>Ga0075306_1000207_pt1 | contig 12807 bp, 9 predicted proteins | sample Joice_CattailNLC_FD_120074 | JGI IMG/M metagenome (GOLD analysis project Ga0075306, IMG submission 120074) | Natural and restored wetland microbial communities from the San Francisco Bay, California, USA, that impact long-term carbon... | ecosystem: Environmental > Terrestrial > Soil > Wetlands ... | reverse complement strand
TCTGAACAGTTTATTGCGTACCATAGTTAATTATAGGAAACTGGTTATTAGCGGATTACACGGAACAGTAGTTACACCATTTATTGGTGTTAGTCTAGCATCAAATTTAAGGATCGCATCCGAAGATTTGGTGCTTTCATTTGCTCATGTGAAGTATGGCATCCATGCCAGCGGTGCTCTGCCGTTTTTTTTACCAAAATATATTGGAACCGGTAAGGCTTCTAAGTACATTTTTGAAGGTGGAGAAATTTTAGCACACGAGGCAGTTCAACTTGGTTTAGTAAACAAAATTTTACCTTCAGAAAACTTTGTTGAAGATTGTATTAATGAATCCAAAAGATTATCATCAATGGGCGGAACTTACATAAGATGGACAAAACATTTGCTCTTAAGAGATAGAGAGGAATTGATTAATTATCTCCACTAAGAAGAGAAGTTTGTTGACCAGTACAAAGAATTTACCGTCTAATTATCTCTATTCCGTTCGAGAGTTATCAATAATATAAGTGAAATTGAATAACAACAGCATTATTGTCTACATTTGGTTCTTCAATTATAAATCTGTACTGTGGTCTTATTTCAATAAAGCTGTATGGAACAAATTCAAACCCGAGAACTAAATGTGCAAGTTCATCATTGCTAATATCAATATTCGGGTCCATCCAATCATATCTAACTATCGCCTCTAAACCAATAATAATAACATACGCGGCCTGAGCCGTCAGGTAATTTGATTTTATACCTGTGCCCGTTAAGTTTTTCGATTGGTCAAATTCAGCAAGTAACGTAAACCGATCGTAACCAATGCCTGCAAAGCCTCCATATAAATCTATTGGTTGGGGAACTTTTGCAGCAGCATAAGATCCTCCGAGCATTAAAGCAACTTTCCCTATAACGGGATTAAATTCTAACCGCGTTGTATACGACGGATCTTTTGTTAAAGTCTGATTATTGAGATTTGTTCCAACACTTGCCGTAAGAAACACAAAATTGGATATATAAAATCCGAATTCAATTCCTGCTTCTATATAAAGTGGATTATATATCAGACCCGCCCTTGCACCTGTTGCAAAATAGGTGGAAAAATCACCGCCCCTTGTATATGCAGTATGGTCATCTATTCTTAATCCATAGTAAGGTTGAAAAGCTCCACCCTTAACATATCCGTTATTTGGGAAAATATGTCCTACACCATATCCCTCCCAGATATCTTGTACAAAATCGTACCTTGAAATAATATTAATTTTTTTTGAAAGCATAATGTTAGTATAAATAGAACCACTCATATCCTGGAAATCAGCACGATTTTTGGATTGTGAGTAAAGAAACTGTCCACGGTAATCCAAACCAATGGAAATATTATCATTTAGTTTTGGAGACATAGTGAATTCATCTGATCGAGGAGAGACCATGCTAAGTAAATTCTGACCGTAGAAAAATCCGTTATCGTTTCTTATTACTCCACCTGTAGGATTATAATGGCAGTCAATACATTTGTTTTTTGCTCTAAGAGAAAATCGTGGTAATGAAAAACAATCAACTGTTAGGATCACAACAAAGGAACAAATCATTACAGAGGTTAATAACTTCATAATAATCCTTTCTGTTTTTTACAATAAATATCCCCAATGTGTGATAACACATAATTATCGAATGAATATTAAGAAAAACTTGTTAGATTTCAAATGATTCTTAATAATTATAAAAGGGAATAATTATTACTACAAAAATATTATTGACAATTTTATTATCACTTAATAAGTTTATAGTCGATTTATTGAAAAAGTTGAAATATGAGCATAGTTGTAAATAATCTGACAAAAAAGTTTGGAACACAGCGGGCTGTGGATAATATCTCATTCGAAGTTAAAACGGGTGAGATACTTGGCTTTCTTGGTCCTAATGGTGCTGGTAAAACCACTACGATGAAAATCATAACCTGCTATATGGCTCAGAATGATGGTGATGTTAAAGTAAATGATTTATCTATCCTCGAGCATCAGGACGAAATTAAAAAACAGATTGGATACTTGCCGGAGAATAATCCGTTGTATAATGATATGCCTGTTCTTGAGTATCTGAGTTTCGTTGCAGAGCTTCAAAATGTACCCAAAGATAAGATTTCAAACAGAATTGCTGAAATGGTAAATCTGTGTGGGTTGGATATTGAAAAGCATAAAAAGATTGGTGAGTTGTCCAAGGGTTATAAACAAAGAGTTGGCCTTGCTCAGGCAATGATACACGATCCGGCTATTTTAATTCTTGATGAACCCACCTCCGGTTTGGACCCGAATCAAATAGTTGAAATTCGAAAACTTATAAAAGATCTCGGAAAACAGAAGACTGTAATATTAAGTACCCACATTTTACCCGAAGTTGAAGCTACCTGTGATCGAATCCTGATTATTAATAATGGGAAAATTGTTGCAGATGGGACTGCTGATTTGCTTAGAAAAAGAGCACAGGGTCAAGAGGTGTTGCGCGTGCAAATTGCAAAACCTGAGCTGAGGGATAAGGTGTTTGAAGCTTTACAAAGTTTGGATACTGTGGCTTTAGTAGATTTTGATAACGAAAATAATAGTTCATTTATTGTAAACAGTAAAGATAATGCATCTTCACGGGAAGATATCTTCCATATGTGTGTCGAAAATAAATGGGTGTTGACAGAAATGACACCGCTAGAAACAAAACTTGAAGATATTTTTAGAGATTTAACTACTACAAATTGATATGAAATCATCCTGGGTAATTGCAAAACGAGAGCTGAGATCGTTCTTTGATTCTTTAGTTGCCTATATTCTATTAGTTGTATTCCTTGGTATTAGCGGCTTTTTTACATGGCTTTTTGGCTCGGACGTATTTTTCATAGGACAAGCAACACTTCAACCTTTCTTTTCAATCGCATATTTTACCTTGTTTTTCTTCATCCCTGCATTAACAATGCGCATGATAGCCGAGGAAAAACGAAGCGGTACTTTAGAATTACTGCTTACCAAACCCGTCTCAGATTGGAATGTTGTGATGGGAAAATTTTTAGCAGCATTACTTCTTATAATTATTGCTATTGCATTAACTCTGCCATATTATATTACGATTTGGTCCTTAGGACCTATTGATCACGGTGCTGTTTGGTGCGGGTATTTCGGATTAATTCTTATGAGCATGACTTATATTTCTATTGGATTATTTGCAAGCAGTATTACTAACAACCAGATTGTTGCATTTTTATTAGCATTATTCATCGGTGTATTTTTACTAATAATTTTTGATGTACTTTCCGGCAATTTTACAGGGCTCATAGGACAGCTTCTGGATTATTTAAGTTTATCTACTCATTTTGATTCGATATCACGTGGCGTAATAGATTTGAGAGATGTATTGTACTTTTTATCAATTACAGTATTTGGATTAGTATTGGCAGAAACTTCTTTAACTAAAAGAAACATTACTGACTAGGATTAGTTTATGCTTACAAGAAAAAAAGTTCAAAATTCTATACTGCTAATTTTAGGAATTTTGGTTTTGATAAATTTAGGAGCGAGCAGGTTTTTCTTCCGGCTGGATTATACAGCAGATAAAAGATACAGTTTAAGCAACGCAACAAAGGATATACTATCCTCTCTCACAGAACCAATTACTGTGACCGCATACTTTTCTACTGATTTGCCTCCCAATATTGAGAAAGTAAGACAGGACTTCCGGGATCTCCTGGTTGAGTATGCCAGTTACTCAAACGGACAGATTGTTTACGAATTTGTAAATCCAAGTGAAAGCCAGGAAACTGAAGTTACAGCACAACAGAATGGTATACAGCCGATAATGATTAATGTGCGGGAACGGGATCAGATGAAACAACAGAGAGCATATCTTGGTGCGGTAATACAAATGGGTGAAAAAAAGGAAACTATACCTTTCATTCAACCAGGTGCCGCGATGGAATTTGATCTTTCTTCCAACATTAAGAAATTAGCTATAAATATAAAACCAAAAATTGCTTTTCTTCAGGGTGATGGTGAACCTGGTCTTTCTTCAATCCAGCAGTTGATCAATCAACTTAAAGTAATTTACGAAGTAGAAACTGTTGAATTTAGTGATACTTCTGAATTTTCTCTGAGTTATAAAACTATCGTAGTAATAGCTCCGAAAGATACAGTTCCTGAAAGATATTTTAGTTCTTTAGATAAATACTTATCCCAGGGAGGTAGACTACTATTTGCTTTAAACCGTGTCGATGGTGATCTGAGTACAGGATCCGGTAAGTCAGTGTATACTGGGTTTGAGGATTGGTTAAAAAATAAGGGTTTAGAAGTTGAAAATAATTTTGTGATTGATGCAAACTGCAGTAATGTAATGGTGCGCCAGCAGCAGGGTTTATTTGTAATGAACACGCCTGTCAAGTTTCCTTATCTTCCCAATATTACTAATTATGAAGATCATCCTATTACCAAAGGATTGGAATCTGTGATGTTTCAGTTTGTTAGTTCTATTGTAATGATTCCCAAAGATACCACAGTGATTATGTACCCTCTTGCATTCACATCAGAGCGCTCCGGTGTACAATCACCACCGTTATATTTTGATGTTATGAAAAACTGGACACCAAGTGATTTCAGTAATTCTTCTTTAACAGTTGCCGCTGTAATGGAGGGAAAGATTGCGGGTGATATAAACTCAAAAATAGTTGTATTTGGCGATGGTGATTTTGTTGTAAACGGTGAAGGTCAGCAGGCACAACAACTACCGGAAGATAATATTAATTTAATGGCCAATGCAATTGATTGGTTGTCGGATGATACCGGTTTAATCGAGTTAAGAACGAAAGGAGTTACTGCAAGACCACTGGATGCATCTCTTGAAGAGAGTACAAAATCATTCTTAAAATATCTTAACTTTTTACTGCCAATATTGTTAGTAATATTGTACGGTACCTTTAGATTTCAGCAAAGAAGAAAAATTAGAAACAAATTAATGAACTTGAAACATGTTTCGGAAAATTAATAATCGAATTTTAGGTATAACATTTATTGTTCTTTTAATTTTTGTAGTCATATTTATTTTTTTAGACTCAGATAGAAATGAAAGAACATTCCGAGAAGTTTTAGTAGATATTGACACATCCGCTGTTACTAAATTAGTTATTTACTCACAGGCAAGTAATTTTAAACCGTTAAATTTATATAAGCAAAATAATGAGTGGTTTGTTGATTTACCGTCCGGTAAATCGGCTCGTGTAACTAATCAAAAAATAGAACGATCATTTACTGAGCTATCCTCTATTAAACCAAAAAGACTAGCAGCAAGGGGACAGGATAAATGGAACAGTTTTAAAGTTGATTCCACAGGAACAAGAGTACAGGTATTTGAAGGTGATAATAATACACTTGATATAGTTTTAGGAAGATTTAACTATCAGCAACAACCAAGAAGTGTTTCCACGTATGTTCGGCTATCAAACGACAACGACGTTTATGAAGTGGATGGTTTTCTTGCAATGACATTTAATCAAAATGCCGATGCTTTTAGAGACGCTACTATTGTGAACGCAGACTATAAAGCGTGGAATAATTTAAAATTCGATTATCCCGCTGATTCTTCTTTTACTTTAAATAAGTTTAATAATAAATGGTTCATTAACAATGTTGAAACAGACTCTGCTAAAACTGTACGTTATTTAAGTACTTTATCCAGATTAAGCAGGAGTAACTTTGCTGACGCTATTGACATTGAACCGAACCGCAATCCCACATATAAACTATCTATTGCTGATTCAAGTTTAGAGTTTACTGAGATAAGTGCATTTGTAGATACAAATTATGTTATAACTTCTTCTCAAAATCCAGATACGAAATTCGATGGGAAAACTTTCGGAAGCACAATATTTGTTGGGAAATCATCTTTCTTTAAATAGATGACTTTCTATATTTATAAAAGCTAACCAAATACCTGCATTATATTTTTGTCATTAAGAACTTCTTCTTTTTAGCATCATTAAATAACCTTATCTTTAAATGCTAAATTATTTGCACTATGTTAAAGTGCATTTAGCAATTCTGCAATATCAATTAATATCTTTAACAATAAAACTATTACTAAATTATTAAAATGAACGATTCATTAATTAATAGGTTAAAAAAAAAGCTTGGCAAACGGGATTCAGTAATAGGTAAAGATAAGTATTTCAATTCTGCTGTGTTAATACCGTTAATTAGGATAAAGAACGAGTATCATCTGCTATTTGAAAAAAGATCATTAAACATCAGACAGGGTGGGGAAGTGAGTTTTCCGGGTGGTCAGTATGATAATAATACAGATAATGACTTTCAGCAAACTGCAATAAGAGAAACTGAAGAAGAGTTGGGTATTGGAGCTCAAAAAATTGATATGCTCGGAAAATTGGGTACGTTGGTCGCTCCAATGGGTGTGAGCGTGGATGCTTATGTAGCTGAATTAAAGATAAACTTAAGTGAATTGAATATCGATACTGATGAAGTTGAAAGAATATTTACGGTTCCAATATCATACTTTATAAAAAATAAACCATCGGAATACTTTATAAAGTTGAAAGCACATCCATTTGAAAAAAAACCAAATGGTGAAGTGGTTGAAACATTTCCGGTAGCAAAATTGAAGTTGCCTAAACGTTACTCAGGTCCGTGGGAGGGAGGCTCTCATAGAATATTTGTTTATGGAACCGAAGAAGAAACTATTTGGGGAATTACAGCCGAACTGGTCTTCGAGTTTTGTAAATTATTAAACTAAATGGAGAGTATGGATTTAAATAAATACTCTGACGTAATTTGGGATTGGAACGGTACACTATTCGATGATGTCAATTTGTGTAACAATATAATGAACCATCTTTTAGTCAGTCGATCACTACCAACACTCACATTAAATCGGTATAAAGATATCTTTACATTTCCGGTTCGAGAATACTATATAAAAGCCGGCTACGATTTCTCAAGAGAGCCATTTGAAAAAATTGGTGCTGAATTTATGGTAGAGTATGAAGAAAAGAAAATGAATTGTAAACTATTTCCGTATTCAGCAAAAGTCTTAAACAATTTCCAATCTTTGAATATCAGACAACATCTTCTATCTGCATATGAGCAAGAAAGTTTAACAACGATCATTAAGTACCATGGCATATCAGAGTATTTTACTTTCATAAAAGGCCTAGATCATATTTATGCCGATGATAAAGTAAATATTGGGAAACAACTTATGAAGGAAATTTCGGTAGATGGTACGAGTTCAGAAGTAATTCTGATTGGTGATACAATACATGATTTTGAGGTAGCAAACGAACTTGGTATTGATTGTCTTTTAGTAGGCAACGGACATCAAAACATAGACAGATTGAAAGAACTTCAGGTTAAGGTAATAAATAATATAAAAGAGTTATACAGTCATCTAAATAAGAAGGGAATTAGCGATTGACTATTTTTTTGATAGCCGTTGCTGCAGGTATTATACTTTGGTTTGCCATAGTTTATAATCTATTTATTAAAGATAGAAATTTGATTAAGGAAGCCTGGAGCGGAATTGATGTACAGTTAAAAAGAAGACACAATCTGATTCCCGGATTGGTGGAAACAGTTAAAGCTTACAGCAGCTATGAAAGAAATCTTTTTAATGAAATTACCGAGAAGCGTAGCAAAACTGCACAGATTGAGAATGTAAAGGATAAAGCTACGGCGGAAAATGATATCTCGGGTATGCTGAAATCATTGTTTGCCGTAGTTGAAAATTACCCGGATTTGAAAGCAAATGTTAATTTTTTGGATCTGCAGAATCAATTGATTGAGGTTGAAGACCAATTACAATATTCACGTAGATATTACAATGGCACTGTCCGCAGTTATAACATACGTGTCGAATCCTTTCCGAGCAATATTGTTGCAGGAATTTTTAATTTTAAAACAGAAGAATTTTTTGAGATAACTTTGGCAACTGAAAGAAATTCTCCAACAGTAAAAATATGAATCTTTTAATCAAACTTATCTGTCTGCATTTTATTTTCAATTTTTTTGCAATAGCTAATGCTCAGCAGGAAAAGATAATTTCGTACGATAGTAAAATTATAGTGAATAAAGATGGTTCAATGCTTGTTACCGAAGAAATAAAAGTTCATGCAGAAGGGAAGAATATTAAACGTGGAATCTACAGAGACTTTCCAACAGATTATAAAGATAATTACGGCAATAATTATAGAATAACATTTACCATAAAAGAAATTTTGAAAGATGGTATAAGTGAAAGTTATCATACTGAAAGGCTGAACAATGGTATCAGGGTTTACATTGGAAAGGCTTCATACTTTTTAAACCCGGGTGATTATACTTATAGTATAAAATATAAAACTGATCGGCAGCTCGGCTACTTTGATGATTATGACGAACTATACTGGAACGTTACGGGAAATGGTTGGGACTTTGAAATAGATAATGCCAGCAGTACTATTATTCTGCCAAAGGGAATAGATCAAAATAATATTAAAACTCTGGGTTTTACGGGGAAACTGGGAAGTAAGGAATTGGACTTCCGTGCGGAAATAAAAAGCAGTTCAGAAGTTAAATTTATCACAACCCATAAATTGAATGCAAGAGAAGGATTAACAATTGTTGTACAATGGCCGAAAGGATTTGTTTACCAACCTGGTTTTAAAGATAAGCTTTCATATTTTTTGGCTGATAACAAATCTGCAATCGTTTTGATTGTTGGTGCAATGTTATTGCTACTCTTTTATATAATTGCATGGGTGAGCGTTGGTAAAGACCCGGACAAAGGGATTATTTTTCCTTTGTTTGAACCACCGCTAAATCTGTCTCCGGCAAGCTGCCGTTTTATCAGTAAAATGAAATTTGATAATAAAACTTTTACTGCTGCAATTATAAATCTTTGTGTTAAGGGTTATACAATATTACGGGAGGATAATAAAGATTATTCTCTAGTTAAAAACTTAGATGTATCGAACAACTTACTATCGACAGATGAGCAAAAATTGTTATCTAATTTAAAATTTAGAATTAAAAACAATACCGCTTTACTGGAATTAAAACAGAAAAATCATGTTACGATTAGAGGTGCAATTAAAACTCTAAAAAAATCATTAGAAAATTTATATGAGAAGCAATATTTCTTTACCAATAAAAAATATTTTATAACGGGAATAATCATTTCTGTAATATTTATACTAATCGCTGGAACTATGGGTAGTGAGGAATTAATCTTTACTCTCGTATGGAATACTATGTGGGGTGTTGGAGTTTCATTTCTAATATTTACTGTATTTAAAACGTGGAGATCGGTTTTGGCGGGGAAAGCCAAGGGTGCAGCTATTTTGAGTGCAATATTTATTACACTTTTTGCAATTCCATTTGTCGGTGGACAAATAATGGGTCTCTATTTATTAAGAGAGAGTGGTTCAATATTATTAGTAGTCGGGATAGTAATTATTATAATTATTAATATAGTTTTTCACCATTTACTAAAGGCACCAACGAGGTTGGGCAGGAAGGTAATGGATGGAATTGAAGGTTTCAAGATGTACTTATCTGCCGCAGAGAAAGACAGATTAAACAGTATAAAAGCACCTGAGAAAACTCCCGAATTATTCGAAAAGTTTCTACCATATGCGATTGCTCTAGATGTTGAGAATGAATGGGGCAAAATGTTTGAGTCTGTGCTGGAAAAAGCAAAAGCCGAAGGAAATGAATATGCTCCGGGTTGGTACAGTGGAATGAATTGGGATTCATTGGGAGCATCAAAAATTGCTTCAAGTATTGGAAGCAGTTTGACAAGCTCAATTTCTTCATCTTCGACAGCACCCGGTTCTAGTTCAGGAAGTTCCGGCGGTTCCTCAGGTGGAGGTGGGGGAGGTGGTGGCGGAGGTGGATGGTGATCTATTTTAAATCAATTCAAATAATGGTATATAGTTAATTAATGTAATTATTTAATATATAAGATCTTAAGACCTGTTATATAAATAAAATAATTGATATCCTTTTATTATTTTATGGAAGATAAAAGGTTGTTTAACTGAAGTACTTAATTATTCATTACCATCCAATTAATTCAATTTTGAAAGAGATTTTTTGTGTTTAATACCTAATACAAATGAACTCTCAATCAGTATTTGAGTTTGCTCCCTCTTTCATCTTCCTTAGGATTTATGTTGACTTTGCCATTTCAAAGGTATTCATTTATTCCACAATTCTGAGAATACTGAAGGTACTATTTCATAAGAATCATTTTCTTTGTTTCTCTTATTGCAAGATCAGATGTATTTGATTTTGCCAATAAGAGGTAGAAGTAGATACCTGATGGCAGATAACTTGCATCAAAATCGACTCTGTATTTACCTGGATATAGATTTTCATTATTTAGAACAACATTGACTTCCTGTCCGGTTATATCATATACTTTAAGAGAAACCGATGATTCTTCAGGTAGTCCAAATTCAATATTCGTTCTTGGATTAAATGGATTTGGATAATTTTGATACAGTGTATAGATGTCAGGAATTTCATTTGAAATATTTTCAACACTTGAAACATCAGATATTGTAAATTCTGCATCTGAAAAATCGAAGATACTTGATTCCTCAAGACTTGCAATCTTGATCTGATAATCAGATCCTGAGGGAAGGTTGGAGGAGACTTGCCAGGTATAGATCCCATCACTCGGTGTTGAGTTTTCTATTAAATCTTTAAGGATACCACCTTTAAATAATAATATCTCGACATTTCCCGACAAATTATCATCCCAGGTAATAAAATAAGTCTCACCTTTCGTTTGTGATTCTCCACCGTTGGGAGCTGTTATAGTTATTTCTTTGCCAACAATAGTAAAGTTACTATTTGAATAATCAAATGTAACGCTGCTATTTACACTTGTGATTTTTACTTTATAATCGGAGCCAGATTCGAGAGTAAATGGAATTGACCAGTTGTAAGTTCCATCACTGCTTGTTGAAGCTACTATATTTGAATGTAATGATCCACCCTTATAAAGTTCTATCTGAACATTTTCATTTATATTATCAGTCCAGATAATTGAACGTGATTCACCTGCCTGCCAGATTTCACCATCGTTCGGTGAAACAATAGTGATTGATCCAGCGAATATTTCAAAGTTATTATTAGAAAAGTCATATACTGCTGTATCTTCTACACTGATAATTTTTATCTTATAGTTAATGTCTGCTTGAAGAGAAGGATCAATATACCAGGTATAATTACCATCACTGGGTACTGAACTTTCTAATTCGGAATGAAATGCATTGTTCTTCCAGAGTTCTATTCTAATATTTCCAGTTAAATTATCAGACCAGGATATGGTATGGTTACCGCCAGCTTGCCAGCTTTCACCACCATTTGGTGTTTCTACTATTATTCTATGAGCAATCGTGAATGTACTATCCGAAATATCAAATATATTACTATTATCAAGACTCGCGATCCTGATTCTAAAATCAGAACCCGTCTCTTGACTTGAGGGAAGCGACCAGGTTTTTATCCCATCACTTGGATCTGAAGCATCAATTACAGAAAGAAATTCTCCTCCTTTCAACAAATGGATCTCAATATTTCCAGTTAAATTATCTGTCCAGGTAATATTATAGTCTTCCCCGACATACCAGATTTCTCCACCATTTGGTGAAATTACCGTTATTTCAAATCCTTCTATATTAAAATCAGCATCCGAAAAATCATATATTCCGGTGTTATCAACACTAGTTACCTTAACTTTGTAGTCATCACCTGATTCAATATCAAAAGGCAATGTCCAGTTTTTTGCACCATCACTTGCTGTTGGACCAGATATAATCGAATGCAATGTATCTGTCTTATAAAGTTCAATGACAACATCGCCATCAATATTATCAGTCCAGAAAATTGTTTGAGAGCTTCCTGCTATCCAGCTTTGACCTCCGTTTGGTGAGGTTATTGTTATATTACCTGCAAAGAGTGAAAAATCACTATCTGATGTATCAAATAATGCAGGTTGATCAATGCTTGATATTTTCACCTTATAATCGGTGCCAGGTTCAATACTTTCAGGAATACTCCATACATAAGGACTAATACTCGCAACCGAACTGATAATTGTTGAATTTACTACACCTGCCTTGTAAAGTTCAATCCTCACCTTGCCACTTATATCATCCGTCCATTCTATTTCATATGATAAACCAATAAGCCAATTCTCACCACCATTTGGTGCAGTTATATTTATAAAATTATTTATGATTGTAAAGTTCCCATCTGATATATCAAAAATATTTGCGTCATCGACACTTATGATCTTTATCTTATAATCAGATGCTGTTACTGTTGAGCTCGGTATATTCCAGGTATATTCTCCATCACTTGGGGTTGATGTTGTAATTGATGAATAAAACTGATCGTCTTTAAGTAGTTGTATTTCTACTCTGTCTGTTAGATTATCTGTCCATTCGATAATATAATCTTTAGTATCCAGCCAGTTCTCACCACCGTTTGGCGAAGTAACTGTTATCTGATTTCCTACTATAGAAAAATCAGCATCTGAAAAGTCAGTAATAGTGGGATCATCAACACTTGTTATTTTAATGCGATAGTCACTACCAGCCTCCTGGGTAAATGGTATATCCCAACTCCTTGTACCGTCACTTGCTGTCGATGATTCTATAACAGAGTATAATGAACCTCCTTTATACAGGTCAATACGAACATCCTCTATTATATTATCATTCCAGGTTATAAGCTGTGACGTGCCCGCCTGCCAGTTCTCATTACCGTTTGGTGATGTTACAGCTAAATC
>Ga0075306_1000205_pt1 | contig 12853 bp, 10 predicted proteins | sample Joice_CattailNLC_FD_120074 | JGI IMG/M metagenome (GOLD analysis project Ga0075306, IMG submission 120074) | Natural and restored wetland microbial communities from the San Francisco Bay, California, USA, that impact long-term carbon... | ecosystem: Environmental > Terrestrial > Soil > Wetlands ... | reverse complement strand
GTGCAGATTTGATTTTACTTTCCAATTCTGATTTTTCATCACTAACAAATCCAAGATTAACCGGATACATGTTCATTTCTTTTATTGAAGCTAACAGCGCATAGAGGTTTGAGCCTCTTATTTTATCACCTGTTGGTTTTTCATCAATATCAATTAGTTCATCTCCTGTTGCAAGCACTCCTATTCTTAACTTATCGTAAACATTTAGTCTCTTTTTTCCGCATGATGCAGCTGCAGAAATATGCCTGGATTTAATTATTGTGTTTTTCCCAACGGAGACCTCCCCAACTTTTATATCGTCACCCATCGGTCTTATGTTTTGTCTGTCTTTTAATTTTATTGAGTTTGTGATCTCTACGAAATTGTTTTCAACTTTTACATCTTCAATTGGTACAACTGCTGTAGAGTTCTCAGGTAATTTTGCTCCGGTCATTATTCTGGTTGTCGTCTCATCACTTAAACTAAATGACTTATAGTTCCCGGCAGATATTTCGCCGATAATTTTCCATTTACTTTTTCCTTCAGAATATTTTATGGCGTAGCCATCCATTGCGGAGTTATCAAAAGGAGGGAGGTTAATATCTGATATTATATCCTCAGCTAAAATGTAATCTAATGAATTGAGAAGGTCTACTTCGGTAGTTCTTTTTTCAAACTTTTGGAATTCAGCATTAATGATTTTATTTGCTTCTTCAAAACTTATCATATTTAATACTACAGCTAATCCTTTCGAATATAATCACCACTTTTACCACCGCTCTTAGATAATAATTTTATATTTGAAATTTCAATCGATTTATCCAATGCCTTACACATATCATATACTGTAAGTGCAGAAACCGATGCAGCAGTTAGAGCTTCCATCTCAACACCAGTTTTAGATTTTGTTTTAACCTCTGTGCTTATTTCCACTACTTTCTTTTCATTGTTTAGCATAAAATCAACTTTTACATCATCAATTAGAATGTTGTGACATAATGGAATAAGCTCTGAAGTTTTTTTTGTTGCCTGAATACCCGCAATCCTTGCAGTCGCCAGTACATCACCCTTTGTAATGTTGTTTTGATTGATTCTTTCGAATACTTCATCCGAGACAAAGACCTCTGCATAAGCTTTAGCGATACGGACCGAATCGGTCTTTTCAGAAATATCTACCATCTTTGCCTTGCCTTCGGTATCTATATGTGTAAGCTTATTCATTCATCCTCCAAGAGTTAACATATTATTTTCTTCCAATGCAGCTAACTCTTCCGGCTCCGGATGTTTTTCCTGTTTAAACTGTAACGCATCTTTGATAATTTCACAAATCTCTTCATCGGAATATTTACCATCGGATAAAAGTTGTTTAAAATTTATTTCGTTCTCACCATTTGAAAACAGACATAACTTCATCTCTCCCTTCGCTGTAATACGTAGTCTGTTACAAGAACCACAAAAATCATCGGAGATTGAACTAATAAAACTTACTTTGCCCGGATGATCAACAATATTAAAATCTTTAGCTACCTTTCCATTATTTGAAGGAATTTCCTCGAGAGAATATTTCTCTTTAACTTTGTTTTTCATTTCTTCATAACTTATAAAAGCATCCTCACTCCACGCATTGTTACCAAACGGCATAAATTCAATGAAACGTATGTTCAGATTTTTATTTACAGCAAAATCAACAAAATCAATTATCTCGTTATCATTTATATTTTTTAATACTACAACATTTATCTTCAGTGGTTTGAATTCCAAATCTATTGCTCTATAAATAGCCCTCATCGTGCTCTCAAAATTTTCTTTGCCGGTAATGAATTTAAATTTATCTGCATCTAATGAATCAAGACTTATGTTAAGTTTATCCACTCCGAATTTTTTAAGGTGTTCGATTTTATCTTCTAACAAAGTTCCGTTTGTTGTGATGCCGACATCAAAATTATATACAGATTTAAGATTATCGACCTCTTCGAAGAGTTGAAGTATTCCTTTTCTTATAAATGGCTCTCCACCAGTAAACCTGATTTTATTAAACCCAAATGAACCAATAAATATTTTTATTAATCGAAGTATCTCATCGAAATTTAAAATGTCTGCCCGCGGAGTTTTAATTAATTGAAAATCAGCAGGGTTACAGTAGATACAATTTAAATTGCATCTATCTGTGAGTGATATTCTTAAATAATTATGAATTCTGTTAAACTTGTCAGTTAGTTCAATCATATTGTTCTATAAAATGAATATTGCAAGTAAACCTGCAATTATTACCACATACGCAGGATGTAAATTAAATAAAAAAATCAGCAATGCACCAATAACTAAAAAAAGTAGGCTTTTTACTTCAATAAAATTTTTAACAGCATACTGATACATAATTGCAGCAATCATTCCCACAATCGCAAACTTTATTCCCGTAAAAACTTTTGCAACATATTCATTTTTTTCATAGTGAGTATAAAAGTATGCTGCAATCATAATAATTGCGGCAGGCATAATAAAATTACCGATGTTCGCAATTATAGCCCCGGGTATCCCCGCAACTTTAAAACCGGTATATGTAGCAAACTTTATTGAGATTGCACCGGGGAATACTTCAACCATGCCCAGCACTTTTAAAAATTCATCATGTGTCATCCAATTATGGTTTTGAACCACTTCTTTTTCTATTAGCGGAATTAGCGAGTAAGCGCCACCAAATGAAAATGAACCCACCTTCAAAAAAGAAATTAGTAGCTCAATAATCTGACTCACTTACTTTTCCTCAATAATATCATTAACCCAGCTTAAGGCAGCCATCATTGACGGCAAACCTATTGTTGGAAGACTCAGTAACGCAACCTGCCTCAGTTCTTCGTTTGTTGCACCGGATTTAATAGCCTTTCTTGTATGTGAGTGAACTGCACCTTCAAGACGCGCACCTGTAGAAATTGCAAGCTTAATCAATGCTCTTGTTTTATCATCTAAGGGGCCGACAGTATGAACTGCATCACCAAGCTTCTCATAGTATTTTGCTACTTCCGGGTAATCTTTTGTAAAATCCTGATATCTCTTAGGAATATCTGTCATTATCTTGTCTCTCCTTTATTATATTATTTTTTATAAAAAAAGCTCCGCATTGCAATGGACGGAGCTCAGATGAATCCTTATTCTCCTTTGCAAAGCGTACCGGTTAATCCGGACTGGCAGGCTAACCCATTTCTAAATTAACCCTATCGGTCACTGATCATATCCCGAAAATTTGGGACTTAGAAAAACAGTAACTCGGAGACAATAAAATATTTTTTTAAATGCTGTTCTTGGATGAAACCTGGTTTAGTTCTTAAAAAATATCTAAAGTATTTTATTAATGTAATAAGATTCTTTCTGAATGACATCAATTGGATATTAATTTATGCAATTATTTTTTTATTCCTAACAGCAAATTATGCCAAACCGGAACCCATCTCCACAAGTTCGTCTTTCGAAATGAGTTTCATCGCCAGGGGAAAAAGAGTTTCATCTTCTCTGAATATGTGAAGCCGCATAGTTTCAACTATTGCCATTCCCTGATTAAAAGCTTGTTCAAAGGTAATTTCTTTTGATTTTTTATCCTCTAACCTTGAACCTAATCCTAATAAGTTTAAACATAGCGCACCGGATTGTGCAACCTTTATATGTTCGTCTTCCATAATATCAACAGCAGTTTTCGGTGGATCGGTTGTACTGTGTTCACCTGTTTCTATTAATCTTTTATGCAGCAGTGGAAACAATCGTTTTTCTTCTTTGGAATTATGAACAGGTGTATTCTTATCAAGAAATTCGAATAAGTCTTTAAAGTTCTTATTTATATCATCATTAAATATCCAATCATTTTTCTTCCAGTCAATCATTGATGATTCGAACTTATTCAGAACATCAGTAAATACTTTATGTTCGTCGATTAATTTTTGAAGAAATGGTGTCATATCTTCATAAGAAACCTGTTCAACTGTTGAAGGAGAGAAAGCCTCCGGAGGATTCATGGGCGAAGATTCTTCCATCTCCTTTTCTTTTTCAACAAATCGATTTAAAGGATCTGCTGAAGAAATACTCTTATCAATCATTTATATCCTCATTAAATTATGGATTTTTAACATATGCCTTCGGACGTAAGTAGAACCACCAGTTCAAGATTAAACATACAAAATAAAATGTGGCAAAACCATACAATGCATATTCTGGTGTTGTTGCTTTAATCTGCTCGCCTAATACTTTTGGAATAATAAATGCACCGTATGCTGCTACTGCCGAAGTCCAGCCCAAAACCGGTCCGGCTTGTTCCTCGTTAAAAACTACGGCAATGGTACGAAAAGTGGAACCGTTACCCACACCGGTTGCTGTAAACAATATAATAAACAGAATAAAAAACGGGGTAAAGAACTCTTCAGGTGTTGGTGATTTAAATGACTCATTCATATAATAAGCAGCACCTAAGGCAGAAGCGATCATAACTATAGAAACAATTTGTGTAACCTTAGCGCCGCCAACTTTATCCGATATCCATCCACCTACCGGTCTTATCAAAGCACCTATAAACGGACCCATCCAGGCATACATGAGTGCACTCGGTCCATTAGAATTTACAATATCGTGATTTATAACTCCATCAGGACCTGTAACATGACTGAATCCAAAAATGACTTTTATCGCAAGTGGAAATGCTGCTGAATATCCAATGAAAGATCCAAACGTCATAGTATAAATTATCGTCATCGCCCACGTATGCTTATCATTGAATATTTTATACTGTCGTTTCAGATTCTGTTGTAATTCACCTCGTGTTAAATATCTTATTAGCAATACGGTTGCTGCAATCACAACTGGTAGAACGATCCATTTATTTAATAAACCACTTCCTGTTGGTGGTGGTAAAAGAAGATATAATCCAACTGCAGCAGTAAATAATCCTATAGATAGAAGTGCTGATATTTTAGTGAATGCACTTACCGGATTTCCGGGTTTTGGTGTTACCGATTCGGTAATAATATTATTCATCCCAAACCAGCCAGCAAATGCTAAAGGAATTAAAAACAGAAGCCAAACATAACCTGAATTTTGAATCCATGTTTCCGAGCCCGCGGGGATTTTCCCAATCAATGTTCCACTTGTATTTACAAGTTTAGTCGAATCCCCACCTAAAAAACTAAATAACCCGAAGGTCATTACAAGCGGAACAAGAATCTGCATTGTTGTAACACCAAAGTTTCCAAGTCCGGCATTCAACCCCAGCGAGGTACCCTGAACTCTTTTGGGAAAGAAAAAACTAATATTAGACATTGAAGAAGCAAAGTTACCGCCACCGAAACCGGACAACAATGCAAGAATATGAAATATCCATAGAGGTGTATTACGATCAGTTAATGCTATTCCGGTACCAAGTGCCGGTATCATAAGTAAAGCTGTGGTAAAGAAAATTGTATTTCTTCCACCAGCGATGCGAATGAAAAATGTACTCGGAATCCTAAGCGTTGCACCTGCAAGTCCGGCAATTGATGTTAATGTGAATAGTTCAACCTGAGAAAAAGGGAAACCAACATTAAGCATTTGTACCGTAATAATTCCCCACATCAACCATACAGCAAAACCACAAAGCAAGCTTGGAATAGATATCCATAAATTTCGGTTGGCTATTTTCTTGCCTGTGGAATTCCAAAAATTATCATCTTCTACCTTCCACTCGGTTATATCTATTAGTGGCAATTAGAACACCTAAAATTGTACATTTCAATTTTTTTGTTTATGATGAGCAGTAAGTTCTATATGCTCTAAAACCTCGGGAGCTTCCTGTTTCATGAGCCCACCAGTTGCACGATGCAGCCATATTAAACAAATTGCAGATAACAAAAGCATGAATATCCAACAGCTTGTCCAAAGACCTGACCATTCTAATAAATAACCAAAAATGATTGGACAGAAAAACCCCCCAAGTCCTCCTAAAACTCCAACCATCCCTCCGACAACACCTACTTCATCGGGGAAATGATCCGGAATTAGTCGATATACTCCTGCTTTACCAATTCCCCAGATACTACCGATTAGAATAATTAGAACGGCAAAAATCCAAACGTTTGCCTGAAAATAAATTCTTGTAATCCCTTTGGCTAAAAGTTGTTTTTTTGAAACATCGTCACCAACTTCAACTACGGGTTCCTGCCAGCCATCTTTTGAAGGAAAAACTAAAAGTTGATCATCGGTAATAGCAGTTCTATCTGATTGAGGAGTAACTGAATAATTTACATTATCCACACGTACGAGTGTGTCTGATACAAATGTAACCTCCCCACCTCTATTATTCATAACTCCTTTACCTGGAGAAAACACTTCCATTCGGGGAATGCTTGTCATAAAACTGATTAGAACTGAAGAGGCCAAAACCCAGAAAATCACTTTGCGGGCACCCCAGTGATCAGACATCCATCCGCCTAAAGCACGAATGACACCAGATGGGAAACTAAATAGCGCGGCAAAAATTCCGGCAGTAACAAGAGGTAGGTAGTAAACATTTACAAAATAAGGCACAAGCCATTGAGAGAAAGCTACAAAACACCCAAAAACAAGAAAATAGTATAACCCGAATCTCCATACCCTAATATCTTTAAGTGGCGCCAGTAAAGCAATTAAATTTTTATTAGATGCAGCAGGCTTCTTATTCTTCGTAAAGATCAAGAAAATTATTCCCATTGTTAGTAACGCAGCGGCATATATAACGGGCAAAGATCTCCACCCTTCAATGTTTGCACCGTTATCTGTTAAACTTTTTAATATAGTTGGTGCAAACAGGGTGGTAAGAGCGGCACCTGCATTTCCTGCGCCAAATATTCCCAGTGCCCTTCCTTGCCAATGTTTAGGATACCAAACCGAGGTAAATGCGATTCCGATTGCAAAACTGATTCCAGTTAACCCAAAACCAAAGCTCGCCAGTGCAAATCCTACAAAGCTATTAGCATAAGAAAGTAAATACATTGGAATAGCGCATAAAATAAGCAAAGTTCCGAAAACAGGTCTTCCTCCAAACTTGTCAGTTAATATTCCCGCTGGTAAACGAAATAAAGCACCTGTGAGAACCGGGATGCCCATAAGCCATCCGATTTCAATCGGTCCCCAATTAAAAACCTGGTTGTCAACTAAAAAAGTAACCAGTACACCGTTTAACATCCATGCTGCAAAGCAAATTGTAAATGCCAGTGTGTTAAAAAATAAAACCTTATGAGCTTTCTTTGTTACTTTGTCTTCCATAATTTTTATATCAAATCGTTTTAGTATGGATTGTTTTTAAATAAGAAATATTATGCACATCAAATAGCTTTCTTTGCAACTTTAATTATTTTTTGGTCCTGTAATTGTCCATTGAGCTTTAGGGTTACGAATTTTTTTTCTGTTCCAGTTCCAGACTACTTTTTGATACGGACGCCATAAATAGCTTAGAGGGAAAACTAATAAGTGAACAAGGCGTGTAAACGGAATGAGAAGCACGATAATAAACGCAAGAGCGATGTGCAGTTTTATAACCCAGGGCATTGCCGATACTGCTTCAATTTGCGGATTAAGTATAAAAATAGAACTAAGGTATGGTGATATTACAGCGGCAAACCAGGATGAACCGCAACGAAAACCGTAAGCAATCGTTAAACCTAAGAAAATTTCCGCTACGATTATAACCTCAATCAACAAATCCATTTTACTTGTAACAACTTCAATACGTGGATTAGTTTTTCTTCTTACCAAAAGATTAAACATTCCAACAAGCGCACTTAATCCAAATATGAAAGCTGATATTTCCAGTATCATCAACCTTAGTGTATTTCCATTCCATGCTAAAATTGCTTCAGGTATTAAAAAGGCAATGAGATGACCAAAGAAAAGAACAATTATTCCCCAGTGAAAGGGAACAGTGCCCCAGAATAATTTTTTGCCTTCCAAAAATTCAGATGATAATGATGAGAATTTAAATTTGGTGCCTCTGTAACGGTAGATTGTTCCAATTAGGAAAATGGTTAAAGCCACATAAGGCAGAGCAACAAAAATGAAGTTATTTAGTAAGTCCATTGTTCTAAGAATTATTTTTGTTTATCAATCTTAATTTCTGATGTAATTGAATCTGTAAAGCTGTTCTTATTATCATCCTGCTGGGGCTTTACATAACCAAAATCTTTTTCAATTATTTTATAAACAACCAATAGGGACTTTCGGTATATTGTACCGTAATCTTCTGATTGGTCAATGATCGTTTTGAACTGCTTTTTGTAAACTTTGTTTTTCAGTTTTATGCTTTCAACATTAAACTCATTTATGATTTTGTTTAATGCAGGCATCAGGATTTTTTGAATCAGTTCTTTCCTTAAATCATCATTCTTCATCTTAGGAAGAAGCTCCAACAGATTTGATAAATTGTCGGCTAGCTCATTTCCACAATCATTATCAGCTTCTTTATGTTCTCTATTCAGGTTTACGAGAAGCTCGCCTCTTTTATAATCATCACCGAATAGAACATAACCAATATCAAGAGTTGTAATTGCTTGTACGTCAAAAGTACGTGCAAATATTTCTTCAAGAGTTTCACGTGTGGCACTATAGACAAAATCTGCAAACTCTTTAAATGTATTTAAAGTTTCCGGATAAAGTAGACTTAATAACGATTCAACCACTCTTACGTGTAGAGGATATTCGTCATCGGGATATTGAAAAAGCTTTGCTAATTTTTTATAATGTTTCAAATTATTCGTCATTTCTTTATTCATTCTTTAGTTGCAACAAATTAGATCCCTCTACCAGGTTTCTCAACGAACCCAAAACCGGTTGATCCTTTTGTATCACCTGTATTCTCTAACATTTCAATTGCATGCTCACGATGTGCCGGAGGTATTGTAAATCTGTCATCAAATTTTGCAAGAGAAGTAAGTTTATAAATATCATCTGCCATCTCAGGTGTTAATCCAACATCTGATAATGTAGAACTTACTTTCTCCGTATCGAGATCACCAACAGTTTTATCTCTTCTGTGAATTCTAACAGCCATCAATTTTTTAAGAATATTACTTATTCTTCCCGTATCACCTGCGCTGAATAGATTAGCCATATACTGTAGCGGGAATCTTGCCTGTTCTATTGTTCCCCACAGTTCCTCGGTACTGGTGTCGTACAACCAATCGTCATCCCATTTTTTAGAAATTGGGTCTAGTTTTTCTAACTGTTCTTTATTCTTCGCATCACTTAATGATGCCATTACTGGGAGCATAGGTGGTACGTAAAAAAGCATCGGCAACGTTCTAAACTCAGGATGAAGTGGTAAAGCTAATCCCCACTTTTTTACAAATTTATAAACTGGAGAATATTGTGCGGCATGAATTGTTGAGTCGGCAACACCGTTTGATTTTGCTGATTCAATTACCTCGTTGTCAAAAGGATTAAGTATTATATCCAATTGACTGTCAACAAGATCATTTTCTTCTGCGGAAGCAACATTCTCAATTTTGTCAGCATCATAAAGCATTACGCCAAGATATCTTATCCTGCCAACGCAGGAGTGCATGCAAGCTGGTGCTAATCCCGATTCAATACGCGGGTAACATAAAATACACTTCTCAGATTTTCCAGTACTCCAATTATAGTATGATTTTTTATAAGGACAAGCTGTTACGCACATTCGCCATGCACGGCAAACTTTTTGGTTTATTAATACAACTCCGTCTTCACCACGTTTGTAAATTGCACCAGATGGGCAGGATGCGACACAGGCAGGATTAAGACAATGGTTACAAATCCTTGGCAAATAGAAGAATGCCATCTTTTCAAGCTGGAACATTGCTTCTTGTTCCGCGGGTGAGAGATTTTTCAGATTAGGATCCTGCCTTCCATAATCGGGTGTGCCGCTTAAATCATCATCCCAATTTGGTCCGGCTTTAATATCAATCGGTTCACCGGTGATTAGTGATACTGGTCTTGCAGTTGGCTGGTCATCCATTTTGGGCGACTCAATTAAATCCAAATACTTATAAGTCCATGGTTCGTAGTAATCATCAATTACAGGAAGATGAGGATTGTGGAAGATGTTTACCAATCCTTTCATTTTGCCGGAACCTTTGAGTGAGATAGTTTCATTTCCATTTTTCTCCCATCCACCCTTATAAATTTTTTGATCTTCCCACTTTGTAGGATAACCGGTTCCGGGTTTTGTCTCGACATTATTCCACCACATATATTCTGCACCTTTTCTATCTGTCCAAATATTTTTACAGGCGATTGAACAAGTGTGGCATCCAATACACTTATCAAGATGGAATAACATTGATACTTGTGATCTAACGTCCATAACTAATCCCGTATTTAATTAAATGCAAAAATCAATTATTAAAAGACTACTTTATCCATTTTCTTTATAACCACGTGTGTATCCCTATTTGGTGCAGTTGGACCCCAATAATTAAAATGATAAGTGAACTGTCCGTAACCACCTGCCAGTAAGTTTGGTTTTAAATGGACTCGTGTAAAACTGTTATGCCCACCTGCCCTTTTATTACCTCTTACCTGCGATTTAGGAATTCCAACGGTTCTTTCCGGAACATGATAAACAATCGAAACCCCTTTTGGAATCCTGCTGGAAACAACTGCCCGTGTGCAGTAAACACCGTGATCATTGTAAACTTCTACCCAGTCATTATCTTTTATATCTAATTCTTTTGCGTCGACTTCATTTATCCAGCAAGGCTCGCATCCTCTTGAAAGGGTTAACATTCTTATATTGTCACAATATGTAGAGTGAATGTGCCATTTACCGTGAGGCGTAAGGCAGTTAAATACTTTTGCCTTACCTTCTTTTAATGTTTCTCTCAAATCCCCGTAAACTTCCGGAGCAGGCGATGGCTTATACGTGGGGAGGTTTTCACCAAAGGCGATATACATTTCATGGTCTAAATAGAAATGTTGTCTTCCGGTTAATGTTCTCCATGGAACTAGCCTCTCCACATTATATGTGAACGGTGCATATGCTCTACCGTTATTCATTAACCCGGACCACAACGGAGAAGTGTTATATCTTCTTGGTTGTGCCTGTAAATCGGCGTAATCGATTTTGACATCCCTACTGCCGTCTCCTAAATCGGTAAGAACAAGACCGGTTTTTTTCTCTGCAGTTTTGTATGCTCTAACAGTTAATTCACCATTCGTTAATGATGAAAGATGTAATACGGCATTCGAAGCCCAAACGTCCTCTTTAATTGATGGATATGTATTGCCATTCAGTTTTTCTACCGGAAAGTGTGCAGAATCAATCATTTCATCATAAAAATCTTCGCACTTATAACTGTTTCCGTGTGCACCTAAACCGTTGTTTTTAATATTTTCACCCAGACTAATATATTTATGATAAATCTGTGTATAATCCCTTTCCACAACTGCAAGTTTATGCATAGTTTTACCGGGTATAGCTTCACATTCACCTTTGTACCAATCTTTTACAGTTGATTGTGTAATTTCATCAGCTGAGTCGTGAGATAGAGGAGAAGCAACGATATCCTTTTGTGGTTCGGAAAAATGTTTTTCTGCGAGTTCGCTGGTGGCAAAAGCGATTTGTTTAAATATTTCCCAATCGGTTTTAGCTTCCCAAACAGGTGCAATTGCTGCGGAAAGGGGATGAATAAATGAATGAAGATCGGTGCTGTTCAAATCGGCTTTTTCATACCAGGAAGCAGCAGGTAGGACAATATCGGAATACAATGCAGATGAGTCCATCCGAAAATTGAGATCAACAACCAAATCCATTTTACCTTCCGGTGCTATTTCGTGCCAATTAACTTCCTCCGTCTTTTGATCATGAATATCTTTTGCAATAAGGTTTGAGTGTGTTCCGAGATAATGTTTAAGAAGGTATTCGTGTCCTTTCATACTACCCATTGTAGCGTTACCACGCCAAATGTACCAGGTTCTTGGGAAGTTTTCTTCAGCATCTGGATCACTAACTGCGTATTTCAATTCTTTAGATTTTAATTGTTCCAGAACATATTGTTTTATCTCATCATCATTCTTAGCGCCGCTCTTTATTGCTTCTTTACTTATCTCAAATGTGTTTTTATTGAACTGAGGATAGAATGGCATCCAACCCATCCTGACCGATCTGTATATCTGATCTGCCTGATGTCCTTTTGTCCATTCATTTTCAGGTAATTTATTATACTCAGAAAAATGTCCATCATAACGATACTGACAGGTATTGATGTAATGCCATATAGGCGCCTGCTGAAGTCTTACAGCACCAACCCAGTCTCTTGCAAATGCAATTGTCCCCCATGAATCCATTGGTGCCAATTTTTCCTGTCCAACATAGTGATTTAGTCCTCCACCGTTTCTACCGACACAACCGGATAACATTAGAGTCATAATACCAGCACGGTAAATAAGATTATTATGGTACCAATGATTTATGCCTGCACCAATAATTATCATGCATTTACCCTCAGAAGCGTTTGCTGTATTTGCCCATTCCCTGGCGAACTGAACGACTGTATTTCGACTAACACCAGTGAATATTTCCTGCCAGGCAGGTGTATATGCAGCATCTTTATCATTGTAATCTTCAGGGTATTCGCCGGGCAGATCACGGCTCACACCATATTGTGCCATAGTAATATCATATACCGTTGCCACCGGAATTTCTTTACCTTCTATTGTATTGATAAATTTTACAGGAACTCCTCTTAATCTCTTTTTGTCCAATCCAAATTCAGTGAATTCTACTTTCAGTATATTATCATTATTGCTAACTAGTGAAAGCAGCGGATTATAATGACTATTATTTTCTGCATCCTCCAACTTCATATTCCAGTTACCACCAGTTTTGTCCCAGCGATGACCCATACTT
>Ga0075306_1000203_pt1 | contig 12854 bp, 12 predicted proteins | sample Joice_CattailNLC_FD_120074 | JGI IMG/M metagenome (GOLD analysis project Ga0075306, IMG submission 120074) | Natural and restored wetland microbial communities from the San Francisco Bay, California, USA, that impact long-term carbon... | ecosystem: Environmental > Terrestrial > Soil > Wetlands ... | reverse complement strand
TTCCTCGTCACCGGCATCAACGTCGGCGATTACCATCCCAAGTGGCGGCCAGAGGACCCTTGCGTGATGCAGTCCTTTGCGAGCTTCGGCGGGCCGCTGCCGGGCGCCAGCCTCGCCGACCAGATGCGCGCCGGGCGTGCGCAGATGCTCGCCATGCCTTTCGAGGACTACGAGCGCGAGGTGCGCAGCGTCCTCGCGAGCCTGCTCGGCCCGGCCGGCTTCGACGCCGCGAGCGACATCCTCGCCATCACCGTCAATCGCTGGCCGCACGGCTACGCGCGCGACCATGTCGACCTCGAGGACGCGGACTGGAACACGGAGCCGGCGCCCGAGGCCGTCGCCCGTCGGCGCTTCGGCAACATCGCGATCGCGAATTCGGACGCGGCGGCGGATGCCTACACGCACGCGGCCATCGACCAGGCCTGGCGGGCGGTCAACGAGCTGCGCGAACGGGGCTGATCTCAGGAACCGCAGTGCAGGCTACGGACGATCTTCAGGCAGTCGCGATCGGTGACGATCCCGACCAGTTTGCCGCCGGCCAGGACCGGCAGGCAGGTCAGGTCGCGCGACACCATCAGCGCGATCGCATCCGCGAGCGGCGTGTCCGGCGTGACGGTCGGCAAGTCGCGCTCCATGACGTCGGCGGCGCACAGCCCGGCGTCGCCCTCGACCGACCCGAGCTTCTCCAGCAGCGACTCGCTCGAGACGACCCCGAGCAGCGTGCCGTCGTCGGTCTCGACCGGGATATGCCGCACGTTGCTCCACAGCAGCAGGTTGCGTACCAGCTTGACCGGCTCGTCCGGCTGGGCCGTGACCAGGTCCGTCGACATCAACTGCTCGACCCGTGACCAGCGGCCCTTCGATTCGCCCGCCTCGGCGAGCGTGCCCGGTTGCCACCGATGCACGGGATGGCCGAGCTTCTGGCGCTGGTAGATGCCTTCGGTCGTGGCTGCAATGACCTCGTGGCGCGAGCCCTCGTCCTTGAGCCGTTCGATCGAATCCAGGATCCACTGCGAGCCGGTCCTGCCGCTCGCCACGCGCTCCTCGATGATCGCGAGGTACTTGTCGGCGTCCGCCTCCCGCACCGCCGCCCTGGCAAGGCCGGCACGCGCGATCGGCAGCAACACCTCGAGCAGCAGCGCGCGCGCCGGCAACGACTGCCCGTCGAGCCAGTCGATCGTCGCGCCGAGCCCCATGCGCGCCGCCCCGAGGAAATTGTTCTGCGCGGCCTCGAAGCGCAGCCGCGCAGGCAGGTCCGCGCAGTCGTCCGGCATGCCGTGCATCAGGCCGACCCACAGCGCCGCGTTGGCCACCTCGTCGACGATCGTGGGTCCCGCCGGCAGGTAACGGCTCTCGATGCGCAGGTGCGGCTTGCCCTCGGTGATCCCGTAACAGGGGCGGTTCCACGGGTACACGGTGCCGTTGAACAGCGCGAGCGCCTTCAGCTTCGGCACGCGCCCCGCCTTCAGTTCCGCCAGCGCATCCTGCTCGACCGGCGGCGTGATCAGGACGCGGTGGCGGCTGATCACCTCCTGGAAATACTCGACGACCGACTGCCGCTCCCAGCGGTGCCCGAAGCCCACGCGCGGGTGCTGTTCGCGGTAGGTGCTCGGCAGCCCGCGGTCGTCCGTGGACTGGTGAAACAGCGCGATGCGCGTCTCGCGCCACAGCCGCTTGCCCAGGAACAGCGGCGAATTGGTCGCGCAGGCGAGCACCGGCGCGGCGATCGCCTGCGCCCAGTTGTAGTGCGCCGCGAAGCGCGACGGGTCGATCTGGTAGTGGACCTGGAAGCTCGTGTTGCAGGCCTCGTACAGCACCGTGGCCTGGTTTGCGATCAGCTCGTCGACGCCGCGGATGTAGATGCTGAAGTCCTTGCCGCGCGTCCCGCGCAGCGCATCGTTCAGCGCCTTGTAGCGGGGGACCGGCGTCATGTTGTCGAGCGTGATGTCCGAGTCGCGGACGGTCGGCAGGATGCCGGTGAGGATGATCTTGGCGCCGAGCCGGTGGGCCGCCTTGTTCGCACGCGTGAGCAGCCCGATGAGCGAGTTCTCCAGCTGCGCGAGGCAGTCGCCGCCGAGTACGTGCGGGTCGAGGTTGACCTCCAGGTTGAAGCGCGCGAGCTCGGTCGTGTAGTGCGGGTCGTCTAGGCTCTCGAGCATCTCGGTCGCGAGCATCGCCGGCCGCAGGTGGTAGTCGATCAGGCAGAGTTCCTGCTCGGCCCCGATGCGCGTGATCCCGGTCTCGAACCGCCCCTCGGCCAGCAGGCGCTCCAGCGCTTTCAGGTCATCGACCAGGTGGCCCATGTAGGCGGCCCGCTGGCCCGGGTCGCTGTCGCCGAACTTCGTGTCACCCGGCATCGCCCGGCTCCTGGCCGAACACGGCGTAGAAGAGGCAGTCCTCGGCGGCGATGCGCGCGTCGGTCGTCGCCATGAACAGGCGCAGCGGACGGCGGGCGTACAGGAGCCCCCCGCGCGCCACGAGCAACTGGTCGCGGAGTTCGACGCCGTGGCCGTCGCGCGCGGTCACGGCCTCGACGCCGGCGGCCCAGCCGATCGGTTCGGTCACCGGCAGCAGCGACGAGTTGAAGCGGTCGATGTCGCGGCGCAGCGTCAGGGCACGGCCCGCGGCGGGCGCGCTGCCATAGGCGACGCCGTCCCCGTCGGCGAGGCGGACCCGGATCGGGTGCCGCAGCACACTGACCGCCGCGCCGGCGTCCCGCTCGCCGAACAGCGTGGGCGCGCACAGGTAGCGCGTCAGCCCTGCGTACGCGACCTCGTCCGAGCGCGGGTCCCGGGCGCCGCCGCATTCGATCGTCACGGTCGGGCAGTCGTTTTCCGCCGCTTCCATCAACGTGCCAAGCCGGATGTCGGTGAGGACATGGTAGCCGGAAAACAGCGACACCAGCGCGAGCTGCAGAGCCTCCGCGCGCGTGCCGACGCCGTAGTCGGGCCCCAGCCCGGAGGTGTTGTGCAGGTCCACCAGCGCCTCCGGGTGCGCCGCCCGCAAGTCGGACAGGATAGCCCGCGCGAGGCGGGCATCGCGGTCATCGGCCGCGTCCGCGAAACACCGGTTCAGGTCCCGGCGACCCGGCAGCATCCGGTGCGCGAAGCCGGGCGGGGCCAGCGCGGCATCGACCGAAGCGACCAGCGCGATGACGTTCGTGGCCGGCAGCTGGCCGGATACCAGGAAGCGATGCAGCGCGCGCGTGCCGGACGGTTCGTTGCCGTGCAGCAGCGTCGTGACGGCGCGCGTGCGCGCCCGGTCCCGGCCGTCCAGGCAGATCCAGGTCGGCTCGCCGAGCAGGCGCAGGAACGCCTCGGCATCCCGCCCGATGGCGCGGGCGTCGGGGCGATCCCAACGGCGTATCAAGTCGCCAACCCTGCCGCGCCGCGGAGCATCACCGGCCCAACCATGCTCCGTAGAGTTCGGGGCGCCGATGCTTCAGGAACAGTTGCCGGGCATGTGACGCTTCGGCCGACGCGAGCTCGACTTCGGCGTACAGGATCTCTTCCGTGCCGCTCCCGGCGCGGGCGACGACTTTGCCGTCGGGCGCACAGACGAATGACTCGCCCGAGAAATCGAGGCGATCCTCGCGGCCGACCCGGTTGCAGAGCGCCACGAAATAGCCGTTCTGGAAGGCCGCGACGCGCATCTCCGCTTCATACAGGCCTTCCGGCCACTCGCCGGCGGCGCCCGCCTGCGGGACCAGTACGAGATCCGCACCGTCGAGCGCCAGCGCACGCATGTACTCGGGGAAATGCCGGTCGTAGCAGATCGCGACGCCGATGTTGCCGGCGCGGGTCCGGTACACCGGCGCGCCGGTGTCGCCCGGCGCGTAATAGCCCTGTTCGTGAAAGCAGGCGTACTCGGTGATGTGGACCATGCGCGTGACGCCGAGCAGCGCCCCGTCCGCATCGATCACCGGCGAGGTGTCGAAGCACGCGTCGCCCCGGCGCTCAAACAGGTTCAGCACCACGACCATGCCGAGCTCGCGCGCCTTGTCGCGGAACGCGCTGACCAGCGGGCCGTCCAGCGGCTCGGCGAGGCCGCGGACATCGCCGGTCGCCGGGTGCTGCGGATGGAACCACTCGAAGGCGAGTTCCGCGAAGCAGGCGAGCTTCGCCCCGCTGCGGGCCGCGGTCTCCAGGTTGGCGAGGCCGCGGGCGACGTTCACCTGCTTGTCGCGGCCCGCGCGTTGCTGGATCAGGGCGATCTTCACGTCAGCTCGTCGGGCACGGCGTGCCGAGTGCGATTGCGACGTCGTCGCCCGACTCCGGAGCCGGGAACAGCTTCCCGAACGTGAACGCATCCATAGACGGCCCGTTGCCGCGCAGCAGTTCGAGGCGCCCGGCAGCCTCCTCGACCGTGGGCCGATGTCCGCGCGGCACCCACCACAACACCAGGTAGACGTCCATCTTCCCGAACCACTCGCGCCTGCGCTTCATCACGCCCGCGTGCTCGCCGCGGTAGACGAATGCCTGCAGCGACTCGGGATCGCGCCAGACGGACATGTTGACGATGACGTCCTCGCCCATCGGATGAAGGGCGGTGGCATTTCCGGAGTCGTCCTGCAATCGCCAGACGAAGCCCGGTGAGCGATCCGCGACCCTGTTGATGCGATCCAGCGCGCCGACGAAATCGGCCAGTTGCGGGGAATCGAGCGGCGCGCGCAGACGAGCCACGTTCAGCTGTGCCAGTTCGAAGGTCGGACGCACGCTCATTCCCGTCCCGGCCCCGCGAAGAACTCCCTCTGCAGCCTGAGCAACAGCGGGATCGACAACAGCACCGCGACCAGGTTCGGGATGGCCATCAGGCCGTTCAGCGTGTCGGCGACGTCCCAGATCAGGTGCAGCGAGCCGACGGCGCCGAGGTAGATGAACACGAGCCAGGCGATCCGGTACGGCATCGCGGCTTTCGCGCCGAACAGGTAGACGACGCCGGTCTCGCCGTAGTAGCTCCAGCCGATGACCGTCGAGAACGCGAACAGGATCAGCCCGCCCGTGACGATGACGTCGCCCCAGGTGCCGGGCAGGCCGGTCTCGAACGCCTGCACCGAGAGCGCCGCGCCGGTGGCGCCCGTCGTCCACGAATCGGTCACCAGGATCACGAGACCGGTGACCGTGCAGATCAGCAGGGTATCCACCAGCACTTCGAAGATGCCGTAGAGACCCTGGCGCACGGGGTGATCGGTATCGGCCGCCGCATGGACGATCGGAGCCGAGCCGAGGCCGGCCTCGTTCGAGAACAGGCCGCGTGCGATACCGTAACGCAGCGCCATCGCGATCGTGCTGCCCGCGAAACCGCCGGCCGCGGCCGTGCCGCTGAACGCGCTCTCGAACACGAGCGCAAAGGCGGCCGGAAGCCTGTCGGCGTGCATGCACAGGATGACGATGCCGCCGCCGAGGTACAGCAGGGCCATGAACGGCACCAGCAACTGCGTGACCTGGCCGATACGCTTGATGCCGCCGAGGATCACCGCGCCGGTGAGTACCGCCAGCACGATCCCCGTGGTCGAGTGCGACAGGCCGAAGCTGGCATTGAGCGCGTCGGCCACCGAGTTGGCCTGCACCATGTTGCCGATGCCGAAGGCGGCGAGCGAGGTGAGCAACGCGAAGATCGCGCCGAGCCAGGGCATCTTGAGCCCGTTCTTCAGCACGTACATCGCGCCGCCGCGCATCGTGCCGTTCGCATCCTTCTCGCGGTAGTGAAGTGCGACGACGATTTCGGCGTACTTGGTGCACATGCCGAACAGGCCCGAGACCCACAGCCAGAACAGCGCCCCCGGACCGCCGAGGAAGATCGCCGTCGCGACGCCCGCGATGTTGCCGACCCCGACCGTCGAGGCGAGCGCCGTGGCCACGGCCTGGAACGGCCGGACGCTGCCCTCGCCGCCGCCCGACTGGGTGAGCTTGCCGAGGACTTCCTTCAGCGCCCGCCACAGGTAACGGAACTGCGCCGCGCCCGTGACGACCGTCAGCAGCACGCCGGTGCCGATGAGCAGCACGATCATCGGCGTGCCCCAGACGTAGCCGTTCAGCCAGGCATTGGCGGACTCGATGGTCTCGATCATGCGGGCGCCTCCAGAGGGCGAAGCTTACCGCCGATCTTGCGGTTCGGTCCCGGGTTCCATCGGCAATGCGTCGACCAGGCGCTTCAGTTCGCCGTGCGCGCTCGCGAGCGCGGCGCTTGCCTGCAGCAGCGGGCGATAGCGGCCCAGGAACGCCTCGTCGCGCGGCTCGCCGAGCCCGAAGACCAGGGCGCGCACGCGTTTCGCGGCTGCCGCGGCGTCGCTCGCCGTCACGCCCTCATCCCCGGCAGTCGTCTCGTCGAGGTCGGCGATCAGCTTCGAGAGCGCGCGCAACCAGGCCCATTCGGGGTCCTTGAGCAGCCGGTCGAGCAGTTCGAGGGCCGATCGCCCCGGCAGGTACGCGCCCTCCGCCTCCAGGATCTGCCGGTGCAATGCCTGCAGGGCGCGGCTGGTCGCCTCCAGGTCGTGACGGAGCCCGGCCAACGCTCAGGCGCTCTTGCGCCGCGGCAATGTCCAGTCGGGACGCGGGAAATGGCAGGTATAGCCGCCCGGATTGCGCAGCAGGTAGTCCTGGTGCTCCGGCTCGGCCTCCCAGAAGTCGCCCGCCGGCGCGACCTCGGTCACCACCTTGCCGGGCCAGATCCCGGAGGCATCGACGTCCGCGATCGTGTCTTCGGCGACGCGACGCTGCTCGTCGCTCGTGAAATAGATCGCCGAGCGGTAGCTCGTGCCGATGTCGTTTCCCTGGCGGTTCTTCGTCGTCGGGTCATGGATCTGGAAGAAGAATTCCAGGATCTTCCGGAAACTGATCTTCGCGGGATCGAACAGGATCTCGACCGCCTCGGCGTGGTAACCGTGGTTCCGGTATGTGGCATTCGGCGTATTGCCGCCCGAGTAGCCGACACGCGTCGCGATCACGCCGGGACACCTTCGAAACAGGTCCTGCACGCCCCAGAAGCAGCCGCCTGCCAGCACTGCGCGTTCCTGCGTCATGTCTTCTCTCCCACCTGGTCCAGATAAGCCCCGTAGCCTTCCTTCTCCATGTCGTCCCGGTGGACGAACCGGAGCGAGGCGGAGTTTATGCAATACCGCAGGCCGCCACGATCGCGGGGGCCATCGGTGAAGACGTGCCCGAGATGGCTGTCGCCGTGCGCCGAGCGCACCTCGGTACGCACCATCCCGTGGCCCTCGTCCGTCAGCTCCTTGACGTTGGCGGGCTCGATCGGCTTCGTGAAGCTCGGCCAGCCGGACCCGGAGTCGTACTTGTCGGTCGAGGCGAACAGCGGCTCACCCGACACGATATCGACGTAGATCCCCGGCTCCTTGTTGTGCAGCAAGGCGCCGGTACCGGGTATTTCCGTTCCGCATTGCTGCGTCACCCGGCGCTGCTCGGGGGTGAGTCTTGCGATCGCTGCGGGATCCCTGGCGAACTTGTTCATGCGATTGCGGATGTTGCACCCGCAGTCGATCATTTCAAGACGTAGCCGCGCCCCTCCAGGCAGGCGGCATTCGCACGCTGGTACGTCGCGAGCTGCTGCTGTTTCTGCGCCTCCGCCTGGTCCTGCGCAGCCTGGTTCTGTGCCGTCGCCTGTTCCTGCTGTTGCGCCGCCGTCTCCTGCTGGTGGCGCCGGTCACGCCGCGCGCGGCTGCCGCCGGCCACGGCGCCCACCGCGGCTCCCGCCGCCGCGCCGCCGCCTGCGTCATTGTCCACGACCTCGCCCACGATCGCGCCCGCCGCTGCGCCCCGCACCGCGCCCTTCATGCGTTCACCCTGGGGGCCGGTCTGCTGCGGCTCGGCCGGTGCGGCCGCGGCGGCGGGCGCAGGCGCCGGTGCCGCAGCCAGGGCCACCGGATCGACGCCGGTCGTCTGCTTGGCCCAGGCCGCGCATTCGCCCTCGTCCTTCTGCTGCTGCTCCGCGGTCTGCCCTTTCGCCGGGTAGATGATGGGCGCCTGCGCCGCCGCGGAAACGGCGACGAGCCCGAGGAGGATGCTGGACCCGATGTTTCTCGCGTTCGTGCTCATGTTCACTGCACCTCGAGCTTGATTTCGTTGATCCTGCCCGTAAACCGGGTGTCCGGCCCGATGCCGATGCCGAGCGCGACCGGTGTCTGGTTGTCGATGCCGACGTCGGCCGTCTCGTCCGCCGAGAAAATGTTCGGCTGGGTGCGATCCACGCGCCCCTCGGCAACCGCCTCGCCGTTCACGAGCAGCGTGGCCTTGCCACCCTTGCCGTATCCGCCGCCGTCATACGCGAAGTCCAGCACCACGGTGGCCGGGCCGGCCGGCAGCGCCTTCGGCGACTCGACCGTGTAGCGCGACAGCCCGAGGAAGTTGTAGGAATACGCAGGCCTGCCGTCCTTGACGTACAGCGACCAGCCGCCGAACTTCCCGCCCTGCGACAGGATCGCGCCGCTCGCACCGCCATCGGGGACCTCGATGTCTGCGGTGATCTTGATGGAGCGGTTCTTGACGTTCATGAACGTGTTTTCCATCATGCCCTCCATGCCTTCGTAGAGCATGAGTGACTTGCGGTCGCCGAGCACGTCCGGCCTGCCGGCAAGCGCGGGGTTGACCCGCTCGATCGTGCGATCGTCGATCGGCAGCACGTTGTACTTCTCCGCCTCCTGCATGAACAGCGACTGCAGCGCCTGCAGCTTGTCCGGGTGCTGCGCCGCCAGGTTGTTGGTGAGGCTGAAGTCGTTCTTGACGTCGTACAGGTCCCACACATCGCCTGTGAGCGGTCCCATGCCGCTGGTCTGCCAGGGGGCGCGGTGCAGCGTCCTCGCGAACCAGCCCTCGTGGTAGATGCCGCGGTTGCCGAACATCTCGAAGTACTGCGTCGTGTGGCGCTCGGGCGCGTTCGCGTCGTCGAACGAGAAAACGAGGCTCGTGCCCTCGATCGGCTTCTGCGGCGTGCCATTCACGATCCGCGGTTCCGGCAGGCTCGCTGCCTCCAGCACGGTCGGGGCGATGTCGATCACGTGCGAGAACTGGCTGCGCAGGCCGCCGCGGTCCTTGATGCGGTCGGGCCAGTGGATCACGACGCCGTTGCGCGTGCCGCCGAAGTCGGAGGCGACCTGCTTGGTCCACGAGAACGGCGCATCGAAGGCCACGGCCCAGCCCGCAGCCATGTGCGGGAAGGTCTCCGGGCCGCCCCATTGGTCGATCAGCGGGATCAGGTCCTCGACCTTCTCGACGACGCCGTTGAAGTAGGTCATCTCGTTGTACATGCCGACGAAGCCGCCCTCGGCGCTGGTGCCGTTGTCGCCGGCGATGTAGATGAACAGCGTGTTGTCCATCTCGCCGATGTCCTCGACGGCCTTCTTCAGGCGGCCGATCTCGTGATCGGTGTGTTCGAGGAAACCGGCAAACACTTCGGCCTGGCGCGCGAACAGGCGGCGCTGGTCCTCGGGCAGCGTGTCCCAGGCCTTGAGGTCCTTGGGGCGCTCGCCCAGCTTCGTGTTCGCCGGGACGACACCGAGCTGCTTCTGGCGCTCCATCGTCTCCTGGCGAACCTGGTCCCAGCCCTTGTCGAACTGGCCCTTGTACTTGTCGGCCCATTCCTTCGGCACGTGGTGCGGCGCATGCGTGGCGCCGGTCGCGAAGTACATGAAGAAGGGCTTGTCCGGCGTCATCGACTGCTGGGCCTTGACCCAGTTGATCGCCTGGTTGGTCATGTCCACGGTGAAGTGGTAGTTGTCCATCTTCGGCGGGTCGACCTTCTTCACCCCGTCGTAGATCAGCGGGTACCACTGGTCAGTCTCGCCGCCGATGAACCCGTAGAACTTGTCGAAGCCCTGGTGCGTCGGCCAGCGGTCGAACGGGCCCGAGACGCTGGTCTCCCAGGCGGCCGTCTCGTGCCACTTTCCGAAGGCGCCGGTGCTGTAGCCGTTGAGCCGCATCATCTCCGCGAGCGGCGCGACGCTGTTCGGGATCTGGCCCGTGTTGCCCGGATAGGCCGTTGCGGTCTCCATGATCGAGCCCGCATTGGCGCTGTGGTGGTTGCGGCCGGTCTTCAGCGCGACCCGCGTCGGCGAGCAGAGCGCCGTCGTGTGGAAGTTGTTGTAGCGCAGCCCGCCCTTCGCCAGCGCGTCCAGCGTCGGCGTGCGGATCGGTCCGCCGAAGGTGCTCGGGGCGCCGAAGCCGACGTCGTCGACCAGGACGATCACGACGTTCGGCGCGCCGTCCGGCGGCCTGACCTGGAACCGCGGCGGCGGCTTGGTGTTGCGCACGTCGAGCTCGGTATAGGTCGGCGGCTTCGGCTCCTGGATCGGGAGCACCGTCCGGTCCAGCGCCTGCGGCTGCCCGAATGCATTCATTGCGACCGCCGTCAGCACCCCGCCGAGCAGCATGGCAGTCTTCGGTGATTCCACGTGAAGCCCTCGTGTTGGATCGTCGCGAACGGGCGGCGCCCGCGTCCGCATTGGACAGGCGAGACAGGATAAGTGACGGCGCAGCCCCGAGCTATCGAGATCTCGCAACGAATTCCTGTGCCTCGGCGACTGACCCGCAGCTGGCAATTTCCAGCGCCTTTACATGAGCTTGCCGCTGGTGCCTCAGAAAGTTTGGAGATTTTCATCAAACCTTAACAGGCCGATGGCCTACTGCGCGCATGCTGGCGCCGGTCGACGAGCACTACCACTACAGGACGATCTGGCTGTCCGACATCCACCTAGGCACGCCCGGTTGCCAGGCGTTCTTTCTCCTCGACTTCCTGCGCACGCACAAGGCCGACACGCTCTACCTGGTCGGCGACATCCTCGACTGCTGGCACCTGAAGAAAGGCTGGTACTGGCCGCAGGCGCACAACGACGTCGTGCAGAAGATCCTGCGCGCGGCGCGCAAGGGCACGAAGGTCATCTTCATCCCGGGCAACCACGACGAGCGGCTGCGGCAGTTCATCGGGCTGCAGCTCGGCGGGATCACCGTGGCGGAGGACGCCGTCCACGTGACGGCGGACGGCAGACGCCTGTGGGTCGTGCACGGCGACCTGTTCGACGCCGTGATGCAGCACGCTCGCTGGCTCGCGTACCTCGGCGACAAGATCTACCGGCTGCTGCTGAGGCTCAACCGCTGGTTCAACGCCGCGCGGCAGAAGCTCGGCCTGCCGTACTGGTCGCTCTCGCAGTACCTCAAGCACCAGGCCAAGAACGCCGTCGACTTCATCTCCGACTTCCGGCACGTCATGACCCGCGAGGCACGGCGACGCGGTTGCGACGGCGTGGTCTGCGGCCACATCCACAAGGCCGAGGTCTGCGAGATCGACGACGTCCTCTACTGCAACGACGGCGACTGGGTCGAGAGCCTGACCGCGCTCGCCGAGACCTTCGACGGCGAGCTGAAGCTCATCCACTGGCGCAACCGCCTGGAGGCCCCCATGAACCTCGGACGGATCACCGACGAACTGGCGAGCGTCGCATGAAGATCGCGCTGGTGACGGACGCCTGGGAACCGCAGGTCAACGGCGTGGTGCGGACGCTGAAGTCCACCACGCGCGAGCTGCAGAAACTGGGCCACACGGTGGAGGCGATCACGCCACTCGACTTCCGCACGCTGCCCTGCCCGACATATCCGGACATCCGACTGTCGCTCTTCCCGCGCGCCGGGGTCGTGCGCCGCCTCGCCGCGCTGGACCCGGACGCAATCCACATCGCCACGGAAGGCCCGCTCGGGCTCGCCGCGCGGCACCATGCGCTGAAGCGGGGCATCCCGTTCACCACCGCGTACCACACGCGCTTTCCCGAGTACATCCAGGCGCGCACCGGCATGCCGCTCGCGTGGACGTACGCGTTCCTGCGCTGGTTCCACGGCCCGTCGAAGGCGGTCATGGCGCCGACCGTCGTCGTACAGCGGGACCTCGAAGCCAATGGTTTCACCAACGTCGTGCTCTGGTCGCGCGGTGTCGAACTCGAGGTCTTCAAGCCGCGCAGGTGCGACCGGCTTGCGACCGCGCCGCCGATCTTCCTGTACGTCGGGCGCGTGGCGGTGGAGAAGAACATCGAAGCCTTCCTCGCGCTCGACCTGCCCGGCTCGAAGTGGGTGGCGGGCGCGGGCCCCGCGCTCGCCGGCATCCGCACGCGCTACCCGAACGTGAACTTCCTCGGGGTCCTGGACCAGCAGCAGCTCGCGGAGGTGTACGCCTCGGCGGACGTCTTCGTCTTCCCGAGCAGGACGGACACCTTCGGCCTGGTGCTGCTGGAGGCGATGGCCTGCGGCCTGCCGGTCGCCGCCTATCCGGTGACCGGCCCGCTGGACGTCATCGGCGACTCCAATGCGGGCGTGATGCACGAGGACCTGCGCATCGCCTGCCTCGCCGCGCTGGAACTGAAGCGCGAGGACGCAGCGGCCCACGCGCGGAGATTCTCCTGGCGCGCGGCCACGGAACAGTTCCTGGCCAACCTGCACCCGCGCGACCGCAACTTGCCAGACCGCCTGGCGCTTTTGCCGGGGGCGTGACCACGCGCCGCCTTCGGTGCTAGCGTCGCGGGCATTCGCCCCAGTCGGAGACCTGCGATGCGCGTCCTCCCGCTTCTCGGCGTCATTGCCTGCTGTGTCGCACTGCTCGCCGGGCCGGCGCTTGCCGGACCCGAGGTGGCCGACGCCCGGTTGCGCCAGCGCGTGGACGAGCTCGCCGCCGCGACCCTCGAGGACGGCGCGGGCTGGCAAGCCTACGCAAAGCTCCTGCATCCCGGGTATTCCCGGTGGGCCATGGGCGAGGTGCACGAGGACCGCGAGACCTTCGTCCGCAGCCTGCGGGAATGGTGGGAATACGGCATGCGCGTGACCTCGCGCGAGAACGAGATGGTCGGCGTCGACCTGGCCGGC
>Ga0075306_1000202_pt1 | contig 12922 bp, 8 predicted proteins | sample Joice_CattailNLC_FD_120074 | JGI IMG/M metagenome (GOLD analysis project Ga0075306, IMG submission 120074) | Natural and restored wetland microbial communities from the San Francisco Bay, California, USA, that impact long-term carbon... | ecosystem: Environmental > Terrestrial > Soil > Wetlands ... | reverse complement strand
CGGAATCCGACGATTCCCTGCTGGAGAAGTATCTCGAGGAAGCCTCCCTCACGGAGGAGGAGATTCGCAAAGGATTTACCTCGGGCGTCCGGGCGATGAAAATCCTTGCGGTTCTTTGCGGATCCGCGTTTCGCAACATTGCCATCCACCCGGTTCTGGACATGATCAACTTCGTTCTGCCCGACCCCTCCTTCCGCAAGGAGGTGAAAGGCACGAATCCGAAGTCGAAGACCGAGGAGACGCGACCGATATCCGTCGATGCCCCGTTCTCCGCCATGGTGTTCAAGACCCTTGCCGACCCTTACGCGGGCAAGCTCTCCATCTTCAAGATCTATTCCGGGACGCTTACTCCCGACATGTCTCCCCTTAATCCCGGGAAGAACACCACCGAGCGGATCGGCCAGATCTTCCGGCTGGAAGGGAAAAAACAGAAATCCGTCGGGTCCGCCTCCGCGGGAGAGATCGTCGCCGTCGCCAAGTTCAAGGAGACCTCCACGGGCGATACGCTATGCGATCCGAAGCATCCCATCCTCTTCGCACCGCCCCCGGTGATCGAGCCGGTGATCTCGTTCGCTATCCGGCCGAAGACCCGGTCCGACGAGGACAAGCTGGGCAGCTCCCTCTCCCGGATGATCGAGGAGGATCCGACGCTGCAGTTCGGAAAGGACACGCAGACCCGGGAGTTCATCCTCTCCGGAATGGGGGAGATCCACCTCGAGGTGTCCGTCGAGAAGCTCCGCCGCCAGTTCGGCGTCGAGGTGGAGCTTCGCACCCCCAAGATTCCGTACAAGGAGACCCTCAAGGGGTCCGCAGAGGCCCAGGGCAAGTACAAGAAGCAAACCGGGGGGCGCGGCCAGTACGGGGATTGCTGGCTTCGCGTGGAGTCCCTTCCTCCCGGTGCCGGCTTCGAGTTCGTCAACGCGATCGTCGGGGGCGCGATTCCGAGACAGTACATCCCCGCGGTCGAGAAAGGCGTTATCGAAAGGATATCCAAGGGGGTGGTCGCGGGCTATCCTGTGGTCGACACCAAGGTGACCGTGTTCGACGGTTCGTTCCACACGGTCGACTCCTCCGAGATGGCGTTCAAGATCGCAGGATCCATGGGCTTTAAAAAAGCGGCGCTCGAGGCGAAGCCGGTGCTGCTGGAGCCTGTCATGGAAATGGAAATCGTCGTGCCGGAGGAGAACGTGGGAGACATCATCGGCGACCTGAACAGCCGCCGTGGACGCGTGCTGGGCGTGGAGGCCCGGGGACGGAGTCAGATCGTCAAGACGTTCGTCCCGCTGGTCGAGATCCTGCGGTACTCGTCCGATCTTCGCTCGATCACCTCGGGCAGGGGACAGTTCACCATGCGGATGTCCTCCTACGAGGAGGTGCCCTCCGCGATTGCGGAGAAGGTTATTGCCGAGGCCAGGAAGGAGATGGGGGAAGAAGTCGAGGAATGATGAGCGACAACGCACGGAAAGTTCGGGTCAGCCTGACGGAAGACCATGCGGTCGATGAAACCGTACGGACGTCCCTGCAGTCGTACATCGCCAGACTGACGGTCCCGCAGAAGGTGGAACTGACCACGAAGGGGAACAGGGAGGTCCGGCTGATTCTCTCCCGGGATCCGAGCAGCATGGTCGCCAAGGCGCTGGTGAACAGCCCCCGGGTCTCGGATACCGATGTGGTCGCATACGCCGGATCCGCCCAGACGAACGAGGACGTTCTTCGCGGCATCGCGGAAAACCGGGAATGGTCGAAGAGCATCCGGGTGAAGCTCCTTCTGGTTTCGAACCCGAAGACGCCCCCCGCCGTCGCTCTGCGATTCATCGGGCACCTTTCCGCCAGCGATCTGGGTATTTTGGCCCGCAACCGGAACGTCTCGATGATCATCCGCCGGGAAGCGAAAAGGCGAGTGGTCCAGAACCGAAAGTAAGGGAGGCCGGATGGCACTTTTCAACTATGCCACGAGAGAGCTGAGCGCAAAGGTCGTGTACTACGGCCCGGGCCTTTCCGGCAAAACCACGAACATCGAAATGGTCCATCATCTCCTGAAGCCGGAACAGAAGGGCAGACTCATCTCTCTTCCCACCGAGACCGACCGGACGCTCTTCTTCGATTTTCTGCCGCTGGACCTCGGGCAGATCAAGGGATTCCGGGTGCGGTTTCACCTCTATACGGTGCCCGGCCAGGTCTTTTACAACGCCACGAGGCGGCTTGTCCTTCAGGGTGTGGACGGTGTTGTGTTTGTGGCGGATTCCCAGGTCGATATGATGGGCAGCAATATCGAGAGCCTGAAGAACCTGCACGAGAATCTTTCCACCTACGGGAAAAAGCTCGCGGAGCTTCCGTTCGTGATGCAGTACAACAAGCGGGACTTGAAAAACATCGCTTCCGTGAAGGAGATGAGCAAGGCATTGAACGCTATGGCCGTTCCCGTCTACGAGGGAGTCGCAAAGGACGGGCTGGGCGTGACGGAGACGCTGGTGGGCATCTCGCGCCTCGTGTTCGCCAACCTTCGCAAGACCCTCCTTCTGCCGGGCGATGCGGTCGAGGCAGAGGAGATCGCCGGAATCCCCGGGGTTGCTGCGGACGAACAGTCATCCCCCGAGGGGGCGGATCTGCTTGAGGAGATCTCTGAGATCGAGGAGATCCCCGAGGTGCAGGAGATCCCCGAGCTCGAGGAGATTCCCGCGGTGCAGGAGATCCCCGAGCTCGAGGAGATTCCCGCGGTGCAGGAGATCCCCGAGACGACGGAGATTCCGGAAGGCGTGGAGATGATCGTCCCGCCGAGACAAGTTTCCCCGGCCTCTTACCCCGAAGAAGCGCCCGACGGGGGAGGGGAAAGCCGGGAGGAGCCTGCGGAGGAGGAAACGGGTTCCCCTATGGGGGACATTCCCGACGAGATCGAGATCGAGATTCCCGAGACGTTCGACGATCCCGCCGATCGCCAAGTCTCCGATCCCGGTATTTCCCTCAAAGTCAAGGGCGAGGGCCTTACCTTCCTGAAGTTCGAGGGTGTGTTCGTTTCCCCGGAAGGGCACGCCGTGCTGCCCGCGGTATTTCTCGATGCGGAGGGGAATCCCGTGCAGATTCGCATCCGCATCTCCATGGAGGAGGGACGGGAGTGACATGCCTGCCGACTATCTGCGGAAAGTAGGGGAAATCCTCAGGTCGGGGAAACCGATCGAGGACAGGCTACGGGAATTCTGCGAGGCGATGGGAGAATTTCTTCCCGGTGCGGTGTCCTCGATCCTGCTATTCGACGGGGATACCGAAGATTTCTACCTCCGAATGACCACGCTTCGCACCTCTCCGGCAGCCCAGATCGTCCACCATTCCTCCGCGGGCACGATCGAGGATCTGGCTCTTCGCGAGCGGAGGTCGATCACGCTATGCGAGGTGCATCGGTCGGCAGACAGCCGCTTCCGGGGCGAAATGTTCTTCTTCCCTCTCATATCGGCCGATGTCCCGCTCGGGGTCCTCGTGGTCCAGTCGGTGTCGCAGAACGGGGTGGCCGAGGAGCAGGTCGGGGTTCTGGGGGAGGCCGCGCTCCTGCTCTCCGATTCCGTGGGAATATCCCTCCGGGAGGAAACCACGGCACAGCGAATGACGAAGATCGCCGCGATCAACGAGGCCGGCATCAACATCATCTCCACCCTGGACATCTCCCGCCTCCTGCACCTGGTCGCGACGTCCGCCTCCCTCATCATGGAGGCGGAGTCCTGCATCATTCGCCTGCTCGACCCCCAGACCGGAAAATACAGGATCCGTGAGTTCTACGGGATGAAGGGGGAGGCGGACCAGCAGGACCTCTTCCGGATGGACATGAAGGGGGTCACCGAGGTGCTGAGGGGCGGGTCCTCGGTTCTTGTACGGGAAACGGCCACCGAGGAGAAGTGGAAGGAGTTCTCGGGAGTGGCGCGCACCATGATCCTGCTTCCCCTGAACCGCGACGGCGAAATCATCGGCACCGTCGCCCTGTTCGACAAGTTCCCGCACAAGACGTTTTATCCGGCATCCTTCAACAGCGACGACATGGGAACGTTCGAGAAGTACATCCGGTACGTGGAAAAGGCCATCGGAAATGCGATCATCTTCGAAAGGAACGAAAAGCTCAAGAATCTCGACGAGTCCACGGGCCTCCCTACTCTGCAGTATTTCCAATCCCGCCTCCTCCACGAGTTGAGCCGCGGACGGCGCTTCCGGCGCCGGCTCGTGCTCATGATCTGTGAAGTGACCCCCCGGATCCCCGAACGGGGATTTTCCGCCATCGACAGGGAGGAGTGGGTGATCAAGCGGCTGGCGAAGGTCATACGGACCGCCCTCCGGGGATACGACGTCGTGGCCCGTATCAGCGAGTGGAAGTTCGGGATGATCCTTCCGGAGGCGGAGGACGGCAAGATGAGCGCGATTCCCCGGATCAAGAAGTCGATTCTCGACGAGGTGGAGGAGATCCGGAGAAGCATGAAGGATCTCAAGGTCGATGTGCGCTTCGGACACGCCGGCTTCCCCGAAGACGGGGAGGACCACGAAAAACTCATCTTCAAATCGAACATTCTCAAGTAATCATGCGGGCGGGCGGGAAAAAAGGCGGTCCGGACAAGCTCCGGCGGGTGTGGGGGTGTGCCGCGGTCCGCATATCGTTTGTCTTTCGATTATGGAGGAGCAAGGAGAGATCGGGAAGCGTTTCTTCCTGCTGATGCGGCTGCTCATGATCGCATTGCAAACCGGTTCCGCTTGGGGTAGAAAAACGGCGTGATCTTCTCCCTACTCATCGCAGCCACAGTGGTTCTTTTCCTCATGATAGTGGGGATCTCCTTTCTCCTCTTCGGCCGCGAGTGGCTAAGCGCCCGGAGGGAGCAGAAGTTTTCCCTTGATCTGGGCAGGCACTCGGGACTTATCACCCGACTTCAATCGACATCCGCCGAGGAGTTTGACGGAGTTTTCCGCCAATTGGCCGCGGTTGCGGATCCCTTGATGCGCGAGGCGATCCTGGACCGGTCTCGTGCGGAGGCTCCGCCGGAATCGATACCCTTTCTGATCCGTGCCTATGAGGATCTGGCCATAACCGACCGCTACATCGAAGAACTGGAGCAATCCCCCCATTGGGAGGAGAGGGCGAGGGCGGCGGAGAGGCTCGGCCGCATCGGTTCGGCCAGGGCGGTGCCAGCCCTTTTGCGGGTTGTCCGGGATATCAAGGACGAGGACGAGGATGTCCGCGGCGCGGCGTTGCGGGGTCTCGGGCGGATACGCGATCCTCGCGCGCTGCCGGGGCTGATCGAGGCGCTGGGCTACGCCGAAGCCTCCCTTCCGCCGAGAATAGCGGAGATCATCGTCATGTTCGGGGGGGACTCGGTTCCCCTCCTGATCGCGGATCTGAGAAACCTGGACAGCGATGTCCGCCGGATGTGGGCCGCGGAGATCCTCGGATGGCTTGGCGACCCGCGGGCAACGGTTCCCCTGATCGAATCCCTGGGCGATGTCAGCCCCGAAGTGCGGGCGAAGGCCGCGGGCGGTATCGGCAAGATCCGCGACGCCCGGAGTGTGGACAGGCTCCTGGAGATGCTCCTGTCGGACCCGATCCCCTTTGTCCGCACGCGCGCGGCGCAGGCACTGGGTTCGATCGGGCATCCGAAGGTGATCGACCACCTGATCCACGTCCTCAAGGACCCGGAATGGTGGGTGAGGATCCGGGCGATTGAAGCGCTCGAGCAGATCGGACAGAGTTCCTCCAGCGCCCTGCTGGTCGCATTGGAAGATGACGATGAAGAGGTCCGTCAACGCGCCGCCATGGCCCTGGAACGAATGGGATATGTGCAGGAGGGCATCGCCGTCATCGTGCGCGACGGGTACCGCCCCGACATATCCAGGGTTCTGCTGCTGATGGGGAGGGCAGGGGTGACGGAGGTGCTGTTCGGAAGCCTGGTGGAGACGAAAGGGGATGCCCGGAAAATTCTCGTCCGACTTGCCGGCGATATCGGGGACGTCTCAGCGGGCACTCCTCTTCGGGCCGTCCTGTCGGAGAGCGAGGATCCATCCCTTCGCTCCCGCGTGGTGGAAGCGTTGGGAAAGATCGGTTGCCGCGAAGCGATCCCGGACATCCTCACATGTCTGAGAGACACCGACGAGTGGATCCGCCGCGCGTCCGTCGATGCCCTATCCTCCCTCGGGGCGGAAGAGCACGCGGAGGATCTGGTCCGCCTGCTCAAGGATCCCGTCCCGGAGACGAGGAAAGCGGTATGCCGCGTAGTTTCGGAACTGGAAGGGGAAAGAGGGGACGCCCCGGTCGAGAGTCTGCTTACCGACCCTTCTCCGGAGGTACGAGCGGAGGCGTTCCGGGCGGTGGGACGAAGGAAACTCTCCCGTTGCGAGCCGAAGGTGCGCGAGGCATTGGCGGATATCAGCGAGGAGGTGCGACGGGAAGCGGCCATGGCCCTTTCGGTCATCGGGGGAGACGTTTCGGTCGAGGCGATACTCCGCGCTGCGAAGGGCGGATCGGACCGGCTTGTGGAGGCGTTGACTGTCGCGGTCCGGCGCTGCCACAAAGGCACCTTTACGGACCTTCTGGCCCGTGCTCCCGATCCCTTGTCCCCGGAGCAGGTCCTGATTCTCCTCGAAGCGGCATCCGCGGGAACGGGAGAGGGGCGCCCTGGTTTCATATTGAAATACCTGGGCGCGCCAAACCCTGCGCAACGCAGAAGAGCCGTCTTCGCTCTGCGCGGGATCGACCCCGTGGAGGCGGAAACGCTCCTCGATGGACCTATGCGGGACCCGGACGAAAGCGTGCGCGAGGCCGCGGTCACCGTCGCAGCGCTCAGCGGGAGACCATCCCTCTTCTCCCGGGCGAAGGGGCTGGCGGTAGATCCTCATGCAGGGGTGCGATTCAGCGTCGCTCTGGCTCTCGGAATTTCCGGAGACAGGAAGTTCCGGTACTCCCTTGCGGCATTGGGCAAGGACAAGGACCCTGCCGTTCGGGCCGGAGCGGCGATGGCCCTGTCTCTCCAGAACGATCCGGAATTGATCACGGCCATCCGGGATTTTTCCCTTGACGAGGAACTGTGCAAGATGGCGAGAGAGATATTCGTGAAAGAGTCTCCGGATCCGCTCGTTCGGATGGTAGTGGAGAAAGCGACGCACCAGAACAATATGGAGAGCCGTCTATTCCTGGGAGGGAGCCGATTTGCCCTGGAAAAGGATCTGGTACGACAGGCACGCGAGGCGCTTACCGCCGATGAGCGCGCACGCGCGCTGGAGATATGCAAGGTGGTAGCTACGGGGCAGTCGTACACGACCGTGCTGGCAATCCTGAAGAACGATCCCTCGCCCAAGGTACGCGCACAAGCGCTCGATCTGCTGCTCTCCATCCGGCGCGATTCCGAGGTGGCGAAAGTGATCGGGAGTTCCCTGATGGACCCTCACCCGGATATCCGGGTGAGAGCGGCGAGGATCCTCGGGGAGATGGAGTTCACGGAAGCGATGGAGGCGCTCGTTCACTCCCTCGACACGCCGGAACGGGAACTGCGGGAAGCGGTTACCTCTTCACTCTCCAGGCATATGGGCCGAAACCCCAAACATGCCGAGGAGCTCATGGCGGAGATCCCCTCGACCAAGACCCGCAAGCTCGGCATGGTCTGGCTGCTCGGGAAGACGCGCCGCGGGGGAGCAATGAAGCTTCTCCTGCGCTATCTCGAGGACGAGGAAGGGGATGTCCGGGCCGCGGCCGTGGGCGCCCTGGCGAAGTACCGGATGGGAATCGTCGCCCGGTTCCTCAAAGCTTCCCTGTCGGACCCGAACGGCAGGGTGCGTGCTGCGGCGGTCAATGCGCTATCCCGGATGCGAGCCTCGGAATGGGAAGAAGCCATGGAGAACATGGTTTCGGATCCGGACTCCTTCGTACGGCAACGGGCGGCGATCGCTCTGTTCCGGATGGGCTCGAAAACGGTTCGCCGACGGATCCGGTCGATGGACAATGAACCTGACGATCTCCTCTCCGTGTGGGCCGCCTGCGGCCTCCTCCTGGAGGATCTCGCTCCATCGGATGTCCTTACCTATCCGGCCGCCAAAGGGTTCCTGCAAGAGCTGTTTCCCCTGGAAGAGGCGGAGACGGCGGTACGGGAGTCCCCGGATCCGAAACGAAGAATGATGGCATTCCGGGTTCTGCAAGTCCTTTCCGGGGATGCAGCTGCGCGCGTGGCGACCGTCTTGGCCAACGACCCGGATGCCCAGGTGCGCAAGGAGGCCGAATCCGTTCTCCGGAAGCCGGAAACGATCTGATATGAGCGGGACCGATATCCTTTTCCAGGGATTAGGCGCAATCCTTATCCTGTACTTCCTCCTGTACAACAGTTTCCAGCTTGCCTTCGTTCTCGTCGCGTTCCAGGAGGTCCGCCGCAAGCTGCGGGGCCGGGCGTATGAGGACCTGGACATCGTGTACCAGTCGCCGTTCACGCCCCCGCTTTCGATCATCGTTCCGGCTTACAACGAGGAAACGACCATTGTCGAGTCCCTCTCATCGCTCGTTCGCCTGCGTTTCCCCCGCATGGAGATCATCGTGGTCAACGATGGATCGACGGACGGCACGCTCGATCGGATCATCCGGGAATTTGGTTTCCGTCGCATGGAGATCACGTACGAGGAACGGATCACGACACGCCCCGTTCGCGGGTTTTACGAACTGCGGGAAAACCTGCCCACCGGAGTCATCCGATGGGTGATCGTGGACAAGGAGAACGGGGGAAAGGCGGATGCCCTGAACGTGGGGATCAACGCCTCCACCTGCCCCATGTTCGTTTCGATGGACGCCGATTCCGTCATCGATGAGGAAGCGCTCCTCCAGGCGTTCCGGCTGATGCTAAGAGACGAGAAGATCGTCGCCATCGGGGGACAGGTTGCTCTTGTCAACGGTTGCGAGGTACACGATGGAAGGGTACGGAAAGTGGGTCTTCCCGATTCCTCGCTGGCGCGGTTCCAGGTCGTCGAATACATTCGTTCCTTCGCGATCGGGAGGACGGCCCTTGCCCGATTGAATGCGATCATGATCATCTCTGGGGTGTTCGGGATATTCCGGAAGGATGTGGTGATCAAGGTGGGGGGATACCTGACCCGCAACCTGACGGGAAAGCTGGTCCGCGAGTATGTCGGGAAGGGATGCGACACCGTCTGCGAGGACATGGAGATCATCGTGAGGATCCAGCGGTACATCAAGGAAAAGGGGCTGTCCGCCCGAGTGGGATACACCCCGGAACCGCTTTGCTGGACCGAGGGACCGGAGACGTTCGACAGCCTGGGGAAACAGCGGAATCGGTGGATGCGCGGCCTGATCGAGACCCTTGTGTATCACCGGGCCCTGTTGTTGAACAAGCGGTACGGGAACATGGGCTGGTTCGCCTACCCGTTCTTTTTGCTGTTCGAGTTCGTGGGTGCGCCGCTGGAGTTTTTCGGATATGTGGCAGTGCCGCTTTTGTATGGGCTGGGATTCCTGAGTGGCAAGTTTCTTTTCCTGTTTTTTACCCTCTCCGTTACGTATGGTACGCTCGTTTCGGTTTCCGCCGTGGTGACGGGAGCGTGGTCGGAGCGGACGAGCCGGAGCCGGAAGCGCGGGATCTCTCTCCTCCAATACCGGGAACGGCGCCAACTCGCCGTTCTGTTCATCTATGCGCTCCTGGAAAACCTGGGATACAGGCAGGTGATCCTTTGGTGGAGAGTCCGGGGAATTTGGGACTTCTATTTCGGGAAAACGGGTTGGGAGAAGTTCGAAAGAAAGGGATTCGGAAGGGTCATGGTTCCCACCGCAAAGGAGGAGGAATAATGGGGTGGTTGACGCGCGCCGGTTGCGTACTTCTCGCCGTTTTCCTTTTCGCCCCCGGCCCGGCGGCGGCCTACGACGGGGAACAAACGGTCAGGGGAGCAGCTCAGGTGAGCTCGGGGCAGTATGCGGCGGCCACGACTACGCTTCGGGGAGTGCTGGAGAAGGATCCCGGCAACCGGGAGGCACGACTCTGGCTTGCGAGGGCGCTCAGTTTTTCGGGCGACTTCGCGGAAGGGGAAAGGGAATATCGGGTCATCCTTTCCGCGTATCCCGACGACGTCGAGGCCCGACTCGGGCTTGCCGACGTGCTGGCCTGGCAAAAGAGGTACAGGGAGGCTGGGCTTCTCCTGTCCGACCTGGCGAAAGAGCGTCCTGTCGATCCTGAGGTGGGAACCCGCCGGGGAAAGGTGGCCTTCTGGTCCGGGAATCCCGAAGAGGCAAAGAGGTACTTCGACCAGGTTCTCTCCCTGGATCCGGGGAACAGAGACGCCTTGCGGGGTCTCGAGCTCATCAGCGTGAAGGGCGCGAGAGTCTACCCCAGGGAGGCGGAGTTCGGTGCCTCCTATCTCCGGATCCGAGGGGAAGGCCCCGGGAGCCAGGTGCACGCCGCAATCCGGGACCGGAGCATCGCGGGGTGGGAGTTCCTCGGGCGCGTCGATTACCTGCACCGGTTCGGAGAGGATGAGGGACGGGGGACCGCCGGTGTCATGCGCAAATGGGAAGGGGGCGAAAGCCTGCGCGTCGAAGGGGGAGTTTCCCCGGATGCGCAGGTCTTTTCCCGCGAATCCCTGGAGGCCGAGCTGGCGTGGCCGATAAGCGACAGGTTGGTAGGGTATGCGGGGGGAAAGTATGCGAACTATTCGATTGCGGACGTATGGAATGCCGTCGCCGCCCTCGAGTGGTATGTCCGGGGAAGCAACGCGCTGTATTCACGATACATCCTCACGAGAACGGAGTTCGATTCGGGAGGGTCGGACACAAGCGGATCGTGGATGGTCAAGCTGATCCACTTCCGGACCGATGATGACCGTCTCTGGGCCTACTACTCTTATGGGACGGAGGGATACACGACAGGGACGGTCGACCAGATCGCAGATATTTCTTCTCATACTTTCGGCATCGGAGGGAGGATGTTTCCCGTTCCCCGCTGGGGGTTCGAGGGAAACGTCGATTGGCAGGACCGGGAAGGGGGAAACAACTACCTCACGGTTAGCGCCCTCGTGGTCCGCCGGTTCTGACCGTGCCGCCATTGGGAGAGGCGGGAGCGACCGATATGGAATGCATCGTTCTTGGCTCCGGGACCGTTGTACCCCATCCCCGCAGGGGGTCCGCCGGTTACATGGTTCGCCATGGCGGATGCACGCTTCTTGTCGACACCGGCCTGGGGACGCTCCAGAAGCTTGCGGTTCTCGGGGTATCCCTTGCCGCCCCCGATGCGGTGGCGTTCACCCACCTCCACCTGGACCACACGGCGGAACTGGCTCCGCTCCTCTTCAGCCTCAGAAACCCCGGGATCGGCCGCAGGAAGGCCCTGACCCTTCTGGGCGCCCCCGGATTCCGCGATTTCTATGAGCGGCTGCGCCAGCTCTACGGATCCTGGGTGGAAGGGGGGGAATATCCTCTCCTGGTAAAGGAGACGCCCGCCGGGACCGTATCCCTGGGATCCCTGTACTTGACCGCAATCCCGGTGTCGCACACGCCGGAAAGTGTCGCCTTTCGGGTCGAGGACCCGGCAACGGGAAAAGTGGTCGCCTTTTCCGGAGACACGGATGTATGTCCGGGGCTTGTCGAAGCGGCCCAAAACGCCGAGGTGGCCTTTTTCGACTGCTCGTTTCCCGACGAGCGCAAGGTCGGTGGGCACCTGACTCCCGGAGAGGCCGGGAAAATTGCCGCCGAAGCACGGGTAAAAAAGCTGGTTCTGACCCATTTCTACCCGGAGTGCGAGGGGTCGGACATTCTCGGCCAGTGCCGGGAAACATTCTCCGGCGAGGTCATTCTCGCCGAGGATCTGCTCCGCATTTCGGTCTGAGGGAGTATCAGGGGTCGGGGTCCGGGGGAAGTCCCGCCACGAGCTCCCCCTCGTTCATCGACCCGGTCCGGTATCCCGCAAGGTCGACGGCCACGTAGAGAAACCCGTTTTCCCGGAACCCCCCGTGTACGCTTCGCGAAATCTCCGGCTGGAACAGGCGCGGAATTTCCTCCTGCCCGACCTCGATCCGCGCTACGTTCCCGTGGACGCGCACGCGGAACTGGCGGAAGCCGAATCCCCGGAGGATCTCCTCGCAGGCCTCTACCCGCCGCAATTTTTCGGCGTCGATCGCAGTCCCGTACGGAAACCGCGAGGAAAGGCATGCGAATGCACCCTTGTCCGCCGTGGGCAGGCGAAAAATGCGGCTCAACGCCCGTATTTCCTCCTTCGTTACCCCGGTTTCCAGCAAGGGGCTGCGCACTCCCAGCTCCTTTGCGGCCCTCCTTCCGGGACGGAAGTCGTTGGTGTCGTCGCTGTTCGTGCCGTCCAACACCGCCGCGTACCCTTCCTCCCGGGCGATCTCCGACAGGATGCCGAACAACTCCTTCTTGCAGTGGTAGCACCGGTCGGGAGGGTTTTCGGAGAACCCGGGGATCTCGAGTTCGTTCGACTCCACGAAACGGTGGGGGACATTCCATACGCGGGCGATCCTCTCCGCCTCGTCGCGCTCCGATTTCGGGTAGGTGGGGGACGTGGCGGTTACCGCGAGGGTCTTTTCCCCGAGTGCCCGGAGAGCGGCGTACAGGAGGAACGTACTGTCGACACCCCCGCTGAAGGCGATTACGGAGGATCCCAGGGAGCGCAACGAGGAGAGCAGGGACTCCCATTTTGTCGCGAGAACCGGGGGAAGCTCGCCAGAATGCAGGGGGTCAGCGGAGGAGCGCACGTTCCACTTCCGAAAAATCGTTCCGGGAAGGGAGGGACATATCCCTCTCGCCCCCCGGGGTGACTTCCCGAACGGGGAAGGGGGAGGGAGTTCCCGGCTTGCTGTAACGGGTAAAAAGCCGGGAGAGAAGGTCTTCGGGGACCGCTCCGTTTTTCGCCTCGATCCCGATCGAGGGTCCCGAAAAGCCGATCGCGACGTAGACGGGCATTTT
>Ga0075306_1000199_pt1 | contig 13008 bp, 10 predicted proteins | sample Joice_CattailNLC_FD_120074 | JGI IMG/M metagenome (GOLD analysis project Ga0075306, IMG submission 120074) | Natural and restored wetland microbial communities from the San Francisco Bay, California, USA, that impact long-term carbon... | ecosystem: Environmental > Terrestrial > Soil > Wetlands ... | reverse complement strand
ATCGCTTCGCGCACGGCCGAGGCGCCGTCGAGGTAAGTGCGCACGAATCTCGGCCGGTGGCCGCTGGAGAGGCCGAGCAGGTCCTGGAGCACCAGCACCTGGCCGTCGCAACCGGCGCCCGCACCGATGCCGATCGTCGGAATCCCGATCTCCCTCGTGATGCGCGCGCCGAGCGCCGAGGGCACGCATTCGAGCACGATCGAGAAGCAGCCGAGCGCCGCGAGCCGCTTCGCGTCCTCGACGATGCGCGTGGCCTCGTCGTTCGAGCGGCCCTGCACGCGGTAGCCTGCGAGCGCATTGACCGACTGGGGCGTGAGGCCGAGGTGGCCCATGACCGGCACGCCGGACCCGACGATGGCGGTGATGACGTCTTCGTGTCCCGCGACGCCCTCGAGCTTCACGGCCTGCGCGCCTGCCCGCATCAGCGCCGCGACCGCGTCAAGGGCCGCCGGCACGCCCTTGCGGAACGAGAGGAACGGCAGGTCGGCTATCAGGAAACGCGTCGGCGCCCCGCGGCGCACGGCCGCCGTGTGCAGCGCCATCAGCTCCACCGTCGCGGCGAGCGTGTCGGGATGGCCGTGCATCACCATCGCCGCGCTGTCGCCGACCAGGAGGCAGTCCACCTGCGAGGTTTCGAGCACGCGCGCGAACGCGGCGTCGTAGCAGGTGACCACCGAGATCTTCCGTCCGGCGGAGCGCGCCGCCGCGAAGTCGAGGACCGATTTCACGCGCGTTCCCTCCCGGCGGCGGCGATGAACGCCCGGTAGACCTTGGCGAGCGCCGTGCCGTCGAGCGCCTCGAGGTGCGCTTCGATCGTCTCGGTGTCGCCGCGCGCCACCGGTCCGGTGAGCGCGCCGTCGCCGGCGGCGATCACGTTCTCGACGATGCGGCGCGGGTAGCTCGCAAGCGCTCCGCACGGCGCGCCGAAGCGCGTTTCCATCGCCGAGAAGAAATCGCGCCACAGCACGGCAGTGAACCCGCCGGCCAGCGCGCAGAGCGCGTGGTAGTAGGCCTTGTCCCCGGTCTTCAACGCAAAACAGGGATTCGGCAGGCGCGGGAAGAGCGTCCGGAACTCGGCGACGGGGTCGGGATGCGCTTCATCGAGGTCCACGAAGACCGGTATGTCGCGGTAGAAGGCGGGCTCGTAGGGCGCCGACGCGAAACTCATGAGCGGGTGCGCGCCGAAGGCACCCTCGAACGTCCGCCCGCCGCAGAAATGCACGTAGGCGCGGTCTTCGAGCCCCTCGGCACGCAGGCGTGCCATCACGGGCGCGATGGCATCGTCGGAGACCGCGAGCAGGATGACCGGGCACCCCGCGAGTGCGACGGGTGCCGTGAGGCCGGGCTTGCCGTTCGGGCGGGCGAGCTGCCGCGACCACAGCTTCCAGGGGATGCCGAGGCTCGTGAAGTAATGGCGCCAATGCCGCGAGAGTCGGCCGTCCCCGACGAAGCCGTAGGGAGACGGCCCGGAGTCCGGGCGTTCAGCGGGTACCTGTCCCATGGATCAAGTCCCTGTTTCAGCAGTTGAAATCGACACCTGTCACGGCCGCCCCGCGGGGGTAGGTCCATGCCGCCGCCAGTGTACACCGGAGGGGTCAGACACCTTGAAACTCGCGAGGGGCCAGGCCCCCTCGCGAGTTTCAAGGTGTCTGACCCCTTCGTAAATGCTTGAAAAGCGCGCTAAATTCCGGTTCCAGCGGGTTGAATCCGTGCCCGCCGGCCTCATCCACCGGGCAGGCACGCACCCCGGAGCGCCTCGATGCGACAGGATCGGCTGACGACGAAATTCCAGCTCGCGCTGGCGGATGCGCAGTCGCTCGCGGTCGGCCGCGACCACCAGTTCATTGAGCCGGCGCACCTGCTGCTCGCGCTCCTCGACCAGGAGGGCGGCAGCGCGCGCCCGCTCATGGACCGTGCCGGCGTCAACGTGAGCCTCCTGCGCTCGCGACTGCTCGAACAGATCGGCCGGATCCCGACGGTGGAGGGCGCGGCGGGCGAGGTGCATCCCTCGAACGACCTGCTGAAGCTCCTGAACGTCACCGACAAGCTCGCGCAGAAGCGCGGCGACCAGTACATCTCGAGCGAGCTGTTCGTGCTCGCGGCCTGCGAGGACAAGGGCGCGCTCGGCCGCGTGCTGAAGGACTCCGGGGCCGTCCGGGGCGCGATCGAGAAAGCCATCGACGACCTGCGAGGCGGCGAGAAGGTGAACGACCCGAATGCCGAAGAACAGCGCGGCGCACTCGAGAAGTACACGATCGACCTCACCGAGCGCGCCGAGACGGGCAAGCTCGACCCGGTGATCGGCCGCGACGACGAGATCCGCCGCACGATCCAGGTCCTGCAGCGCCGCACCAAGAACAACCCCGTCCTGATCGGCGAGCCCGGCGTCGGCAAGACCGCGATCGTCGAGGGCCTCGCCCAGCGCATCGTCAACGGCGAGGTGCCCGAGGGGCTCAAGAACAAGCGGATCCTCGCGCTCGACATGGGCTCGCTGATCGCCGGCACCAAGTTCCGCGGCGAGTTCGAGGAACGGCTGAAGGGCGTGCTCAACGACCTCGCCAAGCAGGAAGGACGCGTCATCCTGTTCATCGACGAGCTGCACACCGTCGTCGGCGCCGGCAAGGCCGAAGGATCGATGGACGCCGGCAACATGCTGAAGCCCGCGCTCGCGCGCGGCGAGCTGCACTGCGTCGGCGCGACCACGCTCGACGAGTACCGCAAGCACGTCGAGAAGGACGCCGCCCTCGAGCGCCGCTTCCAGACCGTGTTCGTCGGCGAGCCTTCGGTCGAGGACACGATCGCGATCCTGCGCGGCCTCAAGGAGCGCTACGCCGTCCACCACAAGGTGGAGATCACGGACCCCGCGATCGTCGCGGCGGCGACGCTATCGCACCGGTACATCACGAACCGCCAGCTCCCGGACAAGGCGATCGACCTGATTGACGAGGCGGCGAGCCGCATCCGCATGGAGATCGATTCCAAGCCTGAGGAGATGGACCGCCTCGAGCGCCGCATCATCCAGTTCAAGATGGAGCGCGAGGCCCTGAAGAAGGAGAAGGATGAGGCCTCGAAGAAGCGCCTCGACCAGCTCGAGCAGACGCTTGCCGGGCTCGAGAAGGAGTTCGCGGACCTCGAGGAGATCTGGAAGGCCGAGAAGGCCGCGGTCCAGGGCGCTGCCCACATCAAGGAAGAGATCGAGCGCGCCAAGCTCGAGATCGAGACCGCGAAGCGCGCCGGCAACCTCGCGCGCGCCTCCGAGATCCAGTACGGCAACATGCCCGACCTGGAGAAGCGCCTGAAATCCGCCCAGGAAGCCGAGTCGAAGGCGCCGACGCTGGTGCGCAACAAGGTCACCGAGGAAGAGATCGCCGAGGTCGTCTCGAAGTGGACCGGCATCCCGGTCTCCAAGATGCTCGAGGGCGAGCGCGAGAAGCTGCTCAAGATGGAGCAGGAGATCGCGAAGCGCGTGGTCGGGCAGGAGGAGGCGGTTCGCAGCGTCGCGGACGCGATCCGGCGCAGCCGCGCGGGCCTCGCCGACCCGAGCCGCCCGAACGGATCCTTCCTGTTCCTGGGGCCGACCGGCGTCGGCAAGACCGAGCTCACCAAGGCGCTCGCCGAGTTCCTGTTCGACACCGAGGATGCGCTGGTCCGCATCGACATGTCCGAGTTCATGGAGAAGCACTCGGTCGCGCGCCTGATCGGCGCGCCGCCGGGCTACGTCGGCTACGAGGAGGGCGGCTACCTGACCGAGGCCGTGCGCCGCCGGCCCTATTCCGTGATCCTGCTCGACGAGATCGAGAAGGCGCACCACGACGTGTTCAACGTGCTGCTGCAGGTGCTCGACGACGGCCGGCTGACCGACGGGCAGGGCCGCACCGTGGACTTCCGCAACACCGTCGTGATCATGACCTCCAACCTCGGCTCGCAGGCCATCCAGGAGATGGCGGGCGAGGAGAATTACGACGCGATGAAGAAGGCGGTGCTGGAGATCGTGTCGCAGCACTTCCGCCCGGAGTTCATCAACCGCATCGACGACATCGTCGTATTCCACCCGCTCGCGCGCGAACACATCCGCCGGATCGTCGGCATCCAGACCGGGTACCTGCGCCGCCGGCTCGCCGAGCGCGACATCCGCATCGAGCTCGATGACGCGGCCATGGACCTGCTGGGCGCCGCCGGCTTCGACCCGGTGTACGGCGCCAGGCCCCTGAAGCGCGCGATCCAGCAGCAGCTGGAGAATCCCCTGGCGCAGCAGATCCTGTCCGGCGGGTTCGGCCCCGGCGACTTGATTCGCGTGAACGTGAAGGACGGCGCGCTGGTTATGCGAAAATAGCCGGCGAGGGAGGGAGGGAACCTCAGCCGATGCCGTTTTACGAATACCAGTGCGGTGCCTGCGGGCACCACCACGAGGAACTGCAGAAGATCTCGGCCCGGCCGCTGCGCAAGTGCCCGGCCTGCGGCCGGTCCACGCTCAAGCGCCTGGTTTCGGCGCCGGTTTTCCGCCTGAAGGGCGGCGGCTGGTACGAGACCGACTTCAAGAACGACAAGGAAGGGCAGCGCAACATCGCGGGAGACAAGGAGCCGGCGCCGGAGAAGCCGGCCGAAAGACCGGCGGAGAAACCGGCGGAGAAACCGGCTGAAGCCAAGTCCGAAGCAAAATCCGCAGAAAAGAAGCCTGAGCCTGCGGCCAAACCGGCGGCTGCCAGCAAGCGCAAGCCGACCCGACTCAAGTCCGCCCGGCGGCGCCCGGCGCGCCGCTAGCCGCGGTTGCCACGGCCGCCGCCCGGCACGTAACATCGCGCGCTTTGTCCATGCGCACACACTACTGCGGCGAAGTCGACGAGACCCTGGCGGGACGCACCATCGAGGCGGCCGGCTGGGTGCACCGTCGCCGTGACCACGGCGGCGTGATCTTCGTCGACCTGCGCGACCGCTCCGGGCTGCTGCAGGTGGTCTTCGATCCCGACACGCCCGAGGCCTTCAAGGCGGCCGAACACCTCGGCCGCGAGTTCTGCATCCAGGTCCAGGGCAAGCTGCGGCCACGCCCGGCGGGGACCGCCAATGCCGGGCTGTCCTCCGGCCAGGTCGAACTGCTCGCCACGAAACTCGTCGTCCTGAACCCTTCCGCGACGCCGCCGTTCTCGCTCGACGAGGAAGTCGGCGAGGAGCTCCGGCTCAAGCACCGCTACATCGACCTGCGCCGCGACGTGATGCAGGAGCGCCTGCGTCGCCGGCACGCGATCACACGCGCGATGCGCGAGTACCTCGACGGCCACCACTTCGTGGACATCGAGACGCCGATGCTGACGAAGGCGACGCCGGAGGGCGCGCGCGACTACCTCGTGCCCTCGCGGACGCACCCCGGCAAGTTCTTCGCGCTGCCGCAGTCGCCGCAGATCTTCAAGCAGCTGCTGATGATGAGCGGCTTCGACCGCTACTACCAGATCGTGCGCTGCTTCCGCGACGAGGACCTGCGCGCCGACCGGCAGCCGGAGTTCACGCAGCTCGACGTCGAGACCTCGTTCCTGGCGCAGGAGCAGGTCATGGCGCTGATGGAGGCGCTGATCCGCCACGTGTTCTCGCGCGTGCTGAAGGCCCAGCTGCCGGATCCGTTTCCGCGCCTGAAGTACGCGGATGCCATGCGGCGCTTCGGTTCCGACAAGCCCGACCTGCGCGTGCCGCTCGAGCTGGTGGACGTCGCGGACCTGGTCCGCGACTGCGAGTTCAAGGTGTTCGCGGCGCCCGCCGCGGATCCGGACGGCCGGGTCGCGGCGCTCAGGGTCCCGCGCGGCGGCGACCTCTCCCGCAAGCAGATCGACGACTACACGGCTTATGTCAGCCGGCACGGCGCGCGCGGGCTCGCCTATATAAAGGTGAACGACGCCGCGAAGGGCCGCGACGGCCTGCAGTCGCCGATCCTGAAGTTCCTGCCCGACGCGGCGATCGCGGGCATCCTCGAGCGGACGCGGGCCGAAACCGGCGACCTGGTCTTCTTCGGCGCCGACAAGGCGAAGGTCGTGAACGACGCGCTCGGCGCGCTGCGGCTGCAGCTCGGTCGCGACCTCGGCCTCGTGGAGGAGGGCTGGCGGCCGCTCTGGGTGACCGACTTCCCGATGTTCGAGTGGGACCCGGATGCGAAGCGCTGGATGGCGATGCACCACCCGTTCACCTCGCCCGTGGATCCCGACGCATCGGCGCTGACCGCGGACCCGAAGAACGCGCTCGCGCGCGCCTACGACATGGTGCTGAACGGATCCGAGATCGGCGGCGGCTCGATCCGCATCCACCGCGAGGAGATGCAGAGTGCCGTGTTCGACCTGCTCGGCATCGCGCGCGAGCAGGCGGCCGTCAAGTTCGGCTTCCTGCTCGAGGCGCTGCGCTACGGCGCGCCGCCGCACGGCGGCATCGCTTTTGGGCTCGACCGCCTGGCGATGCTGATGTCGGGCGCCGACAGCATCCGCGACGTCATCGCGTTTCCCAAGACGCAATCGGCCTGGGACCCGCTGACCGACGCGCCCTCCGAGGCGGACGACGCCCAGCTCGCGGAACTCCACATCCGCGTCAAGAAGCCGCCGGTGACGACGGGCTGAACGCCTCGGCCACTCCGGTACTCGTCGTCCATGGCCTGTGGCTGAACGGGCTGGAGTCCTTCTTCCTGCGGCAGAAACTGCGCATTGGCGGATTCGCGCCCGAGACTTTCCACTACCACTCCATGCACACGACGCTCGCCGACGCCGCGGACGCGCTGGCGGCGCGCCTGCGGTCGTTCGGCGGAACGACGCATGTCGTCGCCCACAGCCTCGGCGGGATCGTCGCCTGCGAGGCCTATGCGCGGCACACGGACCTGCCGGACGGGCGTGTCGTGCTGATGGGCTCTCCGGTGCGCGGCTCGCGCACGGCACGGGCCGTCGCCTCGCACTGGTACGGCCCCGCGGCGCTCGGCCCGCTCGCGCTTGACGAGCTCGTGCGCGAGCGCGACGCCGCCTGGCGGCTGCCGCGCGAGGTCGGCGTCATCGCGGGTTCGCTGCCGGTCGGCGCCGGGCGGATCTTCGCGGACCTGCCGACGCCGAACGACGGTACCGTCAGCCTGGACGAGACCGCACTGCCGGGCGCGTCGGCGTCGGTCTTGCTCGACGTCAGTCACACCGGAATGCTCTACTCGTCCGCCGTTGCGAACTCGGTCACACGCTTTCTCGACCGCGGCTGCTTCTGAGCCGCTGGCCCAGGCGCTATGCTTGCGCCGTGCCGCCGCCTGTAACGCGCATTGTCGCGCCGATTTCCGCCTGGATCGCCGCCTTCGGACTCGTCACCCTGGCTCTCGGGGGAGCCTGGTTCGCAGTCACGGCGACCGGCGTGCAGCCGGATACGGCATTCACGGCGTTCAACCGCGCGCGCGTCGAGGCGTTCGCCACACGCGCGGAACGATCGAACGCCAGGCGCGTTGTACTGCTCGGGTCCTCGGCGCTCAAGTACGCGACGCGTGACGAGCGGGCGTTCGCCGCGGACGTGTCCCGGGAGGCCGGAACGGCGATCGAAACGCTGCGTGTAACCAGCAACTGGGGAACTTTCTACGACTTTGCACCGCTCGCCGAGGACTTGCTGCGCGCGCAGCCCGACCTGGTCGTCATGGAGAGCGAACTGCTCGCCGCGGACCGGCCGCCGACGCGTCGTTTCATGCTGTGGTTTCGCGACCTCCGCGCCCGGCTGGGCCTGGTTGTCGATGGGGAGATGCCGCCCGATGCCGAGTCCGACGTGCAGTTCACTTATCCCTGCTGGAAGCGCAAGGCATCGATGCGGCATGCCATGCTGCGCGAGGAGCGGGCCGCCTGGGTGACAGTCCGTCCCGACGGGCCAGGTCCGGCCGATGCGCGCGAGTTTGCGGCAAGGCTGCTCGAGGCGGGCAGCGAAGTCGCACTGGTTTCCGTGCCCCGGCATCCCGACTATGAAGCGCAATCGCGCACCACGCGCGACGCCATCGCGGACGATCCGGACTGGCAGACGCTGGCGGGGCGGGTCGAGCTCTGGGAGCCGGTCCCGCTTCCGGCTGACTACTACTGCGACTTGACCCACGTGACGCCCGCGGGACAGGCGCGGTTGTCCGACTGGCTGGAGGCGCTGGTCGCGCACGAACTCGGCGACTCCGCGAGCTGAGCTTCAGCGTCGCCCGGTATCGGAAGCCCGGCTGCGCTTCGCCAGCAGCCCCATCGTGATCTCGTACCGTCGCATGGCCTGGTCGGGATCCGGCGCCGGGCCGACGGGAACGGGCTCGTAGCCGGCGCGTACCAGCACGGGATTGGCGAGCGGCGCGACGATGCCGAGCGTCGCGGCGCCGAGCGACCGCCAGCGTCCGATGCTCGCCGGCTCGATTCCGGGCTTGCCGTAAGTCTTGAAGTCGCCGAGGCCGGACGGGACGTCTTCGTCGAGCGCATCCACCGCGATCGAGCCGGCAGGCAGCCTGAGGAATGACGCCAGCCGGTCGAGCGTCGCCTGCGGCTGTGCCACGAGGTCCTCGTATTTCAACAACAGCGCATCCGACGGACGGCGGGCGGCAAGGTCCAGCAGCGCGCCGGTGACGTCGGCCCAGAGCTCGGTGAACGCAGCGAGCGGCCGCGGATTGCGGGCGACATAGGCGTGGATCTCGCGGATGTAGGTCTCGTTGGCGTCGCAGAGGTCCTTGAGGCTCATCGCCGTGTCGAGGCCGTGGCGCACGATGCAGACGAAGCGCGCGTGCCCGCCCATCAGCTGCTCGATCTCTGGCAGGTAGAACGAGTCGATCGCGGTCTTGCTCGCCCAGCGAGTCTTGCCGGCACGCGCAGCGATGCGCTGGAAGCACTCCTCGACGAGGTGACGCAGAGCCGCGAGCGCCTGGTCGCGCGGCAGGCCAGCCGCTGCGAGACCCCCGAGCACCCCGTACTCAATGCCGTCCGAGACAAAATCCGGGCGCAGGAAACGGGCTGCGGACGTGAGCAGGAACGTCTCGCCGGGACAGCAGATATCGCGGTGCCCGTTCAGCAGGCGGCGCAGGAGGGTCGTGCCAGTGCGCGGCACGCCCAGGACGACGATGCCTGGATCAGAGATCGTCATACCGGAAGTCCGCCGGCGGTTCGGCTGCGAACAACAACACGAGGACGATGAGCAGCGCGTACCAGAGCGCGGTCACGGCAACCGCCACACGGTGGCCGACGCGTGGCTGCAGCCAGCCGTACATCAGCGACTGCCCGTCAGCAGGGTGCGGTAAATGTCCATTGCCCGGTCGAAGTCGTGCATCACGAACACGATGCTCAGCATGACGAAATGGAAGGTGACGAACCAGCCCGTGAACGCGCCCAACATAGCACGCCCGCGAGAAACCGGGCGCGAACGGTCCGCGGTGCGCCGCAGGTACCACTGGCAGGCGGCGACCGCGAGGCCATGTGCGAGGCCCCAGACCACGTAACGCGACGTGATCTCGTGCCACAGTCCGATCACCAGCATGGCGGCCATCGCCGCAAGGTACGGCTTGCGCGTCAGCGAGAAGACGGTCGCATACAGGTAGTCGCGGACCCAGCTGGTCAGTGAGATGTGCCAGCGCCGCCAGAACTCGACGATGTTGCGGCTCGCGAACGGGTTGTTGAAGTTCTCGATGACCCGGAAACCGGTAAGCCGCGCAACGCCGATCGCGACGTCCGAATAGCCTGCGAAGGTCAGGTAGCCCATGAAGCCGGCCGACAGCATGTACAGGTAGGCCGACAACCAGGGCTGCGAAGCCCCGAGGTCCGCGATCCATGGTTGCAGCCGGCTCTGGATCAGCCAGCCCGACACGACCAGGATCTTTGCGTAGCCGTACAGCACCCGCTCGAATCCCTCCGACAGCAGGCTGCCGTCCAGGCGGGTGCGGCGCAGGTCGCGATGGAACTCCGGGAAGCGATGGATCGGCCCGGCAATGATGGTCGGCAGGAAGAAGAGGTAGGCCAGGAACTCGGAAACAGTGTGGGGCGGGAGGCCCTTCTTGTAGCGCTCAAGCGCGTAGTGAACGCAGCGGAAAGTGTAGTAGGACATGCCGAGCGGCATCACGAAGCCGCCTGCGTGAGATGCCGAGTACTTGAATACGGCGAGCAAGCCGAGCAGCAGGACGACTACTGCCGTGACCCCGACGCGCCGGCCGCCGCCCCGCGTGCCCGCCCACCACGTGATGGCGGCCATCGCCGCGAGGATCAGCGCGGATGGCGGGTCCATGTACACGAGAAAGGCGAGCGCGAAAGCTGCGATTCCCCATGGACGCCACCGGCCGGGCAGTAGCCAGCAGGTGACGACGGATAGGGCGATCCAGGCGAGCCAGGAAAGCTCGAGAATCTCCATCGTCAGGTCAGGTCACGGCCTTGAGCGCCGGACTCCCGCTCCACCAATGCGAGGGCGTCGCCGATGGAATCGATTCGCAGTATGTCTTCGGGCTTCAAGGTGGTCGAGAACTCGAGTTCCAGCGCCATCAGGAACTCGACGTGCGCCAGCGACGTCCAGCCGTCGACTGACCGGGCCGTCGAGTCGATCGTCAGGTCCTCCGGGCGGCACTTGAAGGCCTGGGCCGCGACCTGCAGCAGGCGCTCGCTCAGGCCACCCGCGTGCGTCTCGTGGCGGACCGCCTTGCGACGCTCGGCGATCAGCCGTGCGAGTTCGGACTTGACGACCTTGCCCGCCGGACCGCGCGGCAGGTCGGCGAAGAAGTGGAACTCCCGCGGCAGCTTCTCGGGCGACGCGTGTTGCAGGAAATGCGCGGCGATCGCCTGTTCCGACGGAGGCGATGCCGGGCCGACGGCGAGTCCGCTGACGACGATCTCTCCCCATCGCTCGTCTGGCATTCCGATCGTCGCCGCATCGACGACGCCCGGCACCGTGCGAAGCACGTCGTTGACGTCCTCGGGGTAGACATTGATGCCGCCCGAGATGATGACGTCCTTCTTGCGGCCCACGATCCGGTAGAAGCCGTCGGCGTCAATGGTCGCCAGGTCACCGGTATGGAACCAGCCTTCGCGCAGGACCTTTGCCGTCTCGTCGGGGGCACGGAAATAGCCCGTCATCACGTGGGGTCCGCGCACCGTGAGTTCGCCCTCGCGGCCTGGCGGTACGGGAGCGCCGTGCTCGTCGACGATGCCCAGTTCCGCGTCCACCGGCTTGCCGATGGTGCCGATCCGGCGCGTCGCCGCGTCGGGGCCGCAGTACGTCGTTTCGCAGACCGTCTCGGTCAGCCCATAGACGTTGACCACCTGCACGCCGAAAGTGTCCTCGAAGCGCTGCCACAGGCCGGGATCGAGGTAGGCCGCGGTGCTGATCACGAATCGGAACCAGTCCGTACGGAATGCGTCCTGATAGCGCTCGCCGAGGTTCATCATGAGCGCGAGCAGCGAAGGAACCGCGACCAGGTGGGTGGCCCGCAGTTCGTGGCATGCATCGACGATCTCGCTGATCTGGTACACGCGGATGCGCATCGGGCGCAGCAATGTCGCGCCGGCGCAGGCCGCGACGACGACTCCCTGCGTGAGGCCGTCGGTGTGGTGCAGCGGCAGCAGGTTCATGAGCCGCGTGCGCGGGTCGAACCCGTACTGCCGAATGAAGGTCGTCATCTGCGCGAACAGCGCGCGGTGACTGATCTCGACGCCCTTCGGTCGCGAAGTCGTGCCCGACGTGAACAGGATGTAAGCCGTGCTCGAGGGATCGACCGCAGTCGGCGGCGACGCTGGAGCGTCGACAAGGAGCAGCGCATCGAGGGCCTGGCTGCCGGTATCGTCGAGCGCGAACACGGTGAGACGTGCGCGCTGCTCCGGAAGCACGCGTTCGACGAGCTGCGCGTCCATGACGAGTGCGCTCGGGTCTGCGGCGTCGATGAGCGCGGCGAGCTCGGTCGCACGCGACTCGGGGTTCAGGACGACTGCCGTGATGCCGCTCTGCAGCAGCGCCAGGAACGCCACCGCATGTGCCGGGTCGTCGCGTGTGGCGAGCACGACCCGCATGCCGGGCTCGAGCCCACGGCTGCGAAACAGGCCCGACAGGCGCGCGATGCGGTCGACGGCCGCCCCGTAACTCAGCGATTCGTGCTCTCCCTGGATGAATACGCGCTTGCGGTCTGTACGCGCCATGGCCTCCGCCAGGGCAACGGCGTCTGGAACAAGGTTGGCCTTCATCCGGCGCGATTCTCCGTGCCGGGTCCGGCCTGCTTCCGCTCCAGCCTCTCGAGATACCCCCGCGCGCTCTCGATCACCTCGCGCGGCACGCCGGCCTTCTGCGCGACCTGCAGCCCGTAGCTGCGGCTCGCCGGCCCGGGTTTCACGGCGTGCAGGAACACGATGCCGTCCGCGTGCTCGGTGGCGTCGAGGTGCACGTTCGCGACTTCGGGAGTCGCGTCGGCGAGCTCGGTCAGCTCGAAGTAGTGCGTCGCGAACAGCGTGAACGCGCGCAGGCGCCTGGCGATATGGCTCGCGCAGGCGAAAGCGAGCGACAGGCCGTCGTAGGTGCTGGTGCCGCGGCCGATCTCGTCCATCAGCACGAGGCTGCGGTCGGTGGCGGCGTTCAGGATCACGGCCGCTTCGGTCATCTCCACCATGAAGGTCGAGCGCCCGCCCGCCAGGTCGTCCGAGGCGCCGATGCGCGTGAAAATCCGGTCGAACGGCCCGATCACGGCCCGCGTCGCCGGCACGAAGCTGCCGATCGAGGCGAGCACGAGGATCAGCGCCGCCTGGCGCATGTAGGTGGACTTGCCGCCCATGTTCGGGCCGGTGATCACGAGCATGCGCCTGCCGTCCGTCAGCTCGAGGTCGTTGGGGACGAACGGGTCGTCCAGCACGCGCTCGACGACCGGGTGGCGGCCGCCGGTAATGTGCAGGCCTGGCTCGCCGGACAGCTCCGGCTGCACGTAGCGCAGGCTCACCGCGCGCTCCGCGAGGCTCGCGAGTACGTCAATGAGCGCGAGCGCCGCCGCCAGCCGCTTGAGCTGCGCAAGTTCTCCGATCAGACGGTCGAGCAGGCCGTCGTACAGCT
>Ga0075306_1000198_pt1 | contig 13009 bp, 9 predicted proteins | sample Joice_CattailNLC_FD_120074 | JGI IMG/M metagenome (GOLD analysis project Ga0075306, IMG submission 120074) | Natural and restored wetland microbial communities from the San Francisco Bay, California, USA, that impact long-term carbon... | ecosystem: Environmental > Terrestrial > Soil > Wetlands ... | reverse complement strand
TAACAGATGAAATCGCTAAACTTGATGGAGATGATTGGGCAGGAACTGCTGCACTCAACTTTGCTGTAAACAATAATCTTGGTGTCTATATTCGAGGATCAAAAGGTAATTTATGGCCGAATTTTGACCAAATAAGAGACGGTAATTTATATAACCTGGAAAGCGGTGAGCAAATAAGGGATGCTGGTGGCAGTGTTCTAAGTGTTGATGGAACAGTAAAACCTAATTTATTTAATCAGGCAGAAGTTGGTGTAAAGTTAGATAAAGAAATTTATAGTTTTTTCATTACAGGATTCTTGAATAACGTAGAGATTTTTGATGGCGATGTTGGAGCTCAAAGGGCAGCTGCGTTGTTAAAAACACGGTCATTTGGAGCTGAAGTAGATTTAGGGTTGAGCGTAAAAAACTTCAGAGTAAATCTTATAGGAACATACCTGAATGGAGAAATCACCGGATCTGATCAAGCCCCCGAAACTGTAGGTAATAAAGTCTGGCGTCAACCTGAACTACAATTTCGACTCGCACCTAGTTACGGCTTCCAGATAAGTACTGAGTTCAGTGCAACAATTTATGGTGCAATCAGGTATGTTGGGTCACGCTGGAACGACAGAGATAATTCATATGAGCTGGACCCTTATACATATATAAATCTTGGACTTGATGTATCCACGGTAAGTGGTATAACATTTAATTTACTTGCCGATAATATAACTGATGATCATGGATTAACAGAAGGCGATCCTCGTGATCCTTCTTCCAGCAATGGTCGTCCAATTTTTGGCCGCTCATTTAGATTTGGAGTTGCTGTAGATTTCTAAATTAGTCCTTATAGAACATTGAGATTTCTACAACGTTCTATTTTCTAATTTTAATATAAATGCCTGGCTTTTGATTAAGCCGGGCATTTTTTTAGTCTGCATAATAAATTAGCAGATCAACCAAACATAATAGGATTATGTAAAGATCAAACGATTAGGTAGTAAATAGTTAGTCGAAATAGTCTTCATCTCTTATTATCAATAATATAATACATTGCATTTCTCTATTAATTAATTTATAACCTTATTATGTTGAGTTTATTCTTAAGAAGTTTGCAAATTGTAATTATTAGGATCTTATGCCACAGTTTGAATTAAACACAATTGATTTTATTATAGTAGTTGTTTATGCGGTTGCTCTAATAATATTTGCTTTGAGGTATTCTAAAACAAAGGGTAGTGCAGAGGATTACTTTCTTGGAGGCAGACGTTTTACCTGGTCTCTGGTTGGACTATCTCTTTTTGCTTCAAATATGTCAAGTAGCAGTCTTATAGGTTTATCGGGTGCTGCATATAGCACCGGTATATCTGTTTATAACTACGAATGGATGGCTGCAGTGGTTTTGATCTTTTTTGCAATTTTTTTCCTACCATATTATTTAAAGTCGCAAGTTTATACAATGCCTGAGTTTCTTGAAAAACGGTTCGATGCCAGATCACGATATTATTTTTCCGGCTTAACTCTGATTGCCACAATTATCATCGATACTGCAGGGTCATTGTATGCTGGTGCGTTGGTGATTCAATTACTTTTTCCACAGGTTGAAATGTGGGTGGCTGTTGCAATACTGGCAATTTTATCCGGATCCTATACAATTGCAGGCGGACTTGCGGCAGTTGTATTTACTGATGCTGTCCAGGCTATCTTGTTAACGGTTGCTTCCATTATCGTAGCAATTTTATCATTTATTGCAATTGGTGGAAGTTGGGAAGCTGTTACGAGTGTTACTTCTCCTGATATGCTGGGGATTATCATGCCTCTTAACGATTCATTTCTTCCATGGCCCGGATTGTTAATAGGGGTTCCAATATTAGGGTTTTATTTCTGGTGTACAAATCAGTTTATGGTTCAGCGTGTATTGGGTGCGAAGGATGTGAATAATGGTCGATGGGGTGTCCTCTTAGCAGCAGCAATGAAATTGCCGATTATTTTTATTATGATATTACCTGGAACTTTTGCGCGGGTACTTTATCCTGAGTTGGAAAATCCGGATATGGTTTTCCCAACTTTAATGTTTGATCTTTTACCGGTAGGAGTTGTGGGGTTAGTAGCTGCAGGGTTACTTGCAGCTATCAGATCAAGTATCGATTCAACATTAAATTCTGCTTCAACTCTGGTTACCATGGATTTCTTTATAAAAATAAAACCAAATGCGAGCCAACAAACTTTAACATGGGCGGGGCGTACTTTTACATTTATTTTTATGATATTAGCTGCAGCCTGGGCACCACAAATTCAAAACTTTCCATCATTGTTTAGTTATTTACAAAACATACTAGCTTTTATAAGTCCTCCTATTGTAGCACTATTTCTAACAGGATTGTTCTGGCGGAGAGCAAACGGTCAGGGAGCTTTTGCTGCGATTATTGTAGGCGGTATTATTGCTGTATTTGGTATAGCATCAACAATAACCGGGGCAGATAATATATTCACGCAAATTCATTTTCTGTATATTGCAGGAATAACCCTGGCAATAAGTATACTAATTGTAATATCAGTAAGTTTACTAACTACACCACCCGATAATGAAAAGGTTGAATCGTATATCTGGACTAAAAAGATGTACAACGCCGAAACCGAGGAATTAAAATCTATGCCATGGTACCAGAATTATAGAATCCTTTCTTTAATCATACTTGCTGTAATGGTTTTAATAATCGGCATATTTTGGTAGTTAAAATGGGGTAAGAAGAGGATATCGTATATAGGAGGAATATCAGAAACCTCTTTAAATGATGCTGAATGCTGTTATCAATCATTGAATAATGGCTTCAATTTCTAATAAAACTAACTGTTGAAGAATTTTTTAGTAGAAGTTTAATAATATCCCGCCCCGCCAGGTTAATAGTGGTCCTATTAAGTCTAAATGATTCACTAAATTGAATGTAAATCCTCTCCACTCCGAATTAGCTGCTCCATATCATAATTCTTCTAAATTAGTTGGAATTTAAACTTTTTATAAAATCGTAAATCTTATATTGACTCCGATTTTTCTCCTTACCGGATTGAGTATTATATTCATTTCTCTGCGAAGCATCAATCTTTCTGGCCTTGGTATTATCTTCCCATTGTATCTCAAGCTGTTTTATTAGCTGGGTCTTAATGTTATTATCAAGTATTGGGAAAGCTACTTCTACTCTTCTGCTTAAGTTTCTTTTCATCCAATCTGCAGATGCTACATAAACCAGGTCCTCTCCATTATTGCAGAAAACATAAACTCTTGAATGTTCAAGAAACCTGTCAACTATGCTTATCACAGATATATTTTCACTCATGCCTGCAATACCCGGAACAAGACAGCATATTCCGCGGACAATTATTCGAATCTTTACACCTGCTTGCGAAGCCTCATATAGTTTCTTTATCATCTTCCCATCTTCAAGACTGTTTAACTTGATTGTGATGCTGGTACCCTTACCATTTGCAGTATGTTTTATCTCATTCTCAATTAACTGTATAAATGCTTTGCGCATGTTAAATGGTGCCACCAATAACTGGTTAAATGAGTACTTACCTTTTTTATGTATTAAAAATTCAAAAACTTTTAAAGCATCGTCTGCCATTTCCTGATTTTTTGTTAGCAATGCCAGATCGCAATATATTCGTGCGGTTTTTTCATTAAAATTTCCTGTTCCAAAGTAAGAGTAGAACTGAGGTTTCCCTTTCTCCATCCTTTCGACTATGCAAAGCTTTGAGTGTACTTTTAATCCCGGGAAACTATATAATACATTTATACCGGCATTCTCTAATGTTTCAGCGGATGAAAAGTTGGACACCTCATCAAATCGTGCCTTCAATTCTACAAATACAGTAACATTCTTACCATTTTGTGCAGCTTTTATTAATGATCGTACCACAAGAGATTCCGTCGCAACTCTGTAAAGAGTGATTCTTATAGATTTCACTAGTGCATCATTTGCTGCTTCCTCAAGGAACTGCAATACATAACCGTATGATTGATATGGAAAACTCAGGAGAACATCCTTTTGGGAGATAGCATCAAAAATAGAAATGCCCGGTTTTAGTTCTTTGCAAACTATTGGCGGCATTGGCTCATATTCTAACTCCCTTAAATTGAATGAAGGGAAACGAAAAAAATCGTTAAAGTTATGATATTTACCACCCTCAATTAAATCATCACTATTTAGATTAAGAGTTTCACTTAAAAACCTGAGAAATGGTTTCGGCATTTTTTTATCATACAGGAATCTTGAAGGTACACCCGTGGCGCGTTTTGATAGCCCTTTCTGAATTTTTTGAAGTAGATTACCACTAAACTCATCATCAATATAAAGCTCTGCATCACGAGTTAATTTTATTGAATAGCAAGATACAATATTGTAACCAGGAAATACTTCTGGTAAAAATATTCTAATCAAATCATCTAAAAATATTACATACTTTTTTTCATTGATTTGAGGTAAGGAAACAAATCTACCCAAAGTCTCCGATGGGATTTCTACAAGTGCGTACTTGCTCCTAACTCTGGTGGAAGTTTTATTTTTGGCTTTTGTTTTTAGAGTTAGGCGGACTGCCAGATATATTGATTTATTATGTAAGAACGTTGATATCTTTTTCTTATCCAGCAATACAGGTTGAATGTAAGGTACTACCTTATCGTAATAGAAGGATTCTAAAAATTCTTTATCTTCATCCGGAATATTGTTTTCATCAATTAGAACAATATTCTGCTTTTCTAATTCAGGTAAAACCTGGTTACGGTATATATTACCAAATTCTTCCTGATGTTCGTGTACAGTATCTTTAATATCATCCAGTAATTTAGTAGGATCAAACTGAAGTTTTTTTTGTGTTTTAGATTTTAAGGATAACAAACTTTTAAGTGATGCTACTCTTACTCTGAAAAACTCATCTAAATTTGAAGAATAAATAGCTAAAAATTTTAGTCTCTCAAGGGGAGGTACAGTTTTATCTTTTGCTTCCTGTAAAACCCGGTAATTAAAAGAAAGCCAACTTAATTCCCGATCGAAGAATTTATATTTATTCACTTTCCTTTCTGTCATCAACTGTAAGATTTATTTAAATACATTTTTGGATAAATAAAAAATTGTGTTTTGCCCGAATCGGGTTCAATCTCATTCCATTGTGAATCAAATTGAATGCTGACAATACCGCATGTTGGAATATTTTCAATGTGCTTGTCTGTTAGCTCATTATTTAATGATGTAAGAACGGGGTTGTGACCAAAAATCATAACGGATTCGAATTTATTATCAATTTGTTTGATGAATTCCATAAAACTTGATGTAGAATATTCATATAATTCCTCATCTACAACTATGTTTTTCTTTTTGTAACCAATTTCTTTAGCAATAGTTTCTGCAGTACACCTTGCTCTTTCGGCCGAACTTGTAACAATCAAGTCGATCGTAATACCTTTTTTGTTAAGTTCTTTTCCCATGAATGGTGCATCTTTTTTACCACGCTTGTTAAGGGGTCTGTCAATATCCATCAAATCAGGATATTTCCAACTGGATTTTGCATGTCTTGCAAGATAAAGAGTTTTCATTAATTTTAGTTCCTTTTTGTTGTAAATAAAATACGCAAAAATACGCATTAGTCGGATTAACAATTAACCGGTAGCAATGTGTGATAATAATCACTATAAATTTCTACTGGAAGTAATATATTTCAAAAGCATTCTAAAAAGTCGTTTCAAATTATAGAGTAATTATGTCGAAATTACAGTTATATTTAATACAGGTTTCACTAAGAAACTTTATAACTTAATTCGAAAATTTCTTTTCCTATCGATAAAATAACAAATTGATTATAAACAGGGTAGCAAAATGAGTGAAGAATTTGTAAATCAAGTACAAGATCACGTAAGTAATTTATTTAGAGATAATTCTCCATCTGAAAATGTTTATCATAATATGGGGCATACAAGAGAAGTGGTTGATGCGGCCAGAGAGATTGCCTTAGCCGAATCAATAAACGATGATGATTTAGAACTGATAATAATCGCAGCGTGGTTTCACGATTTAGGTTATATTAAAACCTGCGAGGGTCATGAAGATGTAAGTAAGGAATATGCTCGGAAATTTCTTAAAACCCAGAACTATCCTGAAGATAATATACAGAAAATAACATCCATGATAGAGGCGACTAGAATGCCTCAAAATCCTAAAAATAAGTTGGAGGAGATACTCTGTGATGCTGACTTACATCATCTTGGAACAGCAAGTACAGAACAACGAGGGGATTTGTATCGAATGGAAATGGAGAAACGTAATAAACAGGTTTGTACTGATGAGGAATGGCTAAAAACATCGATAGATTTTTTCAATCAGCACCACTTTTTTACAAAATATGCAATTGAAAAGTTTGGTGTGCAAAAAAACATAAACCTGTTAAAGCTCGAGAAGAGATTAAAAAAGTTGAGGAAGAAAAATAAAGACGTAATGTTAAAAGAAGAAAAACTGGAAATAGACAAACAAAAAATTGAAAATAAAATGAAATTTGATAAGGGTGCTGGACGGTCTATAGAAACAATGTTCCGAAATACAATGCGTACTCATATGGGATTAAGCGGTATGGCAGATACAAAAGCAAATATTATGATTAGTGTTAATACTTTGCTTCTTACTATATTGGTTACTGTTATGATAAGAAAACTGGATACAAATCCTCACTTAATAATTCCCACAGCAATGCTAACTCTTACAAGTTTAACTACCCTTGTTTACGCAATTCTTGTAACACGACCGATTGTTACAGCCGGTACTTTTACTGAGCAAGATATTAAAAATAAAAAAGCAAATCTTTTGTTTTTCGGAAATTTTTATAATATGCCATTAAAAGATTTTACCTGGGGAATGAAAGAAATGATCAATGATCAGGAGTACCTTTACGATGGTATGATAAAAGATTTTTATTATTTAGGACAGGTTCTTGGTACAAAATATAAAAAACTTAGGATTTGTTATACTTTTTTTATGTATGGCGTAATAATATCTGTATTAGCTTATACTATTGCTTTTATTTTATTTCCTGAAGGGACTAATCTGGGACCAATAATTGAATAAGGGGAGTGATAATGTTTAAAAGAGTATTCCTGGTACTTATGGCTAGTTTAATAATTTACTCATTTATTTGGCAGATGAGTAACGGTTTATGTCCGGTACCATAATGTTCTATTACAATAATTGATTACCTTCCTAGATTTCTCATTTAAATTAAAATTACCCTTGTCGAATTCGTTTCAGTTGTGAGACAATATTTACTAACTTTTAAAGAATTTGATCTCTATTAGTGAATAGTTCCAGTTCCAAAATCATAGACTGCTTTTTTAATCCAGCTATAATCACCATTTATATTTTCAACTCCAAAAATATCATAAGTTTGTGGAATTCGATCTCCGGCATCGTTAAAAAGTACTCTACCGGTAGCACCGAAATAATTACTCCCGGTTTCTATAAATGCAGCAGCAAATTCTTCAGGATGTTTAATATCACTAATTAAACTAGTAGCCACTGCCAGCCACAATGCATCATAGGTATTATATGAGTATACATTGGCCATTAACCCCGACTGACTTACAACATAAGAATTAATATCGTTGTATTTATCCTGCGCATTATCATCCAGTCCATGGATAGGGCAGAGAAATCCTACTTGCACAGCAAATGCAGCTGCGATTGAATTAACTAAAAATGGAGAAGATTGAGATACTGCCGATGATCCATACCATTTTATATCTCCGAGTAGTGAGTTACTAGTTGAAGCTTTTGCAAGAATACTTTCAGCTTCATTAAATGAGAGTAAATATATAGCACATTCCGAAGGTGTGTAATTGTTTAACATTTGAGTAGTTTTATTAGCTAGTTCCTCAATAATTGAGGTATAATCACCAGTTGATGGATCATACTTTAAACTGTCGAATACAACTCCACCGGCGGTGCTAAATCCGGTTGTTATCAAGCCTGCTAAATCATTACCCCATACATCGTCACGCCAAAGCAAAATTATATTATTTATATTATCACGTTTAAGTAACTGAAGCATAGCAACTGTTTGATTACTATCATCTGAAGCCATTCTGAAAATGTAATCATCAGAAAGAGAAATACTCCTGGCAACACTACTCGGGCTAATAACAACCATATCGTTCATCTTGGCAAATTCCCTAACATTTGAAAGTTCTGAACTCGTAAATGGACCAATTACAAGATTTATACCCTGTTCTTTTAGACTCATCAAATTATCCAAACATCTATCTGCATTGCTTTTTGTATCCATAATGACTGAATTTATAGAAACATTTTCACCGTAATAAGCAGATAGATTATTAATTGCATATTGATAAGCATAATAAGCAGGTATTCCAAAGTGAGAAGCCCCTCCGGTTTGAGCACTTAAAAATCCTATATTAATTAAATGTTCATTAGATACAACTTCCACTGTATTATTTTCCTTACAGGAAACTGTAAAGATTATCATTAACAAACTGATTAAAAATATTTTTTTAAATGCAATTTGAGAATACATAATTTCATTCTCCATCAACTTGTTTTTTTTAATAATAAATCGTCTCCAATTGAAATGAACTTTGACGCAGAATTAATCAATGAAGTGGCTGTAAGTTGGGTCACGCCATACACTTCAACCAAAACACCAAAGTCGTTTCTTATTTTTTTTATAAGTAAATCAAAATCACCATCACCTGATGCTAGAACAACTACTTCTGATTCCTTTGCATACTCAATAACATCTATAGTAATACCAACATCCCAATCTCCCTTTGCAGAGCCATCACTTCTTTGAATAAATGGTTTTAGTTTTATTTCGAATCCAATTTCATTAAGTATGTTTTGAAATTGTTTTTGTTTCTCATCACCTCTATCAATTGCATACGCAATTGCTTTTACAACTTCTCTATTTGAAGTTGCTTTAGTCCAAAATGCATTGTAGTCGAAATGACAATTGTAGAACTCTTTTGTAGTATAATAAATATTTTGAACGTCAACAAAGACCGCAACTTTTTGCATAGATCTGATTGTCGTTTTGCAATTTATTACGTCCATATCTTAACTGCCAAAAAATTACAAAGTAAAACTGCAATTTTGATTTATCGGACATTTTATATTTTAGAAGTATCATTATCACTCTAGAATAATTTCAGCTAAAACGGGCATATGGTCAGATGGAAAAAATCCATCAAATGTATCTGAAAGTGTAACGTGATTTAATACTTTCATTTTATTTTTAATAAATATATAATCTATAAGTTTATCGTTATCAGTTAGATTAGATAATTTAAAGCCAGTAAATGTACTATTAGGGCCTTGATGAGGATGATGTGAAACCATTTTAGTATCAATTAATCTAAAATCCAGTTCTCTATCAAAACCTTGAGTAAGAATTTTATAAGTAATTGAATTTGGCGTCGAATTAAAATCACCGATAACTATCACATCAGAATGGTCAGCAATATTATTAATATTTTTTAAAAGCAACTTAGCACTTTCTTCCCTAGCAATTTCACCTATATGATCAAAATGAGTATTAAATAGATAAAACATCTTAGTTGTATTGTTCTCTTCAAATTTACCCCATGTAACAATACGATTACAAGCTGCATCCCATCCCTTGCCGGGTATTTCTGGATTTTTTGACAACCAAAATGTTGAGCTATTAATTATGTTAAATCGATTCTTCAAATAGAAAATTGCCATAAACTCACCGTCCTTATCGCCATCGTCCCTGCCTACACCAAACCAGTTATATTCAGATAAATATCCCTCTAAATCTTTTACCTGTTCAAATAATGCTTCTTGTAGACCAACTATATCAGCATGATGAAAGCGAATCATGGTTGCTACATTTGCTTTTCTATAATGCCAGGCATTTAAACCATCAGATGGAACATCCACCCTGATATTAAAAGTCATTACTTTTATTGTATTATTTGAATTATCATTATTTGCACAATTCGATATGATTAGAATGAGAAATATTATCGACATTATTTTTAAATATTTCAAATTAAATTCTCCCAATAAAATATCTTAATAAATTATTCACATATATAGACTATTGTACTTGTATAAAGCAGTGTAGTTTTTAAACCATCGTCCAGCTTGGCTAATTTGTAGGCGAAAATTTATAAGTACTTTTCCGGATCTGAGAGATCAATAATGTTATAATTTAGTTCTACCTTACTAGAATAAATTTCTTCGTATCAGCGAAACTCCCAGCTTGCATTCTATAAAAGTAAACACCACTTGAAAGATTACTTCCATCAAACTCAACGATATAATTTCCAATAAGTTTTTCTTCATTAACTAATTTTATGATTTCATTTCCGAGTAAATCATAAACTATAATTATTACATGAGAATATTTTGAAACTGAATAACCAAATTTAGTTGTTGGATTAAAAGGATTAGGATGATTTTGATTTAATTTCATATCCATGATCCTATCTTGATTTTGTTCTATCCTCATATCTGTTATCAGCTCAGGTGCAGCAATTGGATCTGCCCAGTCTCCATAAATTAATATTTTCTGATTTAAAATTCGCTTTTTAAATTTACCGTAGTTAATTGTAAATCCCGCCCCAAATGTTGCTACCTTTGTCGCCTGTGGTAAATCGAAATGATCAAGATATGACCAGTTATTATCTATAAATGTCATGACCATTGATTTTGTTATTCCCGGATCAAATCCGATATGAGGATGTAATACATAATCTATTTTATTGCTTTCAATGGAAAACAAAGAATTAGAGGTTACAATCATTTTCAAATAGGAAGGGTTACCAGGGATTATATTTTCAGGGTTTACTTCCAAGACTATTTCAGGTAATGCTAACTCGGTATTCGAATAGAGAATCGATATGGTTTCAGATTTTAATGTATCATTATTTGAGTTAAAGAAATCAAAAACTAACTCAACATCTTTTATCTCTTCTTTCAGTTTTAAAATTAGTTCATTAGTATGATAAGAACCATGAAGTGACTCTGAAATCAGTACGCTATCATTTTTACTGATTGAATAAGATACTACATCATTCGTGGTAAAAATCTCAACTGGTATTAGGTTACCATATATGTTCCCGTTTTTAGGATTTGTAATTATTGCCTTATTGTAATATTCATAAGCTGCCCAGACCGGACGTGGTGTTCCATGCATATCTCCTACACCGGAAAACTCAATTAAACCAAACCACTCCTCTGGACTTGGATCGTGTGAAAATTCATCGCCGTTTTTCCACCATCCGTCATGATATTGAAATACACAATTTCCTTGCGCGCCTGCATCAATAAGCTCACGATACATTAATAAATTTCCCGCCATCTGCTGTTCAGGTGTGTTGCCACCGTAACCGTAATCATTGGTTGGAGGACCTGGGGAAACAGATAATCCATATTCTGTAATAATAAAAGGCATCCCTGAGGCACGGTTCTCCTTTAAGAAGTGCAGATATCCGGCATAACCATGCGATTTGGAAATTGTTACAGGATTGTAGATGTAAGCATTGTATGCAGCAAAATCGAATACTTCCATATTAATGTAATCACCGATTATTGTATTTGAAAAGGAAACTGGAATACCGGGATGTTTAACATGAATCAAATCGACAATGGAATGCCACAAATCAGATAATGATTGAGCACCTGCTTCATAAATATTCTGTACTTGCGGCTCATTCATTATGAGATATCCAATGATTGAATTATAGTTGACTGAATAGCTCAGCACATCATTAACAAGATTATAAGCTTCAGTTTGAAAACTTTCATCACTAAAATCACCCTGAGGATCAATCCAGATTCCAAACAGGATTTTAAGACCAGATTCTTCCACTACCTGAAGTTCTTCTTCTTTCAAGGCACTCCACGTTCTTATAGTATTAAAACCTGCATTTTTTATACGGTTCAGATCGAATGCTATTAAATCAGCGTTAAAAGAATACACCCATGGAACCTCTCCCGGTCTCGTGTGAGTTTCGTATCCGATTCCTTTAATAAAGCATTTTTCCCCATCGATGAAATACCAACCATCAATTAATTCAATGCTTTGAGTAAAACAATAAGAAGAACTGAATAGGATAACAGAAATAGATATTAAAATATACTTAAGCATATTATATTCTTTGAACATATTGTTTCGTGCTAATATACAAGAATTAGTTATAAAATTTTATAGTAAAATGAAAATCTGTAAACCAGCGTTAGATCAAAACCCACCCTTGAGAGTAAAATTCCGGTTAAAGCATAAATGCCGATGATTAAACAAATGGTAGTTAATTTTTAATTGAAGCATTAATACCAGGTCTTGACATGACTTAGATAAATATTAAAATACTTTTTAACAATTACAGATGATATTTTTAATTTACGTTTCAACTGTTAATGCATTTTATCGGTGGGGTGGTAACTCCAAATTTTGTTTTCTCCTTGTTTCATCACACTTTTTGAATAATTCCTGGCATAACTCACGTTCAACGTGAGGAATTAGTATGCATTTTGGTTCGTGTCGCATATGGGCTATGAGTTTTTCAGGCGATAAATCAGATGCCTGAGGCCAATAAATATTTGCATCTTCCATTGTCGATGCACCAAATACAACAGCCTTTAACTCTGCCCAAATACAGGCAGACATACACATCGGGCAGGGTTCGCAAGTGCTGTAAAGAATACAGTCCTTAAGAGATAAGCGTTGAAGCTTTTGCGTAGCCTTTCGAATCGCATTGATTTCTGCATGATTTGTTGGATCACATTTCTCCATAACTTTATCATAAGCCTGAGATAGCAGGACTCCGTTTTGTAATTTATAAACAACCGATCCAAAAGGAGATGGAAATTCAGTTTCCAATGACGAAGAAGTATACTCGACTAACTTCTTCATTCGTTCACTATGCTGAATATCTTTAACCAAATTCAATTTACCCTCCTTGAATTAAAATAATTTATTGTTTAATACTTGATTAATATCAGGAATT
>Ga0075306_1000192_pt1 | contig 13236 bp, 12 predicted proteins | sample Joice_CattailNLC_FD_120074 | JGI IMG/M metagenome (GOLD analysis project Ga0075306, IMG submission 120074) | Natural and restored wetland microbial communities from the San Francisco Bay, California, USA, that impact long-term carbon... | ecosystem: Environmental > Terrestrial > Soil > Wetlands ... | reverse complement strand
CCGATGCGCAGGTTGAGCTCACGCACAACTGGGACCCGGAGAGTTATTCCGGCGGCCGCAACTTCGGCCACCTGGCTTACGCGGTCGACGACATCTACGCAACCTGTGAACGGCTGCAGAAACACGGCGTGACCATCAATCGCCCGCCGCGCGACGGCCGCATGGCCTTCGTCCGCTCGCCCGACAACATCTCCGTCGAGCTCCTCCAGAAGGGCGCCGCACTGCCCGCGAAGGAACCCTGGGCCTCCATGCCCAACACCGGCGCCTGGTAGACATCGCGGACGCCTGCCAGCATCGTAGGGGTGTGCGATGGCGGCTTCGCGCGGGAGTCCGGGCGGACGGCGAGCGAGTGACTAAAGTTCCGGCGGAACGAGCGAGCCGTTCCGCCCGGGCGACTGGCGCGAAGCCGCGATACCACTACCCTGCGATGTAGCGGCGAAGGTCCTCGATCTCGTGCTTCTGCTCGTCGATGACCGCCTTGACGAGGTCCCCGATCGAGATCACGCCGATGAGCTTGCCGTCATCCACGACCGGCAGGTGACGGATGCGCTTCTCCGTCATGAGCTTCATGCACTCGTTGACCGTCTGCGCGGGCCCGACCTGGATGACCGGCGTGCTCATGATCGTGCCGACCGTCGTTTCCGTGGACTTGCGGCCCATCAGCACGACCTTGCGGGCGTAGTCGCGCTCCGAGACGATGCCGGCGAGGCGGCCGCCCTCGAGCACTGGCAGCGCGCCGATGAAATGATCGGCCATGAGCTGGATCGCCGTACGCACCGGCTCGGACGCATCGATCGTGATGCAGCCCGGCTTCTTCCCCTCGAGCAGCTGCCGCACCGTCCGCATGGCCGATCTCCCGAAGCAGCGATTCCGGGGATCTTACGCTCCCGCAATGCAACAGCGCGAGCGCGCGGAGGGCCGGGCGGGGACCCTCGCTCGTTCCGCCGGAACTTTAGTCACTCGCTCGGGGACCCGCCCGGCCCGGATGCGCGCTCGCGCTAGGCGTTGCGGGCGTGCCAGGCCGCGAGAATCTCAGCCTCCTGCTCCGGCGAGAACCCCGAGCGGAGCGCCGCCTGTCGGTCGGCAGGCCGGGTCGCGTGCCATGCCAGCGTGTCGCGCACGGTCACCTCGAGCGGTCGCGCCTTGAGTCCCTGCTCGACGGAGGCCTGGATGCCGGTCAGCGAGCCGCCGGCCTCCGGTCCCTTCATCGCGCTCCAGGGCGCGAGGTTCACCTCCGCCGCCTTCTCGGCGATGAAGGCCTCGTCGATCCAGGTCAGCTTCGTATCGGCACCCGTCACCCTGCGGCTCGTCTCCATGAGCGAGCCCATCGTGACTGCGCCGGGCGGCGTGACGGCGTTGAAGTAACCGTCCACCTGGCGCTCGACCAGCCCCATCATGAAATCGGCGAGGTCGCGCACGTCCACGATCTGGATCGGGTCGGCCGCGGTGCCCGGCACCGCCATCTCGCCGCCGCGCGCGAAGCGCACCGGCCAGTACGTGAACCGGTCGGTCGGGTCGAGCGGGCCGACGATGTAGCCCGGGCGCACGATCGAGCAGCGCCGGCCGTAGGCGTCGCGCACGTATTGCTCGCACAGCGCCTTCATCGGCCCGTAGGTCTCGTTGGTGATCTCTTCCTGGTCCTTGTTCTCGAGCACGCCCGTCGGCGAGCCGATGTCGTTCGGCTTCTCGAAGCTCGCGTAGGCGGAGATGCTGGAGATGTAGAGGCAGTAACCGGTGTTCGGCGCGAGCAGGTCCGCCGATAGCTTGCAGTACTTCGGGATGTAGCCGGTGTTGTCGATGACGGCATCCCAGCGGCGGTCCTTGAGCGAGTCGAGCTGGCCCTTGCGGTCGCCATGCAGCGTTTCGACGCCCGCGACGCCGTCCGGGTCGCGCTTGCCGCGGTTGAAGTGCGTCACCTTCCAGCCGCGCGCCAGCGCGACCTCCGTGACGGTCGGGCCGATGAAGCCCGTGCCGCCGAGGATCAGCAGCGTGCGCTCTTTTGCAGTTTCCGCCATCAGCCGGCCTCCTGCGAGCGCGAGCGCCGTGCCCGCGCCAGCCTGGATCAAGGTGCGTCGTGAAATCGTCATGACATGCTCCTCAGCGTGCGCCGGCCGGCGCGTAGCGGCCGAGCCAGTTTTTCGTTTCGTCGTACCAGAACAGCGAGTTCTGGCGCTTCAGGATCCAGTGGTTCTCGTTCGGGTAGTACACCAGCCGGCTCGGCACGCCCCGGTTCTGCAGTATGTGGAACAGCTCCATGCCGTTGTTGAGCGGCACACGCTGGTCGAGCTGGCCGTGGATCACGAGCGTCGGCGTGTTGAAATTCCCGGCGTTCGAGTGCGGCGAGTACCGGGCGAACTCCTCGGGCCGCTCCCAGGCCTCGAAGAAGCGGTTCTTCTCGGCGCCGTAGTCGCCGCCGTACATGGTGTAGTTGTTGTAGACCGCGGCGTGCGCGATCAGCGTCTTGAACGGATGCTCGCGGCCGAGCAGCACCGCGGCCAGGAAGCCGCCGTAGCTGCCGCCGCCGGCCGCCATTCGCGACGTGTCGATCCAGGGCTTCGCGGCGAACCACTCGGCGGCCTTGATCGTGTCTTCGTAGGGTTTCGTGATGCCGTCCGGGTTGATCGAGTCCGTGAACGCCTGGCCGAAGCCGCTCGACCCGTGGAAGTTGTGCCAGGCAGTGACGTAGCCCCAGCTCGAGAACACCTGCGCATTCCAGCGGAAAGTCCAGCCGTCAGTGATGGCGTTGTGCGGCCCGCCGTGCAGCAGCAGGTACAGCGGGTACTTCTTCGCCGGGTCGAAGCCGGGCGGGTAGATCACCCACATCTGGATGTCGGCGCCGCCGGAGCCCGGGTAGGTCACGCTCTCGACCTTGCCGAAGGCGGTGGCCGCGAGCTGCGCGTCGTTGTGGTCGGAGAGCTTCGTCGCGGCGCCATCCTTTGTCGCGACGGCGACGAGCGTGGGTGGCTCGGTGAACGATTGCCGGAGCGCGACCAGCGTCGCTGGCCGGCCGGCGACCGCGAGCGAAGAGAAGCTCGAGTCCGCGGTCACCGCGTGCTGCGTGCCCGTCGCGACGTCGAGCCGGTACACGCGCTGCGTGCCCGCGTCGTCGATCGGCGCGTACAGGCTCTTCGAGTCCGGCGCCCAGGCCATGCTGCTGACCGAGCGGTCCCAGTCGGCGGCGAGGCGCCGCTGCGAGCCGTCCTTGCGGTCGAGCAGGATCAGCTGCTTCGTGTCGCCATAGAAGCCTGGGATCGTCTGCTTCGTGTAGGCGAGGTAGCGGCCGTCGGGGCTGTAGCGCGGTTCCTCGTCGCTGGCGGGGTTGCCGGCCGTGAGGTTGCGCGCCGTGCCGCCGCTCACGGCGACCGCGTAGACGTCGAGGTTCTCGTTGTTGCCGGCCGCGTCGCTGTTGGAGACGAAGGCGATTTCCTGGCCGTCCGGCGAGATGTCGTAGGTGTCCGTGCCGTGCTCTCGCCGCGGCAGGTAATGGCCGGAGTTCAGCGTGATCGCGGTGGGCGTCCCGCCCTCAAGCGGGATCGAGAAGACGTGCGGGATGCGGTCCTCGATGAAGTGGTCCCACTGCGTGACCGGCGGGCGATCCCAGGCCATCGCCGTCATCTTCGACTCTTCGCGGGCGGTCAGCTTCTCCTTTGTCTTCGCCCAGTCGGTGATTTCCGGCCAGACCGCGGTGATGAAGGCGATGCGTCGCGAATCCGGGAACCACTTAGGCGCGGAGACGCCGGTCGACACGTCGCTGACGCGGATCGCCTCGCCGCCGCCCGTGCCGATCACGTAGAGCTGCGGCTTCTTGTCTTCGCCGCGACGGGCCGTGAAGGCGATCCAGCGGCCGTCCGGGCTCCAGGCGGGCTCGGACTCGTTGCCCTTCATGCTGGTGAGCCGCTGCGGCGTCCCCCCGGAGGTCGAGACCCTGAAGAGGTCCGCTTCGCCGGCGTCGTCCTCCGCGTCGAAGTGCGTCACCGGATAGACGGCCAGCTTGCCGTCCGGCGAGATCGCGGGCGCCCCGACGCGCTTCAGCTGCCACATCGTCTCCGCGGTCAGCGGCACCGGCGCGGACTGCGCGAGGACGGCGGCTGGCCAGGTGGCGGCCACGGCCGCGAGCAGTCGGGTGATCGGATGCATCAGGGAACTCCCGGGGCCGCGGGGCGGCATTTTCGACGTGCGCGGCATTCTGCCGGTGACGGAGAGGCCCATGCAAACCCGGTTCGACGCATGCTTCGCACGTTGCGCCGCAAACGCCTTTGGCGGACAGTGTCCGCATGCGGGATTTGCCGGAACTGAGGGCGCGCATCCGGGAGTTCGTAGCGGAGCGGGACTGGGACCGCTTCCACAGCCCCAAGAATCTCGCCATGGCGCTGTCGGTCGAGGCCTCGGAACTCGTGGAGCTGTTTCAGTGGCTCACGGAGGAGGAGAGTGCGGCACCCGACGCCGACCGGCGCCGCCGCGTGGCCGAGGAACTCGCCGACGTGCTGTGGTTCCTCGTGCGGCTCGCCGACCGGCTCGACATCGACCTGCTCGAAGCAGCCGAGCGAAAGATCGCCGCCAACGCGGCGAAATACCCCGCCGACCGCGTCCGCGGCGACGCCCGCAAATACGACGAGTACTAAAAGGGGACGCTCACCTTTTCCGGAATTCGCAAAGGTAGCCGTCCCCGTCTCGAATTCAGGAAAAGGTGAGCGTCCCCTTTTACTCCGGCGCGGCTTCCGGCTGCTTTTCCGCGCCTTCGCGTTCGAGGAACCAGTGCGTCACGCCCTGTTCCTTCGGGCCGACGTGATGAAACCAGCGCTGCTCGATCCGGTCCGGCGACACGAAGCGGATCTCGCCCTTGTGCACGTGGCCGTCGTGATCCGGGTCGAACCCCGTGCCGCCGTCGAAGGCCAGCTCGAGCAATTCGGCCGTCGATCCGCTGCCCCGCTTGAACGCAGGCTGATTGCCGGCCGGCGAATACTGGGTTGCACGCAGCTTGCCGTCGGCGAGGAAATAGACCGTCACGACCGGCAGGCTGCCGCTCGGGGCCTGGTGTTCGATCACCGCCTTGCCGCCGCTCACACTTTCGTAACGCACGGTGACCGGCGGGCCGGATAGCGGATCTTCCATATGTCCGGCCCAGTCGCCTGCGAGCGACACGATCCGGTCATAAATCGCCTTGTCGTCCGGAACGCTGGCCGCCGACGCGCCGGCCGTGGACGCGGCCGCCACGGCGGCCAGGAATGTGCGCAGGTACTTGGGCATGACGGGCTCCTTCATGCAACATGATAGCGATATGGCAGCGAAGAAGAGACAAGCGGCGAACGCGCATGCGCGCCTGAGGCGCATGTACGTCGACTGCCGTTACGGACAGTTGCACCTCACGACCGCCTATCCCGCGAGCGGCGGCTTCGACGAGGCGCTGCCGCTCGTCTACCTGCACGCGGACGAGGGCAGCGGCGCCGATTTCAGCCGCTGTGCCGAACTGCTCGGAAGCGACCGCTCCATCTACGCGCCGGACCTGCCCGGCAGCGGCGGATCGGACGCCCCCAGGGGCCGCCTGCCCGTCGCCGGTCTCGCCCTCGCCGTGGTGGACCTCATCGAGCACCTGCGCCTCAAGCGCGTGGACCTGCTCGGCTGCGGCCGCGGTGCGCTCGTCGCCTTCGAACTCGCGACCACCTGCCCGGCCCGGGTGCGGCGGGTCATCGTCGCAGGTAGCCAGCAGCCGGCGGCGACGCTCGCGCAGCCGATGTTCCAGCTTTCGCCCAATCCGGATTGCGTGGTGAACGAGCCCGCCGACGCGGTCGTGGGGCAGATCCGCGCGTTTCTCGACCGGCTCTGAGGCCTAAACGGGCGCCACGGCCGGCCGCCGGCTGAGCATCGCCATGGCAATCAGCACGGCCGCCAGCAACGGCAGCGTCGCGAGGTTGAGCTTCTCCCAGCCGAGAGTCGTGACGGCGAGCCCGGCGAGCAGCGAGGCTACGGCCTGGGCGCCGAACACCAGGAAGTCGTTCAGCGTCTGCGCCTGGACCCGTTCCCGCGCCCGGTAGGTCTTCGTCAGCATCGTCGTCGCCGCGATGAACAGCAGGTTCCAGCCGAGCCCGAGCACGCCGAGCGCCCAGCCATAGTGCAGCACCGCATGGCCGGCGAACGCCGCGATGGCGACGCAGCCACCCATCAGCAGCGTTCCGGCGACGATGACCGGCCGGTCGCCAAACTTCGCGATGATCCAGCCGCTCGCCAGCGACGGCAGGTACATGCCGAGCAGGTGCACCTGGATCACCCGCGCGGTCGCTACGGCGTCGTGGCCGTCCACCACGTGCATGCTGATCGGCGTCGCCGTCATGATGAAGCTCATGACCGTGTAGGACACGAGCGCGGCGAGCACGGCGACGCGAAACACCGGCTGGGCGGCGATCTCCCTGAGCCGGCGCGGCGGCGTCGGATCGACGTGCGCGGCCGCCGCCGAGTCCGGTATGCGCGTGAGCACGGCCGCTGCGGCGACGTACAGCACGGTCGCGGCATAGAACGAGCCCGCGTACTCGGCGCCCGCCACCAGGTGCGCCGTGCGAACCGCGAGCTCGGGACCGAGCCAGGCGGCCACCAGCGCCCCGCACAAGACGACGGCGATCGCGCGGCTCGCCCGCGCGGGCACGACGTACTCGGTCGCCGCGAACCGGTACTGCATGACGACCGCGTTGTTGGCGCCCAGCAGGAAGGCGGCGGCGCAGAAGAGCAGGAAGCTGCCTTCCGTGATCGCGTAGCCTGCCAGGATGCAGCCGGCTGCGGCCTGCAGGGCGCTGCCGGCGAACACGGCTCGCCGCCCGAAGCGGTGAATCAGCGCGCCCGCCGGGATCACGCTGGTCGCGAGGCCCGCGATCAGGACGGAGACCGGCAGGGTCGCGAGCGCCGGCGAAGGCGCCAGGTGCGAGCCGATGATTCCGCCGAGCAGGACGAACAGGAAGCTGCCCGACATGCACAGCGCCTGGGTCGCCGAGAGCATCCAGACCGGTCGCATGGCGCGCATCGTAGCGTGTCCCACACGGCTGACTCACCGCGCGTGCTTCGCCGGCGGGACTCCCCTCGCTCGCTCAGGGCGGCGACCGCATTCGCTCGCTCGGGTGTCCCGCCGGCGAAGCGCGCGTGCCGCGCCACCCGCCACGGTACGATCTCAAGCGGCCGTCACGCGCCAGGTGGCGGGGTACTCGCGAGCGAATGGGAACAAAGGGGACGCTCACCTTTAGCTCGAACCCGGGTGCCACGCAAAGGATTCGGACTGCTAAAGGTGAGCGTCCCCTTTGTTCCCAGCGAGCGAGTAACCCCGCCGGATCCGGCGCGAGGCGGCCGCTTCCGTCGTTCCGTCGCCTGTGACTCGGTTCACGGTTTCGCTGTCGGCCAGCACGCGTGCGCGCCTAAGTCATTGATACATAATGCATCGAACGCGTTTCGACTGGCGCCGGCGCGGCGTAAGTCCATAATAGGCGGCATGGAGAAGGGGGACGGGGACAGCCTCCCGGACGACGGCATCGTCTCGGAGGATCTCACGCAGCTCGTCGAGCACATCGAGCTTACGAGCCCGTATCGCGTGTCCGAATCGCACGACTGGGAACTCGCGACCCCCGCAGCCGACCTCGACGACGCCCCGATCCTGATCGGTACGCTGTCGGACGAGCCTGGCTTTGCTGGCCTGGACGAGGGCGACGACACCCAGCTCTTCATCGAGACCCACGCAGATCTTGCCCGCCTGCTGCCGGGCGGGGAGCGCCGCGCCAGCCAGGCGGCCGCGCTCGCCGCCGAGCGCGCCCGCTGGCAGAAGCGCGTGGACGAGCTCGAGCGCGCCCTGTCCGAGCGCAACCAGCTGCTCGCGGAGCGCGAACGCCGGATCGAGGAGCTTCAGGCGCGGCTCGCCGCCCGGACGCTCGAACGCGAAGGACTCGCTGCCGAGTTGCGCGAGGCGCGCCCGCTCAGAACCGCCGTGACGGACGTCCTGCCGCGCGAGGCGCCGGCCACGAACCCGGAGGTGGAGTCCGAATTCACCCAGGAGTTGCCGGTCCCGGAACTGCCGGTGGCGACCGCGGTCCTGGCGGCACCGCGGCTGCGCCGTTACCTGATCGGCCTCGACCTGGTCGGCTGCGTCCACGAGATCGCCGGCCGGCGCGTCAACATCGGCCGCACCCGCGACAACGACCTGCGCATCGTCGACCCGACCGTCAGCCGACTGCACGCGATGCTGACGGTCCGTAACGGCGAGGCCATGCTGGTCGACGCGAACAGCCGCAACGGCATCTTCGTGAACGGAATCCAGGTGCGCTATGCGCGCCTCGACGACGGCGACCTCATCACCTTCGGCACCGTGCGCTTCCGTTACCGCGTCGGGTCGGACTCGACGGGCACACCCGCCGGCTCCGCCTGACGGGCGGGCGCCCGGTCGAGCGGGATCCTCCCGATCGGCCGCAGCGCGAGCAGCGCGACCAGGCAGAGCGCCAGCAGCACCACCGCGAGCGGCACCGGCGATTGCGCGGTGAGCGCGGCCACGAGTTGCGTCGCCGCCGCCGCCGTCACGAGCTGCAGGAACCCGAGCAGTCCCGACGCTGCACCGGCGATCGCCGGGTCGCGCGAGATCGCGCCGATGGTCGAGGACGGGGCCGCGATCGCGTTCGCAAAGCCGATCGCCATGCCCGGGACGAAGAGTGCCAGCGGGTGCCAGATGCCCGCGAGCGCCAGACCCGTCATGGCGGCGGCGCCCGCGAAGGCGATCATCGCGCCCGCGCGCATCATGCGCTGGCCGCCGATGCGGCCGGTGAGCCGGGCCGCCAGCAGGAAGCCGGCGAACGAGGCGAGCGCCGGGAAGAACAGCAGCAGGCCGAAGCGCGAGGGCGAGACGCCCAGCACGTCGATCGCGACGTACGGCGCGCCGGTCACGAACGTGTAGATCATGCTCACCATGCACGAGCCGAACACCAGGAAGGCGAGGTACTCGCGCGAGGCGAGCAGTCGCCGGTAGTTCGACAGGTAGCGCAGCGACGGCCCGGCGGCCGGGTTCGCGCGCCGCGCGTCGCGCAGGTTGCGCGATGCGAACACGAACACGGCGAAACCGAGGATCCCGGAGAGCGCGAACACCGCATGCCAGTCGAGCCACTCCAGCACGAATCCGCCGATCGACGGCGCAAGCATCGGCGCGACCAGGATCGCGGTCGCGGTCGCCGCGAGCGCCGACGCCGCGCGCGCCGGCCCGAAATGGTCGAGGATCGTCGCGCGCATGACCGACATGGCCGCGCCGCCGCCGAAGGCCTGGACGATGCGCGCGGCGACCAGCCAGCCGAGCGACTCGGCGAAGATTCCGGCGGCGCTGCCGAGCACGAACAGGCCGAGCGAGAACAGCACGATCGGGCGCCTGCCGTAACGGTCCGAGAGCGGCGCGACCATCAGGTTGCCGAGCGCGATCGCGAGGATCGACAGGCTTATCAGCAGCTGCGCCGAATGCGGCGCGACGCCCATCGCGACGGCGATCGCGGGCAGCGCCGGCAGCAGGACGTGCAGGCTGAAGGTGCCGATCGAGCCGATGATCGCGGAGCCTGCGATCAGCCGTCGGGAAGCATCGCGTGTCTGCAAGCGGGGATTTCCGGCCGTTGCGGGCATCTTGCGGTCTCGCCCGGCAGGTCGCAACCGACTGCGGCCGGGTGCGGCGCGCCAACTGGTAGAATGGCTCCGGCCGGCAGGTCCGGCGCACGATGATCGGCGACTTACTCCTTCTTCTCCTGCTCGTATGCCTGAACGGCCTGTTCGCCATGGCTGAGCTTGCGACGTTCTCGTCGCGCCCGACGCGTCTCAGGGAGCAGGCGAACCGCGGCAGCGGCGGGGCGCGGGCGGCGTTGCGGCTGCTCGACCACCCGACCCGCTTCCTGTCGTCGGTGCAGATCGGCATCACGCTGATCGGCGTGCTGTCGGGCGTGTTCAGCGGCGCGCGTTTTGCCGCTCCACTCGCCGCCTGGCTCGCCCATTTCGCGCTGCTGGCGCCCGTCGCGGAGTATCTCGACACCGCCGCCTACGCCATCGTCGTGGTCGGCGTGACTTTCCTCTCGGTCGTCATCGGCGAGCTGGTGCCGAAGCGCTGGGCGCTGACCAACCCTGAGGCCATCGCCTCGGCGCTCGCGCGCCCGATGGAGATGATCGCGTTCCTGAGCGCGCCGCTCGTCTGGGTGCTGCGCAACGCGACCGAACTCGTCGTGCGCCTGCTCAGGCTGCCGAAGAACACGGCGCGCGCGGTCAGCGAAGAGGAGATCCGCTCGATGATCGCGGAAGGGACGCACACCGGCATCTTCCACGTCGCGGAGCACCAGATGATCGAGGGCGTCCTGCGCCTGCCCGACCGCACGGTGCGCAGCATCATGACGCCGCGCGGCGACGTCGTCTGGTTCGACGCCGCCGACAGCCGGGAAACGGTCTGGAACGTGGTACGCACCAGCGGCCACTCGCGCTATCCCGTGTGCCGGGGCCAGCTCGACGAGCTGCTCGGCGTCGTCATGACCGGCCAGCTGGCCGAGTGGCTCGGCAACCCGCAGTCGGGAGAGCTCGCGACGCGCCTGCAGGCGCCGCTCGTCGTGCACGAGTCCACCCGAATCCTGCGCCTGCTCGAGCTCTTCCGCGAGTCGAAGATGCATTTCGCGGCGGTCGTGGACGAACACGGGTCGATCGAGGGCGTGGTCACGCCCTCCGACATACTCACCGCGATCGCCGGGGAACTGCCCGAGGCCGCGAACGAGGAGACCGCCGAGGCGGTCGCGCGCGACGATTCGTCCTGGCTCGTGGACGGCAGCATGTCGATCGACGACGTGGAGCGCCTGCTCGGCGCGGGCAGCATGCGCTCGGGCGACGACTACACGACGCTCGCCGGCTTCGTGCTCGCGCAGCTCGGCCACCTGCCGACCACCGGCGAGAGCTTCCGCTGGCGCGGCCACCGGTTCGAGGTCGTGGACCTCGACGGCCGGCGCATCGACAAGCTGCTGGTCCAGCGCCTCACCCCGGCGTGACGCGATGAGCTACCAGCCCCAGCGCCCGGGCCGGCACGGGACGATCCCGATCCGCGGCCTCGACCACCACGTCATCCGCTGGGGGCCGGACTCGGACGACCCGGTGCTCCTGCTGCACGGCTTCGCCGACTGCGCGGCGACCTTCCAGTTCGTCGCCGACGAGATCGATCCCGGCCTGCCGCTGCTGGCGATCGACTGGCGCGGTTTCGGCGGCAGTGCGCGGTGCCGGGGCGGCTACTGGTTCCCCGACTACTACGCCGACCTCGAGGCCATGCTCGACGCTTTCTGCACGCGCGGCCCCGCGCGCATCGTCGGCCACAGCATGGGCGCGAACGTCGCGATGATCTACGCGGGTGCGCGGCCCGCGCGCGTGCGCGCGCTCGTCAACCTCGAGGGCATCGGCTTGTCGCGCACGCAGCCATCGCAGGCGCCGGCGCGCCTCGCGCAGTGGCTCGATGAGCTGCGCGCGCCGCCGGCCGCCGGCGAGTACCCGAGCCTCGCGGAGCTCGCCGCGCGGGTCGGGAAGCGCAACCCGCGGCTCGCGCCTGCGCAGGCCGCATACATCGCCGCCTGCTGGAGCGAGCAGGTCGCAGGCGGCGGCGTCCGGCTGCTTGCCGATCCCGCGCACCGCCGCACGAATCCCTACCTCTACCGCCGCGAGGAGATGGAGGCCTGCTGGCGAGCCATCGAGGCGCGCGTCCTGCTGGTTGTCGGCGCAGACTCGGAGCTGCTGCAGCGCCTCGTGCCCGAGGGCGGTGTGGAGACCTTCAAGGCCATTGTCCCCAAACTCGCCATCGAGGAGGTGGAAGGCGCCGGCCATATGCTTCATCATGAGGCGCCGCGCGCCATCGCGCGGCTCATCGAGAGCTTTGTCGGGACTTCCTTGCCATGAGATGGCGGCTCCGCGGCTTCCTGCGCCGCACGATTACTTATCGCTGGGCACGGCGCATCGCGGTCGGCGTGATCGGCGGCACGATCGTGCTGGTCGGCGTCGCCATGGTCGTGCTGCCGGGCCCTGCGATCATCGTCATCCCCCTCGGCCTCGGCGTGCTCGGCGTCGAGTTTGCCTGGGCGCGGCATTGGCTTCGCAAGCTCCGTTCGACCGCGAATGACGTCGTCAACCGCGTCCGCGGCCGCCCGAAGGAACCGCCGCCACCCCACGTGTGAGGTCGCACTGCGGCACGTACGCCCGGCGCGCGGGATCCGGCGGGGTTACTCGCTCGCAAACGCGGCCGGAACATTACGCGTTTGCTCGCGAGTACCCCGCCACCTCGCGCGCCGGGCGTGATGCGCCGCGGTCCGTTCGCGCGCGCCGGTCGCGGACCTTCACTCATTTCGCCGGAACCTAGTAACTGCGTTCGGGGGCCCGTCCGGCCTGCGCGCGTGGGACGCGCCGCGGCACGTCACGTGTGTGCGAGCCGGCGGGACACCCGAGCGAGCGAATGCGGTCGCCGCCCTGAGCGAGCGAGGGGAGTTCCGACGGCTCGCCTTCGGGCGAGCGCCACTGGCGCGTTCAGCTCTTGAGACTGGCCTCGACCGCCGCGAGAGTATTCGCGAGGGGTCCGACGGATTTCGCGTGCAGCTCCGCGATCTCCGCGACCGTTGCCGTCTTGAACGCACCCTCGCGGACGGACGGCAGGTTGATCCGCACGTTCAGGATCGCCGCCTCGAGCCCCGCCTTCGCGAGCAGTGCGCCGACCCCGGCGTCCGAGGCTGAGTTCCGGTTACCGGTGCGCGCGGCTTCCTCGGCCAGTTCGAGCGCCTCGAGGCACAGGCGCGCGGTGGCGAGCGGCACGGACGTCGCCTTTTCGTAGGCGGCGGCGATGGCCGCGGATCGCGCGCTCTTCTCGGCGTCGGAGCCTTTCGGCAGTCGCATTGCGGCGAGCACGTCGTCGAAGGCCTTCGTGTCGTCGTCGACGGCGCGCAGCAGTAAGGCCTTCAGCGCCTGCGCGCGCTCGGCGAGCGCCGAGGAAGATGCCCAGGCGGCTTCGTAACCCTTCTTGCCGACGGTGAGATTGGCGACCATCGCCGCGAGGGCGGCGCCGAGGCTGCCCGCGAGCGCCGCGACGGAGCCGCCGCCCGGCGCCGGCGAACTGCCCGAGACTTCGTCGACGAAGCGCTCGACGGTCATGGATACGAGGGGTCCGGGCACGCGCACAGCGTACTCGATGATCCGCTTGTCGGGGTCGAAGGGCGCGAGCTGGGCAAGGCCGAGCGACTGGAT
>Ga0075306_1000181_pt1 | contig 13710 bp, 11 predicted proteins | sample Joice_CattailNLC_FD_120074 | JGI IMG/M metagenome (GOLD analysis project Ga0075306, IMG submission 120074) | Natural and restored wetland microbial communities from the San Francisco Bay, California, USA, that impact long-term carbon... | ecosystem: Environmental > Terrestrial > Soil > Wetlands ... | reverse complement strand
AGATAATACCCAGTTTATTAAGCTCATTTCCAAACTTTAGTTCGATCTATTTTTATTCAGGAATTTTATTCCTTGAGACAACTTTACTAGTTCTGCATTCAATATTGATAGTGTTTTCCACCGCCCTTACTACACATAACTCTGTGTAGAATAGCCTTATTCTATATTAAGAAATTATTAATTCTGTATTTGTCATTTTTAGATAAATTTCAAAAGAATTGCACCTGTTTTAAAGACCTTTTTCAAGGAATTATTAAACTAAATTTTATTTCAAAACAAGCGATTAGTCCGGTTATTTGGCACTGAAGTTGTTAAAATCAGTTAATTAATAGAAGTAATAAGCAATTATCAATCTGGTATTATGAAAATTTTGGGTAGCAATCCCCGAAAGCTTCACTACAAGTTAACTCTAAAATTCGCTCCATTCTTCATAATTATTTCGGCAATGATGTATATGTATCTCACGAATAAGTATGAAGATGAAGTGGTGGAATTATTCCGTTATAAATCTAAAGCGATTTCAAAGTATTTCGAACAGATGCCCCGTCCATTTTCAGAATGGAAGAGTGAAGATAGAGAAAAAGTACGCGATTTAATTTATGTAAACGAAGCGGCATATATTGTTCTGGAAGATAGTAATGAAATTTTAATAGATGCCGTTAATTTAATATATGCCGAAAAGAAATTTTATCTCATTTTGGATAAACCTGGTGACATTTCTTTAGATAAAACGATTTACAAAGTCGCTATACCAATTACTATTAACAAGGTTACGGTTGGTAGATTATATGTTGGATTTAATTCACTGGAAATAGCCACTGCACTTCAAACAAAGTATAGTCTTGCTTCCTTGTTCAGCTTAGCTGTGCTTGTTGTAGGGTTAATATTTACCTACTTTCTAAGTTCAATTTCATTCAAGCCCATCAAAAAACTTATATCTGCTTTGGAATCATCCCATGAAGACAAATCAAGAGCTATCCTAAAGGAATTTAAGAATGATGAAGTAGGTATGCTTGCCCAGAAAATAGATGCTATTTTGCAAGAGTCAGATGAATCATATTATATGGTAGAAAACTTAAACAGAAAATTACAAGAGTCATACCGCGGAAATATTAATGAGTTGGATATAGTTATAAAACAAAGAAAAGAAGCCGAAAAAGTTTTACGGAAAAGTGAAGAACAGTTTGAACTACTCTTTGAAAATGCTCCGATTGGAATGGTTATTATTTCCAGGGATGGTATTATAATAAACGTTAATGAATCATTCTGCAGAAATGTTGGTTATGAAATGGATGGCATAATGGGACTCCCGATTAAGAGACTATTCGATTGGGGAGATTTTGGATTATTAAGTGCAGATAAATTAATGAATATGCTAAGTAATCTGGACATCGAATGCACATTGATAAAGAAAAATGGAACTAAGATTGATGCGGTTGTAAAATCAAACACCCTTTATAATGAAAATGATGAGCCAACAAAGTTTATTATGCAGGTGCTGGATATTAGTGATATTAAAAATGCTCAAAAAGAATTAATGACTGCACTTGAGAAAGCCAAGGAATCAGATAGGTTGAAAAGTGCTTTCCTGGCACAAATGTCGCATGAAATCAGAACTCCATTAAATGTAATCTTAACCTCAGTTCCAATTTTAGCTGATGATATAGGCGATGAAGATGAAGATATTAAGACCATTCTCTCTTCAGTGGGGAGTGCTGGCAGGCGATTGCATAGAACGATTGATATGATTTTATCAATGTCAGCCATACAAAGTGGAAATTACAATCCTGAATTTGAAACATTTGATCTTATAACGGAAATAAAGAATCTTACAGAAGAGTTCAGATCAATGACTGAAGAGAAAGGATTGAAGCTGTTATTTAATAGTCATGCCTCAACTACAGAAATTACAGCTGATAAGTATACTGTAAACCAGATATTCCAGAACTTAATTGGTAATTCAATTAAATACACTCGGGAAGGAAAGATTACTGTTTTAATTGAAAATGGAGAAAAAAATTGTTTGGTTGTTAAGGTTTGTGATACAGGAATAGGTTTAAGTGAAGAATACATAAAGAAAATGTTCATTCCTTTCTCACAAGAAGATGTTGGTCATAAAAGAGAATATGAAGGTAATGGTTTGGGATTGGCACTAGTTAAAGAATACGTGGAGATAAATAACGCTACTATCTCAGTTAAGAGTGAGAAGAATAAAGGCTCAGTTTTCTCAGTTACTTTTCAGAATGCCTATGCGGTTGTATCCAGCAAAGGAATAGAAAATCTTTCCGGTGGTTAATACACAACAATACAAAAAAGTAGCCCACTCATTGTTTTAAATTGTAGTTATGATTTTGGAATGGTATGCTAATGATGAGTTTGTTAATTTTAGCATAAACTAATTCTTCAAAATGAAAAACTACAGAATACTTTTATTTTATAAATATGTTGATTTAGATGATCCTGAAAGTATGGTAAAGGAACATCTGCAATGGTGCCTTGCAAATAATATTAAGGGCAGAGTTTTTTTCGCTAAGGAAGGTGTAAATGGTACTGTTTCCGGCACCATTGAAAATATAAAAAAGTATAAGAAACACCTGACAGACTTTAAGATGTTTAATGATATTTGGTTTAAAGAAGACGAGGGGACCGGACACGTTTTTAAAAAAATGCACGTAAGGTTGAAGAATGAAATTGTTAGTTCATCACTTCAAAATGTATCTCTTAAGAACGGTGGAAAAAGGATTCTGCCGGAACAATTAAAGCAATTATACGATAACAAGGAAAATTTTATTATAGTAGATGCAAGAAATTGGTATGAGAGCGAGATTGGAAGATTTAAAAATGCAATTACACCGCAGATTAAAAACTTTCGTGAGTGGAAGAGAGTAGTTGAGGAGCTTAAGGAATATAAGAATAAAGCTATTGTAACATATTGCACAGGTGGAATTCGTTGTGAAAAAGCATCTGCATATATGGTTGAGCAGGGATTTACTGATGTGTATCAATTAGAAGGGGGGATATTTAATTACGTAAATCAATATCCTGATACTTACTGGGAAGGTGGTATGTTTGTTTTCGATGAAAGGAGAGTAGTATCAGTTAATACAAAAGACGAATTAAAAAACATAGCTACCTGTTATTATTGTAAGAAACCAACTACTTATTATATTAACTGTCATAACCAGGATTGCGATAAACTATTTGTTATCTGCCATGAGTGCAAAATCGAACAAGACTACTGTTGTTCAGATGAATGCAGGAAAAGCATTAACAAAAGAAAAATTTATCACGGATAATCTTTATTTGCTGGCATTATCCTCACTATTTATTAGGTTATTAATTGAAGATTTCCCACCAAGTATCACTAACGCGATTGCGATAATTCCCATACTTATCATTATTGTAGTAAAGCCAATAATAACAATTTGCGGTGCGATATCTATCTCCACAAATGCCATCGCTGCAAAGAATAGAATTGTCACGAACTTTACAAATCTTGAAATGATTGAAAAGTGAGAGACATTTTCTTTTAGAAGTGAGTTATAAACAGAATTGGAAACGCGTCCGGCGACAATCAATCCAATTGAAAAAATAAAAAGTGCTACAATTAATTTGGGAATAAAAATGACACCTTGTTGAATTAAGCTGGAAAGAATTGTTAGCTTCATGGCATCAAGTGCGGAATTTAGAAATATGAGGAAGACGATAAAAAACACAATGTTACCAATTAAATTGAAGACAGCATAACGGATATCAGCTTTTGAAAGAGCTCTTCTCCATTGCAATCGGATAAAAAGTCTCTCAAACCTTAAAATAGCGAGCAACTGTATTATTATCCTTTTTGCAAGCCAGCCAACAAACCATCCGATTAATAGTAAGATAATCCCTGCAAGCAGGCTTGGTAAATATGCTATTATTTGTTTTCCGAAATCGAAAAAAGGACCCTCTAAATTTTTATCCATTTTCAACTCCAATATGCTTCGGTGATTTTAATAAAAGTTTCCACAACGGTTCTCTTTCTTCGTACTCTTTTACCCAGAGGACCGGACAGCTTGATTGTTCCGTGATTTCTTGTGCTAAAGATCTTCCTAATAAAAGTTCCAGAAAATCCCCGGTTCTTCCTCCCATTAAAACTAAATCTACTCTTTTCGATTCTCTGACGATTCCCTGTAATACGTCTGTGTTTTTAAGGATTATTGTTTCTGCGGGTATCAAATTCTCATTTATTAATTCCCGAACTTTATTTTCCCTTTCTTCACGTTCAACGATTGAAGTTTCAGGAGAATAGACTAAAAGAATTTTTAATTTACATTTGAAGTAATCTATAAATGCCGGGGCTATTTCAGCAGCTAAAATAGCGTGAATATCAACAGCAAAAGGAATAAGGACTGTTCTAATTTCTTCCTTTTTAAATGCACCATGAAGTACCGCTACCTCACCGGGAAATTTATGGATGACACTATCAATTATTGAAGAAAAGAATCTTTCAAAGAAGTCTGGATTTTTTTCTCTTCCAACAATTATAAAATTACACTCCTCCTCCTCCGCGGTGTGTATAATTCCCTGGGATATTCTATGGGATACATTCAAAATAGATCTTGCCGGAATTCCAGCTTCTGTAGCAATCTGATTTGCCGTATCAAACAGAGGTCTTGCTCTTTCGTTCTCACTTAAAGCTGCAGCCAAAGGGCTGCTCTCTTTTACTTCGCTAACATGTAAAAATATTATCTCAGCATTTGATTTTTTTGCAATTGCGTTAGCAACATGGGTAAGACTGCTTACTGTTTTTATATTTGCCAATGGAACGAGAACTCTATATTCTTTTTTCTCTAATCTGTTTAATGACTTCACTTTACGCACATATTCTATTTCCCGGTTTGCCGCATAACTTTTATAAGCTACCAGGCCTATAGTAACCCAAACACCTGTAACAATCCATGCAACAGGACTATAGTTAAACATGTATATTGCTAAAAATAAAAGCATCAGGATTCCAGCAATTGAGAGATAAGGAAATAACGGGGTATAAAATCCCCGATCCAGATCCGGTCTTTTTTTCCTGAGACGTATGAGAGTAATGTTAACCTGCAGAAATAGTAAAAGAAACATAATATCTGCTGCGCTTGCAACATCTTCTATCGGCAATGAAACTGCCATTGTAACTACGATAAATAATGAAAAAAGTATTGAAAGATGCGGAGTAAAGTTTTTCTTGTGAACTTTACTAAAAAAAGTTGGGAAGTTTCTATCGCGTCCCATAGCAAAAGCAACACGCGATGAAGAATAGATAGTGGCATTAAGTGCTGACATTGTTGAGATCACACCACCGACAAGAAGCATTATTCCGCCACCAACAAAAAATGATTTTGCAACGTCTACCAATGCTGTTTCTTTATGTATAGCTAGGAAATCCCAGGAAGTAATTCCACCTTCAGGTTTAACAGCACCCATAGCAGTAGCAGCTACAAGCAGATAAATTGGGACAACAATCATGAGGGAAAGAAAAACAGCACGCGGAATATTCCTTTTGGGGTTTTTAATTTCTTCTGAGCATTGTGAAATCACTTCAAATCCCTGAAATGCAATAAAGGTCAAGCCCATGGCTTTAAAAACTCCGCTCCATCCGTGTGGGAAAAACGGAGTAAAGGCTTCCCTCCAATCAGGGCGGTTAAGTATTAGATTTATACCAAAACCGATAAATATCATTAGTATCACAATTTTTGCCATTGTAACAATATTGCCAACTTTACCCGTTTCGGATGCTCCCCTGAAATTTACGTATGCGAAAACTATGGCTGTGATTGCTGCTAAAAGTTTTTCGGGGGCTAAAAATCCCCAATGAGGCATCGTAATATTAAACTCATGCAACACAAGATCGAAGTATGCACCGAATCCAAGTGCGTAAAGACTACATGCAACTGCATGTGCAAACCAACTCATCCAACCGGATATAAAACCATTCCATTTGGGTAATCCCTCTTTAACCCATAAGTAACCGCCTCCGGCATCGTGATAACATGATCCGAGTTCTGCGTAGGAAAAGGCAGTCATTAACGCAACTACTCCGTTTAAGGAAAAAGTAATTATCAGTGCAGGACCAGCGACTCCGGCTGCAATACCTGTAAGAACAAAAATTCCCGCACCAATCATCGCCCCAACACCAATGAGGGTTGCATCCATCAAACCCATCTCTCTGCTGAGATGAACTTCGGTTTCGAATTTTTTCATCAGTAAACCCTATCTTACAAAAAGCGGTTTAATATTATTGAAGAGATTATTGATTTTCGGGATAAACTATTAATAATTAATCTGGAGAAACATAATCAAAAAGTATAACTGCAACAATAAGCAGAAGATGATACAAAATGCAGTTTGCGGGTTAAAAAATTGTCTCCCGCACATTACTAATTATTATTGTTTACTGTCCTTCCCAGTCTGCTAACATCTTCTTCATATTATCGAAATCAAACGGTTTGTTTTCCATCTCAGCACCTAGCTTAATTGCTTTTTGCATTGTTGCAATAGCTTCTTCCTTTTTGCTTAGTTTTTCCAATAACTGTGCTTTTATCCTCGTATTCCAGTAAACTTCTTTTAAGAGTATTGATGCTTCTGCCCAATTCAACCCTTCTTCTAAACTGACATTATTTTGCAAACAGTAGGTTGCTGCCTGTAATGAAGGTCCCCACGGAAGATCCCTCGCTTTTGTTAAGACAAGCTCTTCGGTGTTAGTTTCAAGATCGAACGAAACTCTTAATTTATCCCAGGTTAAATTTACTTTTGAATGTGTATCTGTTGTGTTTGTGAATGTGAATGTCATTCTTTCAGTAAATGGAGCATCCGCAGGAGCCACCTTAATTCTTAGTGCATCCTTCTTCTCATCGAACTGTGAACCAGCATCAACTTCTGTATCTTTGCTAAAAATAATTTCCCATTCTTTTTCACCTGGGATGGTGTGAATACCATATGTACCAGCAGGTAGTTCATTTCCTTCAATTTTTACCGGATCATCAAAAGTAATTGAAGTAACTTCATTTGCTCCTGTACGCCAGATTTCATTATAAGGCACTAATTCACCCCAGATTTTTCTCCCCTTAACGCCCGGACTGCTGTAATCGATAGTAACATGTGTTATCCCTACAGTTTGAGAAACGGTAGCATTTGGACTGGGACGTGGCGTTTCAAAGTTTTGTGCAAGCACATTATTTATTGGAAATAGTAATACTCCAATCAATAACACAAAACAGATAATTTTTAAATATGATAACATAGCAATTCCTCTTAGATTATTCGTAATAATTTGAATGGTGAAACCATCCTGATTAATTTAGAATTGAAAATATAAATCAGTTAATTGAAAAACAATTAATATGAATACTGAATTTGATGGGGATACTAAGATAGATATTAAAAAGGCAAAAACTCATACTAAATGGGACGATTTAAAAAGGTGGATTCCATCTATAATTATTACCCCCATTGCAATTTATTGGTGTATGAACAGAGGAAATTACGGATTAATGGACAACATCGATCTTGTGATACATGAAGCAGGACATGTGTTTTTCAGTTTGTTTGGGAAATTTATTTACACTCTGGGTGGAACTCTAATGCAGGTAATCATTCCATCAATTTTAACAGTTTTCTTTTTCAGAAATTCGTATAGAACCGGTGTGCAATTTGCATTATTATGGCTAGGTCAAAATTTTATAAACATAAGTGTTTATGCAGCGGATGCCCGATCACAGAAGTTACCGTTGTTAGGTGGAAATAAAGTGTATCACGATTGGCATTACATGCTTAATTCAATTGGTATGCTAAATTTCGATCAGATATTAGGATACATAATTTTTGGTATAGCCATTGCAGTATTTTTTACATCCGTATTAATGCCCCTGATAATTCGTGATTAAATTGTATTTTTTCTTTTCAATAATAATCTTATTCGAAATTGTTACGAGTAGTATTTTTTTTAATAATTACAGCAAGAATAGTTTTTCCTCAGGCTGACTCTGTAATTTCTTATTATAATAACGGAAGTATTAAGTCTATAGTCCATTTTAATAATGGAGTAAGAGATGGCGAGGCAAAATTCTTTTGGACAAATGGAAAAATTAGGCAAGAACTTTCATACTTCAACGGAAGAGTGGATGGGCTTGTAGGTAATTATGATAAAAACGGGAAATTACGCGAAATGTTTAGTATTGTTAATAGTAAAAGAGAAGGCCCAACCAGCTATTTTGATTCTACCGGTGCTTTTATTAATGACGTGTATTATACTGAAGGATTGCTGGATGTTGATGAAGAACTGCTAACTTACAGTAAGTTTGATAATGTGCTTGCTAGTAATGAAACAATAGTTGGTAATGATCAAATAATTAAGAAAAAAATAAACACACACACAAGTTCTGATCAGCTGTTACCACCGGTGGTTAAAGAAGAAAGGGATTTCGAAGAAGATCCTGCATTTTATTTAAGTGTTGAAGTTATGCCCGAACCTGTTGGTGGAATGAAAGCCATATATAAAAAAATACATTACCCTGAAAATGCAAAGAAAAATAATATCGAAGGTATAGTGATAATTCGCGTATATATTGATAGAGATGGTGAAGTGCTTGATGCTCTGGTACATAAAGGGATTGGTTATGGTTGTGATGAGTCGGCAAGGATAGCTATATTTTATCATAGATTTAAACCTGGTCTTCAGAGGGGACAAAGAGTTAAAGTGCAAATGGATATACCTGTTAAGTTCAATTTACAAAAAGGTATAGGTCAACCGGAATAATATTATCAGTGGAATATTAATTTGAATCCGAGGATTCTTAATAAATCATTAAAATCACTTTCATCATCTTTCACTTTTAAAGTGTAATTTTCAAACTCTCTTCTCACAGCATACTCTTTCCTTAACTTATCAAAGTATGTTACGGTCTCATTCTCTTTCATGGTTAATAGTCTTCTTAAAAGCGAATCATCATTTTTAATATTATATATTTTGTTGAAAACGAAATGTAGTTTTTCCTCTTCAGTTCCTGCCAAAGGCGGCTCTATTTCATTTTCATTGACTTGTGGTAAAAAAGGCTTCCAATCTGAATTACTGCTTGTAAATTTACATAGGGAATCATAAATTATCTTTGTCCCGTTAACTTTTCCTTCCAAAGAGTATCCTGCAATATGAGGTGTTCCTATTTTAACTTTTTTCAGTAATTCAGTATTTATTAATGGCTCGCCCTCCCAAACATCTAATACAACTTTAAGCTGTTTTTTGTCTATGATATTTGATAATGCGTCATTATCAATTACCGGACCTCTTGAGGTGTTAATCAGAATAGCTCCCTGTTTCAAGTCAGGCAGGTTATTTTCGTTTAATAGGTAATATGTTTTATCAGTTCCTGTTAAGTTAAGCGGAACGTGTAAAGTCACAATATCAGCCTTAAGAATCTCATCAAGTTCAGAATAACCACTTCCAATATTAGCTCTCTCTTTTGGCGGATCATTCTTCAACGCTTTCAATCCCAGTGCTTCTGCAAATTCAACAACTCTGCTTCCTACATTGCCAACACCAACTATCCCAATGGTTTTATTTTTAATTGAAAATTTATTTTCAACTGCAATTCTCATAAGAGCAGTAATAACATACTCGGCAACCGAATTGGAATTGCATCCTTTTGCATCCGAAAATTCGACTCCTTCTCTTAGTAAATAATCAGTATCAATATGATCGGTACCTATAGTTGCTGTACCAACAAATTTAACTTTAGTATTGGTTAAAAGACCTTTATTTACATTTGTAATGGATCTGACGATAAGTATATCAGCATCGCGCAATAGTTCGTTTGAAATTTTTCTTCCGTTGGTTAATAACAAATTACCGAAAGAACCAAATGCTTCTTTTGCTAAAACAATATTTTCATCAACTACTAAATTCAAAACTCTATTTTTTCAAATTATTACAAATCTATAAATAATAGTTAATAGTTTTCTTAAAATATTTCTTCATGACTAAACATTAGCCTGATATTATAAGGATTGTAATTTCGGGAATAATGGACTAAATTTATTACAATTATACTCAATTATTTAAACAGTGAAATGTAATCGAAATTACATTTAATTAAGGTCTTGAGGGAAAACAATGCTAAGCAAATTGTTACAGCCCGAAATACAATCACTAATTGCTGAAAGAAAGCTTAGTATTCTTAAAGAGATTTTAAGTGATTGGACTCCAGCCGATATCGCCGATTTAATTATTAGTCTGCCCGCACAAGATCAAGTAATAATATTTCGTCTTCTTTCCAATGAACTCGCCGCTGATATATTTGAACACCTGGAGTTAGAAACACAAAAGGATCTCCTAAAAGCAATGGCCAAAAGCGAAGTGGCGGCCATACTTAATGAAATGGATCCCGACGACCGTACTGCTTTGTTAGAAGATTTACCCAGCGCTGCTGCAAAACAATTAATCCAGTTATTATCCTCAGAAGAGAGAAAAATTGCTACAACCTTACTGGGGTATCCGGAGAACAGTGTTGGAAGACTGATGACTCCCGATTATATTGCTTTAAAGCCGGAATGGACTATTGAAGAAACGCTAAACTATATACGGGAAACTGCTGAGGATAAAGAAACACTCAACATTGTGTACGTTATTGATGACCGGGGAAAACTTCTTGATGATATTAAGATAAGAGATTTTATTCTTGCAAAGCGTGATGAATATGTATCAGATATAATGGATAATAATTTTGTTTCGTTAAAAGTTAATGATGATCAGGAAGAGGCAGTAGAAGTATTTAAAAAATACGATAGAGTTGCGTTACCCGTTGTTGATAATTTTGGTGTTTTAATCGGTATAGTGACTGTTGATGATGTTTTGGATGTAGCTGAAGAAGAAGCAACTGAAGACATTCATAAATTAGCAGCAGTGGAAGCTTTTGAAGAACCATATCCAAGCATTCCTATATTCGCAATGGTTAAGAAACGGGCGGTTTGGCTCACACTTCTTTTTTTTGGTGAAACTCTTACGGCTTTTGCAATGGGTTTCTTTAAAGACGAGATAAGCAAAGCAGTTGTTTTATCAATGTTTATTCCGCTTATCATTTCAAGCGGAGGTAACACGGGATCGCAGGCTGCAACACTTGTAATAAGAGCGATGGCTTTGGGTGAAATTAATCTTTCAGATTGGTGGTTTATTATGCGAAGGGAAATTCAATCCGGATTATTAATTGGACTCATTTTAGGAACTATTGGTTTTCTGCAGGTTTCAGTTCTTGCAAACTTTTCAAATGCTATTCAAGTTCAGTGGGTATTAATTGGTTTAACGGTGTTTTTTTCTTTAATTGGTATTGTTCTTTGGGGAACTCTTTCGGGTTCGATGTTACCATTTATACTAAAAAAAATAGGTGCTGATCCAGCTACATCCTCTGCACCACTTGTAGCTACAATCGTTGATGTAACTGGTCTGATAATTTACTTCTCGGTAGCTATTATAATATTAAGTGGTACTCTTTTGTAATTATTCTCCCCGCCATTTTTCCAAAGATTTCAGGTCTATTCTTATTATATTTGCACTACTATGTCAAAATTAAATCAAGAAAATTCAAAAGGTATTATATTAGCGGGAGGGTCAGGAACCCGACTTTATCCAATATCAAAGGTTTACAGTAAGCAACTTACACTTATCTATGATAAGCCACTTATTTATTACCCACTTTCAATTCTGATGTTAGGCGGGATAAGAGAAATTTTAATTATATCAAACAAGGAAACAATTCCGCTTTATAAGAAGCTTTTTGGGGACGGATCACAGATTGGCCTCTCAATTGAATACCGAATACAAGATGAACCAAATGGAATAGCTGAAGCGTTTATTATTGGTGAAGAATTTATTGGAGATGACTCAGTTTGTTTGATACTAGGAGATAATATTTTTTACGGCAAACTGAAATTTTTCTATAATGCTCTCGAAAATAATACTGGTGCTACAATATTTGGGTACCAGGTAACCGATCCTGAACGTTACGGCATAGTAGAGTTTGATGAGAGTAATAATGTTGTTTCAATTGAAGAAAAACCTGCAAAACCAAAATCCCATTATGCTGTCCCGGGCCTATATATTTTTGATAACAAAGTTGCGGGTATCGCAAAGAAACTGACACCTTCCAGGCGAGGGGAATTAGAAATTACAGATGTTATAGCTAAATATCTTGAATTGGGAGAACTGAAAGGTGAGAAGATTGGCAGGGGAGTTGCATGGCTGGACACTGGAACACCGGAAGCATTACTGCAGGCATCAAACTTTTTTGGGGTTATTGAAGACAGGCAGGGATTGAAAGTAGCTTGTATTGAAGAAATTGCTTTGCATAGAGGATTTATCAACAGTGATCAATTTAAAGATATGGTTGAAAAAATACCCAGATCACTTTATCGTGACTATCTTGCTGGATTACTGAATGAAATTAAGGAACAAAAACTGGATGTGATCAAGTAATAATTTAAGGTGAAGGTTAAAAAAGTAAATATAGACGGATTGTTGATCATTGAACCGGTAGTTTTTGGTGACAGCCGGGGCTCATTTTTTGAATCGTATAATAAACGCGAATTTAAAAAAAATGAAATTGATGTTGATTTTGTTCAGGACAATATCTCAATTTCAACTAAAAGAACGATTCGTGGTCTTCATTACCAGGTTGGTGATAAAGCACAGGGTAAGTTATGCCAGGTATTGAAAGGTACGGTATTGGATGTAGCAGTTGATATAAGATTCAATTCACCAACGTTTGGAAAACATTATGCATTAGAAATATCGGAAAATGACAACTTACAATTTTGGATCCCAACAGGGTTTGCCCATGGATTTTCAGTTCTTTCTGAGGAGGTTATTTTTTCTTATAAGTGCACTAATTATTATAGTAAAACAAATGAACGGGCAATTCTTTACAATGACCCGGAATTAAATATTGATTGGAAAGTTAAACATCCAATTGTATCTGAAAAGGATCTTAAAGCAATGTTTTTCAAAGAGATTGAGAATGACTTTGTCTAGCTACCTGTATAATTCATAATACATTGTTGATTGTATTCAAGTCACACTATTTTTAGCAATTAAGTTTTAAGGATAAATATGAAAGTTCCACTCTTAGACCTGATACCACAATATCAGGAACTGAAAGCAGAGCTGGACGAAGCAGTTCTTCGAGTATCAGAATCACAGCATTTTATTTTAGGTCCGGAAGTAGAAAAGATGGAGGAAGAATTCTGTGAATTCCTTGGTTGCAGATTTGCATTCGGTATTTCTTCGGGAACAGATGCAATCCTTCTTGCACTTATGGCAATTGATCTAAAACCGGGAGAAGAAGTTATAGTGCCTACTTATTCTTTCTTTGCTACAGCAGGAGTTGTATCGAGATTAAATGCAGTGCCCGTCCTGATCGATAACGATCCGGTTTCATTCAACATGGATCCGAAGGAAATCGAAAAAAAAATCACAGCAAAAACACGTGCAATTATTCCCGTTCATCTTTACGGACAGTGTGCTGATTTGGATCCGATTATGGATATTGCTAAAAATCATAATTTAATTGTGATTGAGGATGGTGCCCAGGCTATCAGTTCAGAATATAAAGATGGAAGAAGAGCAGGAACCATAGGTGATATTGGTTGCTATTCTTTTTTCCCGAGTAAAAATCTTGGTTGCTATGGTGATGGCGGGTT
>Ga0075306_1000179_pt1 | contig 13784 bp, 13 predicted proteins | sample Joice_CattailNLC_FD_120074 | JGI IMG/M metagenome (GOLD analysis project Ga0075306, IMG submission 120074) | Natural and restored wetland microbial communities from the San Francisco Bay, California, USA, that impact long-term carbon... | ecosystem: Environmental > Terrestrial > Soil > Wetlands ... | reverse complement strand
TATGAGCGATGTGGCTAATGCGGGGATTGTACTTAATATTCCTTCCGGGTCCCAGAACTTTGTCTCTTGCCATAAATGTCTACCGAATAGACTTCTATCAAGCCAGGCTGCAAGGTTTGTTGCAGGCTCAAGATTTGAATATCCAATTTCTGGAACGGGAATTAATACCATTACTAGCCAATAGAGAATGAGTAAAACCACACCAACGCTAATCAGTGTGCTATACTTGGTTTTGAGGAATAAAATTCCTGTAACGAAATATACAATAGCGATTCTTTGCAGTACTCCGGGGATTCTTACAGTATCAAGATTAAAATTATCTCCAATTAGCCCGAATGGTAAAGAATGGAGTAACATTCCCAGAATGAAAAGGATAATGCTTCTTCTCGAAATCTGAAGAATAATTTTTTTATCACCATCACCTTGTTGAATCCTTTTACCAATTGCAAAAGGAATAGCAACTCCTACTATGAAAAGGAAAAAAGGAAAAATAAGATCTGTCGGAGTGCAACCATTCCATTCGGCATGCCTTAGTGGGGGATAGATAGTGTTCCATGTTCCTGGATTGTTTACCAGGATCATGCCTGCAATTGTGATACCCCTAAAAACGTCAAGCGAGAGGAGTCGTTCGGATTTTTCCATGATGATAAAAAAAATTAAGTTCGAAATAAGTGTGGTTCTGACTTAAATCTTTTGGAGATTTTCACTCCCAATCACCATGAAATTATGTTATTTAATTGTGAGATTACTATTTTGCGGAGAGTCAGGGATTCGAACCCCGGAAGGACTTGCATCCTTAACGGTTTTCAAGACCGCCGCATTCAACCACTCTGCCAACTCTCCGGTAGTAAACCTACATAATTTATACCGTAAATATATGAATACTTATTATTTTGATAAAGGAATTATTTCTAAATTGAATCATCAACAAACAAATTGTTAGTTCAGCTATGGCGGAAATTAATGAGTATAAAAAATTTGCGGTTCATCTTGCACTTATTAGTGGAAAGTTTATAAAAAAACATTTTCGAACTAACCTAACTATAGAAACAAAATCTGACTACTCCCCTGTAACAATAGCAGATAAAGGTGCTGAAGAATTGATAAGGAACAATATAATGTCAGAATTTCCCCAACATGGAATTTTGGGTGAAGAGTTTGGCGGTTATAACGAGTCCGCTGAATACAAGTGGATACTGGATCCGATAGATGGAACAAAGAGTTTTATTTCCGGTATCGCTACTTTCGGAACACTAATTGGGTTACTGAAAGACGGTGTTCCAATTTTAGGAGTATTTTATCAGCCAATATTGGAAGAATTGTTGATAGGTGACAATGAAACAACCAAGATTAATGATAAGATTACAAAGACGCGACAATGTAGAAAAATAGTAGATGCAACGCTATTAGTTTCCGATCATTTCATGATTGGGAATTATAAAAATCAATCCGCCTTTGACCAATTGGCAAAAAAAGTTAAACTATACAGAACATGGGGAGATTGCTTTGGATACTATCTGTTATGCACTGGTTATGCTGATATTATGGTTGATCCGATTATGTCACCTTGGGATGCACTTCCATTAATCCCGATTATTAAAGGGGCAGGGGGGGTTGTAACTGATTATGAAGGAAATGATCCTGTGAAAGGTATTAGCATAGTAGCTGCAGTGGATAAAATTCATTCACAAGTAGTAAAAATTTTGAACAGCGGTTAATAAAAATATTAGATTCAGAAATATTACTTCAAAAAGAATTTATTATCGGTGAATATATTAAATAGCACGAAACAATATGAATCGGACCGTTAATAAATTTTAAAGCGAAGAGCCTATTTTTAATCTCATATTCACAAACAACTTTACCACACCAAAATTTCCATCTGATTTGGTGCCAAGTAGGAGTGAAGGACCGATTGAAAAAGCACTGAATCCCCAGCTCTCGGCAACCTTTTGAACAGTTAAGTTAATTACATACTGAGGGAGACGTGTTTTACTGCTTGTCATAGCGTCAAACCAGAAATCGAAAGTACTACCTGCTAAAGACATCTCTCTAAAATCAAACCCAAAATGCCATTCATTCAAATACCTGGCCGCATATACTTTACCCTTTGTAGAACCTAAAATTTGAATTGGATACCTGAGTTCATAATTAAAAAATGATCCTTGCATCATCCAGGCTGAATATTTGATTGAAGAATCAGGATTTAGGACTATTGTACCTTGTGATGTTGATAAGTATGAGATACTATCAGCTTCAGAAAAATTTTCCGTCGCCTTTAAATAACTAATTTCGAAAAAATTTCCGAAAGGAAAAACGTATCCCACCTGGAATCCAGAACTAACAATCAGGTTATTTTGATTCTCCTCACTCAGAGTATTTATTAGTGCATCAATATTTGTAAATGCTCCGAAGTAAGCTCCCAGTATATGGAAGTTTGTTTCAACATAATTGGAGTTCAAGGGTCCTTCGTACCGTGTTTCTATACCAAGAGAAAGACCTATATCCTTTTTAATTGGAATTCCAAATCTTTCACCACCAAGCATTTCAAAAAATGGGTTAATATACCATAATGTTGATGAAATTTGTTGTTTGGTAGGTGGAGCTGCAAATTTACTTATTTTAAGCTTACTCACCACCCGCGTGAAAACACTTCCAAAGTTCATATCTTCTTCAAGGTTTATCTTGAATGGATATGTAATTATTCTTGCTCTAATTTCAGGTGAAAGTGCAAGGAAGGGATATAGTGATCCCTTTATTGAAATTGTTTGATTGTTATTATCTCTTAAGTCGGCAATAATTTCAGCTTTTGGATCCGGTGGATCTATAAAAAGTTCTTGCTGGATATAAATGAACAAACTATCATCTAAGGGTTCCATGTGAAAGTAGTTTATGGGTTCTTCATCCTTTGCTAAGATACTATTATTAAATGGTACAAGACATAATATACCTAAGCTGAAAATATATATTAGTTTCATAAATTTTTTACCGTAACTTTATTTTGAAAAATCTGTAAAGAAGAATGAGTCTCCCACCTGAACCCTGTCTTTGGTTCTTTCGTCCACTACTGTAAAGAAGAAGTTGGCTTTATACCTTCCGTCAGCCTCCTGAAAATCACCATTACGTTCAAGCCACTCATCGTACTTTGATTCAGTAGCTGCCAATTTTAGCGAAACATTATAGACAAGGTTTCCTTTACTATCACGTTGAGGTCCGTTAACTGAGATAGGTCCGGAATAAGTTACTTTTAACTGATCTGGTCGGTTGTCAATGATTGTAACAGTAAAAGCTGTTATTCGTTGTAATTCTTTAACATAAATATCGGAAGCATTCATTTTAGTGGTCACACTTTCGATCTTTACTTCTGGCGGCAGATTTGGTTCCACTTTAATTTTTTCTTCCCGGGATCCGAATTTTATTATAACTTCTGTCTGGTTCTGAAGATCAAATTTTCTTTCCTCACCCGGGGGAATTTCAACAATAGGGGATGATAAATTATTCGGGTCATAAATCGATGTGGGAATGCTACCACGATTGGTAGCAACGTTCCATGTGTTTTGTATGAACTGCTGTTTAAGAGCAATAGGTGATTGGAGCTTAGTCTGCTCTTTAATTACCTCTTTGGGAGGAGGAGGTACTTCTTTAATTTGCTCCTTAAGAACCTGAATACTCTTATTTAAACTTGCCAGTTGGTTTTTTAATTCCAAATTCTCTTCAACAACCTTAGGATCAATCTGAATGCTGAAGTCTATTCCAAGAGCATATAAGGAGTCGAGTATGGCTACCAGTGAGTCCTGAACACTAATGTCAACTGTGTCCTCTTCAAGAGCTACTCTATTTAGATCTAATTCTGCACCTTTGAGTGCAAGCACTGTAATAATAAAGATGTACAGTACCTGATAAATTACAAATTTACTATCTCTTTCACGTTTAACCATTTTTTAATTTCTCTTCTATTTTTTTACAACAATTGCTTCTAAATGTTTTAAACCAGCTAATGTTTTTTCGTCATTTAGAGAATTGGAAGCCTGAGTAATTGAATTAGCGAGATTACTGAGTTCCTGTAGTTTTTCCTTACTTATATGTTGGCTGCTGTTTATTTTATCCAGTATCTGTTGAATGGAAGAAAAGTTCTTTTGCATAAGGCTGCTTAACTTGGCTACATGTTCAACAACATCTTTATATTGTGCCATCTGTTCAACCGACATTGCATCTCGTCCGCTTAGTTCACCCTGGTTAAGTTGCTTCATCAAACTTTTCGAGCTTTCGATTTGAATTCTTGAAAAGTATTTTTCTTTCAAATCCTTAACATGATTAGCAACATTCTGGAAATCAAGACCTATTTGGTCAAGTACAGGCTCGAACAATTTACCAATTGCAAGTACTATCAAAGCCTTTATCTCGAAAGGAACGGATATACCAAGGAATACTTCTTCTCCAAGCCTGATACTTACAAGAAGAATCGCAGCACCTATTAATGGAAGAGCTGTAGCTATACTATCAATAACACTCGTAGCTCCCCCGATAAGCCTATCAATTGTTTCAGTTGCTGGAGTTCTGATAATTTCAATTCTAAGTTTGCTATATGCCAGGTAGGAGATAAAAATAAAAAGGGCGTATGCAATTACCGGAAGCCACCAGAACGTGTACGGTTCAAATGTTTCAGTAGGCGGCACCCAACCGGGGAATAATGATTGTGCTATATCAAATGTTATATTCCCTAGAAATGGTACCGTTGCTACATCTATAAAGAAAGATACAAGTAAAGCTATGAACGATATCATTGCCGGTTTTATAATCATAGAAAACCTTATCTTACCTATAGCTGAACGGGTGTAACTGTCTAGTTCATCTTCCAGGCCATCTTTTATTACTTCATTATTATTAAATAATTTTTTACCAAGCTCCTGTACGTTTGTTATTGTTTTTTGCATCTACGACCTCTATGGGAATGATTATAAAAATTATTCGTCAAATATTAATATATTTGTATCCTATAAACAAGCTATTTCATTAAAATAGAAGAACTTATGGACGTTACTTAAAAGTATATATTATGCTGACCACCTATAAATTCAATTATCATACCAAGCAAAAATCAGTTTTTTGATTATTATTTTTTTTGTTCGAAAAATATGCACCAATTTGATAGTTCTATTTTTTTCCAATTATAAGATGATTTAATGAAGTAATTTTTATTTGCACCCTCAAAATCAAAAATAGAAAAATATTAGGCAGTACAAACGCCGCACCTAAAGTGAATTATTTACAATTAATGGAATAATTTTCTCGTGCACAATGAGTAAAAAAAACAATTATTTCAAGGATAAATTTTTAACTGAATTTTGCGAATAATTAATTCGTCATTTGTCAACTACTTATTGTAAACACGAACCTTAGTTATTACGAGAGAAATAATAATAGAAGTTTCTGCAATTTAAGTATAGGTTATATACTCATTGAGCTTTGTTCCATTTTTAATATGAATACAACAGTTATTATTCCTGCATATAATGAAGAAGACTCAATAGCAAAAGTAATTGGTGATATTCCTCAAAACCTGGTATCAGAAATAATTGTTGTAGATAATAATTCAACCGATGGTACAGCCGAGGTAGCAAGAAATTCAGGTGCCACAGTACTGATTGAACAGAGAAAAGGTTATGGAGCTGCTTGTCTAAGGGGAATAGAATACTTAAAAAACATTAAACCCGAAATAGTTGTTTTTTTGGACGGCGACTATAGTGACTATCCTGGAGAGTTAAGCGATATAATTGACCCGATTATTGAAAAAAAATATGATTTTGTTCTCGGCAGTCGTGTAATGGGAAAAAGAGAGAAAGGCTCTCTTCCGATTCAATCCAGATTAGGCAGTCTTATAGCCGGTTTTTTAATTAAATTATTTTGGAATGTTAAATATACTGACCTGGGACCATTCAGAGCTATAAGGTATAGTAAGTTATTACAGTTAAATATGAATGATAAATGGTATGGATGGACAGTTGAGATGCAAATAAGAGCAGCAAAGAAGAATTTAAAGATTATCGAAATTCCGGTCAGCTACAGGAAACGTATTGGAAAATCAAAAGTGACTGGTACAGTTAGAGGTACAATAATGGCAAGCATAATAATAATGAAAACAATTTTCAAGGAACTATTTAACGATAAGTAATCTATGAGTGATGTTTCGGAAATTGATAATGCAATAATTGTATTTGCAAGGTTGCCCGTTAAGGGGAGAGTAAAAACCAGGTTAGCAAAGGAACTTGGTATTGATGTTGCCACTTCCTTTTATAAGGTATGTGCAGAGCATACATTTAAGGAGATTTTGAAATTTGATAGTACCCAAGTTGTTCCATTTTTGTTTTTTTCGGAAGAGTCTGAAATTGATGAGATGAGAAATTGGACTAAAAATAAATTTCGATACTATTCTCAAAAGGGTCACGATCTTGGTGAGCGAATGTCAAACGCGTTCAATACCATTTTTGATGCTGGGTATCGAAATGTTATTTTGGTTGGAACAGATGCTCCGGGAATCTCTGCTGAGTTGATTACTGATGCATTTTCTCAGCTTAAAGATTACAATTGTGTGATAGGTCCTTCCGAGGATGGTGGATACTATTTAATGGGTCTGAAACAAAAATTGTTTTATTTGTTTAATGAAATGGAATGGAGCACAAATGCAGTTTTCAGCAGAACAATAGAAAGATTGAAACAGAGTAATCATGATTATGCTTTAATGCAAAAAATGATTGATATTGATACCAAAGAAGATTTAAAAAAATGGAGCGATAATTATAAAAGTGTGTGTTCACAACCAATAAAGAACTTTCTTATAGCAAATAATTTGATTATTAAGGAATAAGGTATAGATTGATTGTATTGAGGCATTTTTTACCAAATAATATTTTTTTATTCTAAAACCCTAATTATTAGATTTGAAATGTTTTCAAAAGTATTTATAATCATTATCAAGTAACTAAAACTAATGGCGAAAAAAAAGCAGAAAACTAAACAGCGACAAATAGGTAAAACACAGCCAGTCAAAAAACCATTAATTCCAGCGAAACATAAAAATGCAATTTGGACGATCATTATCATCATTACTTTGCTTGTTTTTTTTATTATTAATAATACCAGGGAAGAACCGGAAGAAGGACCTTATCCACCGGGTTATAATCCATCTAAAGTTGAATCGGATAGTTTAAAATAAGCGAGGATTCAATTACTATGGAGAAAATTATTTTAAAGAATTTAATAACAACTATTGTACTGATATTAACGACTACGTTAAATGGTTGTGAGGCTAAATCCTCGCATATTGATAAAACACTTTATGAACTAAACAAAACCAAAAATGAAAAAGCACCTGATTTTAAATTGCTAACACTTAATGGAGAGGAAATAAACTTAACTGATTATTCGGGAAAGATTGTTATTTTAGATTTTTGGGCAACATGGTGCGGACCCTGTAGAATTGGAATCCCTGACCTTGTTTCAATTCAGAATGAGTTTAAGAATGAAGTAGTAGTAATAGGTATTTCATTAGATCAACCATATACGCAACAAAATCTTCAGCCATTTATAGATCACTTTAATATTAACTATCCGATTGTTCTGGGAACGATGGATGTAGTTGTTGCGTATGGAAATATCCAGGCAATTCCAACATCATTTATAATTGATGGGGAAAGAAATATTGTTAAAAAACACGTTGGACTGGTACCTAAAGCAACTATAGTTGAAGAAATAAATTCTTTACTTAAAGTTGAAGATACGAATAGAAACTCTGAACTTAAAAAAAAGAATGGAATTAATTAGTTTACACCATTACGCAGGAATTTAGGTTGCTCAAGGGTAAGTATTAATGAAATCCTATGTGAATCAGGAAGTCTATCGTTTTCAGAAGCACTAAATCTTGCAAAAGAATAATCAATGTTCAACTTTGGAAGTTTTACCCCGGCGCCTATAGTAAATTGTTTAACATCGCTGTATCCTCCGCGGATATAAACAAGATTTGTGATATCGACCTCCACACCTGTACTCATATCAAAACTGACAGGGCCAATATTAAACTGTGATGCGAATCTTCTATTCTCAAAACGGACATCCATTTCGAGGACAGGCATTATATATCCCCCAAGAAAACCGGTGATCTTATAAGCACCTCCAAGTTTAAGTGTTGGTGATACGAGCTCATTTCTTCCGGTATCCCAGGCAATTAATGTGGTTGTGATATCCTGGAAATTTGCACCAAGGGTTAAATTCTCAACAGGCATATAAAATGCACCAACGTCAAATCCTATTCCGGTTGCACCAAACTCTGCGATATCTCTCTTAATGAATTTAATATTAGCTCCCCAATAAAAATTTTCTGATTGCCGCTTTGCAAATGTTAAATAAAATGCCCAATCCTGATTACTGAATTCCGTTATCTGGGTATAATCCAATCTTGCATAAATATTATTTATATCATTAATCAATTCGCCTGTTTGTCCGTCTATCAAAGCGTTCCTTGTATCCGGAATGCCATCAACACCGAGGCGCATAATACTCAATCCAAAGCTCATATTTGTTCCAAATGGAATGCCCACTGCACCATAATCGTAATTAACCAGATCACCAAATTGCTCAGAATGCATAAGTGCAATTTCCGGGTAATTCAAGTTTGCCAAACCGGCTGGATTGTAATAACCTGCGGTAACATCATTCGCAACACCAACAAATGCACCACCCATTCCAAGTGGTCTGCTTCCAACACCAATTGCCATAAATTCCCCGGCATATTTAGCAAAGACTGTTTGTGCGTTTATTTGGGTAAAAGAAATGAACATTATCGGAAGTAGCAGGATTAACTTTTTGGGCATATATTAGAAGACTCCTAAATTACAATATTATGCAAAAACCGTGCAAAAAGATGGCTAATGGAAACTATAAAGTCAAGGCTATTTTCATGCGAGGAACACATTCTGCCGGTAATTTATCGCTGTTTATAATTTATTCAGGTGAAAATCACTCCGAGATTTATTTATGATGATTTGAACAATCAAATTTTCAAGATTATATTAAGATTTTCAATACTACCTCCTGTAATGAAACCTCTTCCACTGCTTTTTCAAACACTCTGCATAACCCTCTCGATTCTTTTATCGGGTACAAGCCAGATGATTGCAACTAAAACGTATAGACCGATTGAAATCCATTGAAACCAAAAAGAAAAAAGAATTGCTATTATATAAAGTACAGGTGAAATTTTTCCTTTCAGATCATTCCCAATTGCCATTTTAAGCATTGAGTTTTCGCCTTGTGAAGCGATGATTACTTGCTGAAGTATAAAGTATGCAATTGCAGCCATCAGAAGTGCTACACCATAAATCGTAGTTGGAGCAGCTGCAAAATTATTTTCGCCCATCCAGGCTGTTGTAAATGGTACGAGTGAAAGCCAGAAAAGCAAATGTAGATTTGCCCATAAAATTGATCCTGAAATCTTTGAACAAGTTTGCAGCATATGGTGATGATTATTCCAGTAAATTCCGAGATAAATGAAACTAAGTACATAACTGAGAAATGTTGGAACTATAGATTTTAGAGCCACAAAACTTGAGTCGTGAACCACCTTCAACTCTAATACCATTATTGTAATTACGATTGCCAGAACCCCATCGCTGAACGCTTCGAGTCTGTTTTTTGACATTGCATATCCCTTATGATTTAGTAGAATTTTATAGAATTGTTATAGAACCGGTATCTGTAAAAAATTTGATGTATTAGATTGATTTTACTTTGCTTTACCCTGAGCAGCAACTGCTGCAGCAGCTTTGGCAATTTCTTCCGGGTCTCCCAGATAATAACTCTTAACCGACTTAAGATTTTCATCTAATTCATACACCAACGGAACACCGGTGGGAATATTAAGACCAACAATTTCAGCTTCCGGAACATCATCTAAATATTTAACAAGAGCTCTTAAACTGTTACCGTGGGCTGCAATAATCACTTTTTTCCCTTCTTTAACAACAGGTGCAATGGTTTCTTTCCAATAAGGAACAAAACGTTCAACAGTATCTTTTAAACATTCTGCCAAAGGTAATTCGGAATCAGTAAGTTCTGAATAACGTGGGTCATTTCCGGGATAGCGTTTATCATTTTTCTTGAGAGCAGGAGGCGGAATATCATAACTCCTTCGCCAGATTTGGACCTGCTCATCACCATATTTTGCTGCCGTATCTGCTTTATTTAAACCCTGCAGCGCTCCGTAATGCCTTTCATTCAAACGCCAATGTCTTACAACAGGAATCCACATTAGATCTAATTCGTCCATTACTATCCAGAGTGATCTTATTGCACGTTTAAGTACAGATGTGAATGCTATATCGAAAGTATATCCTTCAGACTTTAACAATTTCCCTGCTTTTTTAGCTTCAACAATTCCTTTTTCAGAAAGATCAACATCTACCCAACCGGTAAACTTATTTTCCTTGTTCCAGGTGCTTTGACCATGTCGTAATAAAACAACTTTATGCATAATAGCTCCTAATGCTTAGAAATAATCAACGATTTGTTTATTGTAAAGATAGGAAGACAAAAGCTTAAAGTTAAGTGGATGAGAAAATTGACTAAGTATGGGATTGAATATTCAAGCCTAAAAAGTTATTTATCACTATGTTTTTAGAAGATTTGACGAATTAAATCCCTACATCTATTTGATTGTGGATTTTAATAAAATGTATCCTACAATGCCCGAAAGCAGGGAGCCGGTTAAAACTCCAATCTTTGAAAGATCAATTAAGGTTTCGTTAGAAAAAGCTAATCCTGCTATGAATAAGGACATGGTAAAACCTATTCCTGCAAGTATTCCCGCAGCGTAAATTTTCTTCCAGTTTACTCCTTCAGGCAATGAACCTAATTTTAATTTTACTGCTATCCAGGAAAAACTAAAAATGCCAAGTTGTTTTCCGACAAATAATCCTACAATAATACCTAAACTAACTGGACTGGTTATTGCGTTGAAAATATCCATTCCTGCAAAGGTTACGCCTGCGTTTGCCAGTGCAAAAAGTGGTATGATTAAATATGAAACCCAAGGATGAAGTCCATGTTCAAATCTTTGCAAAGGTGTTAGAATCTTTTTACAATTTTCTTCTATTGCCATTACATCGGTTTGTCTGCCTTCATTCGATAAAACATTTTCACCATGCTCCCCGGTTCCATCAAATTTATTTAATAGTTCTCTTGTTTTATCTGAAAAGCGTTTTGTGTTATATCTGGCAGAAGCAGGAATTGCAAAAGCTAATAGTATTCCGGCTATTGTTGCGTGAACACCTGATTTAAGGAAAGCCATCCAAAGAATAATTCCAAGAACTGTATATGGGATTAAACTTTTTGTACCAAGTTTATTTAGTAATGCTAAAATTATAAGAATCACAGCTGCTAAAACTAATGCCCAAATAAAAATTTCTGAAGTGTAAAAAATTGCAATTACAAGCACTGCACCAATATCATCTGCTATTGCAAGTGCGAGTACAAATACTTTTAATGTTAAAGGAACACGCGGACCAAGCAAAGCCATAATACCAACAACAAAAGCTATATCAGTAGCCATTGGGATTCCCCATCCGCCCGAACCTTCGCCCCCGATATTAAATACAACATAAAGTACTGCCGGAACAATCATTCCACCAAGTGCCGCAGCAATTGGCAGAGATGCTTTTTGTATAGATGAAAGCTCGCCAACTAAAAGCTCGCGTTTAATTTCCAATCCAACAGTAAAGAAAAAGATCACCATCAATCCGTCGTTTATCCAATGATGAATTGAATAATCGAATGTGATAAAATTCCCTATTGCAAGTACAATATGTGTATGCCATAGATGATGATATGATTCGAACCAGGGAGAGTTTGCCCAGGCAAGTGCAACAACTGTAAAAATGATTAGAAGTATTCCACCACTTGCTTCCTGGTGAAGGAATTCATTTAATGGTTTTAATAATTTTTCGATTGTTTCTTTTTTACGTTTCATGAATCCTTGAAATGTTTCAAATAAGTTTTATCAAGATAAGTAAGATATTGCTTAAAAATTCTATCTTAACCAGTAACCAATTGCAACTCCGATGAACGTTGCAACTGCATACCCGAGTGTACCACATAAGATTGCTGGTATCACGAGTGCTCTCCACTTTCTTGCTACGGCCATTGCAGCAGCAGTTGTTGGTCCACCCATATTAGCATTTGAAGCAATTACAATCTCCGCCAGATCAAGTTTAAATAATTTTCCCGCTGCTAACAAAAACGTCAAATGGATAAATAATATTAAAGCTGCGAATACAAATAGGATTGGTCCGAACTTAAGAACAACCACTATATTTGCACTAGCTCCAATCGCAGCAAAAAACACCTGCATAAGTAAAATGCCAATTTTATCTGCACCATTTATTGCACTGATTTGTTTTGGAAAGAAAGTTGCTACTATTAAAATTAATGTAGTAATAATAAGAATACCCGTACCCTTAATTGATATTACATCAGCGACTCCAAAGCCAACAGCACATATTGAAAGAGAAATAGCTAGTGCCTTTGCCATATCTATGATTTCAATCTTATTATTCTCTTTTAACTCCTTTACTTCTAATGAGACGTCATCTTTAGTATCTTCGTGATGAGTTGGAAAAATTTTAACAAGATACTTTACAGAAGGTAAAGCAAAAAGTATTATAAAATAAATCGTCATCATAAGATTATCCGCAGCTACCCCCGCAGTAAGCAGATTAGCTGAATTCATTTGAAGCGCTTCAGCAGATGCAACATAATTCATCGAACCACCAATGTAAGTTGAACAGAAGATACCGGCTAGCTTCCAACCTTCATCACCAAGAGGGACAATGTAAAATGCCAGAATTGTTCCAAGCACTGTTCCAACAGCTCCGAAAGCAAACGCAATTAAAGTGGGGCCAGCTTCTTTGATTATTCGCCTAAGATTTGCTTTGAAAAGTAATAACGGTATTGCAATTGGAACCAGGTAAGTCCATACAACATCATACGATGGTGCGTCCGTGGGAATAATTGATAAATTAGATAACAGAAATGTTGCAAGAATTGTTACAATTGCTGCAGATAATGTTGATCCCCATCGCGTTTTTTCAGCCCACAAACCAAAAGAAGCCGCGAGAAAAAGTATTGCCCATAATGTCCATTGCTGATCGGTGGAAATCAACGATTGTTCAAGCAAAAATATCTCCTGGAATTATGTCTTCTGATGGTTTAATGTCCATTAGTTGTTTCAAGATATTTTTTAAGCTTATTCAAATTTGTGTCCCAGTACTTTTTCATCCTTTCAGCTTCTCTGCTGTTTCTTAATTTTAAATGTTGAACAGATACCTGACTCTTATTTTTTCCCTTATCGTAAAAGTAAACATCTAAACTCGTCTCCTCATCAACCCAGATAGCACGCATAGATTTTCCCGGATTTGCGTTTTTAATCTTCAGATTTGGTTTTGAAAGCCATTTATTTCGTATAAGCTTTTTCTCCCAGGCAGAGTAAAGTTTTGAAATAGGTACGGATATTGTTTTCCCGTGACTTATCTCAAATCCACTAGGTTTTTCGTGTTTCAATTTTCTCTTTACTGCTTGTTCATAATGTACAGTAATCATTTGAGCCCACCAACTTGATACATCGCTATTGTAATAGACCCAGGTTGCTGTTTCCTTGTGGTTCATTTTCCTGGCACCCGCATTATTCAATATTTTATACCATTCCTGCCAGTTTTTCCCGGTGTGCTTTTTAACGG
>Ga0075306_1000178_pt1 | contig 13786 bp, 13 predicted proteins | sample Joice_CattailNLC_FD_120074 | JGI IMG/M metagenome (GOLD analysis project Ga0075306, IMG submission 120074) | Natural and restored wetland microbial communities from the San Francisco Bay, California, USA, that impact long-term carbon... | ecosystem: Environmental > Terrestrial > Soil > Wetlands ... | reverse complement strand
TTTTGCTGCTTCATCCGGGAAAAGAACAAAATAATTGTTAATAAATTTTCGTGTCGCAGTTGATGAGTTTGTTGCCATAGTACTACCTTCTCGCTTGTAATGTGATTGCTCTTTTTACTTATGTTCAGTTTTTCTTTCACCTGCTGTATAAAGCAGACTCTCTAAACCTATCCTATATAATTGTCCAAGGGCATTACTTGTAAGTTTAGTTTGGTTTGGAACTTTAATAGAATTTTCAATTTTTCTGACCTCTCCCTGACCAATGGCTCCGAGAAAATTACCCGACCCGTCTAAAACTGGTAGAGCAGAGTATTCCATCCATCCCGGATGATTAAGAATTTTATGAAAACCTGTATCGGCATTTAAATGTGGAATATCTGTCTTCATAATTGAAACAAGCTTTTCTTTTGAACTAGCGATAATTAAATCTTCCAACTTTACAATTCCCGCAAAAGTGTTATCACGTCGGGTTATAAATATATAGTGTAATATTAGTTGATTGTGTTTTTTAACTCTCTGTTGGGCATCCTTTGAACTAATATCATCTGGTAATGTAGGAACCAGAGGATTCATTATTGCGCCAACTGAATTTTCTGAATATTCTAATATTTGTTTTAGAGGAATTGATAATTCAGATGTGACTTTTGTAAGGATTAATTCTCTTACATCAATAGCCATTTTTCTCAATAATGATCCGGTTAACTGCACTGGAAGTTTTTCAATGATTTTAACTGAACGGTCAACTCCCATGCTTTCAAGGCATTTTACCACAGCATATTGCTCCATATTTTTAATCAATAATACTGCGACATCGATGGGTAACCTTTCAACTATTGCCAATGAATTTTCTGTATCTGATTGCTCAATTATTCTTGCCGCGTCTGTACTGTGATTAGTAATAAAATCTTCTAATATCAATTGATCTGTATCCATTATTAGTCCTTCTTGATTAATACTGATGAATGTTCACTAAATTCCTTTGCGGGAATGGATACCTGCCCATCGGGAGTATCTATAACCACTGAAGTTGTGGTGATTTCAATGATTTTTCCTTCATAGTTATTTATTCTAACAGTGTTACCTTCTTTATACATATCGTGCAAATAGTAGGACGCTAAAATGTTGCTCACCGATGTTTTTGCACCTAAACCGAATGATAATGCGCCGCCAAACAAAAGTGCGGCAATAACAACACTGAGAATAATCGTTAACAAGATAATATCAATTCCAATTTGATCTATGGCAATCAGTATAGTAATTAATAGGATAGAGTACTGAATTATTTTGCTAAGTACGTTGGCATATGTTATTCCGGCTTTGGAGGTAGCCGATAGTATTATATCTGATAATAGTCTTCCACCAATGATACCAACAAATACAATCACTATTGCTGCAATGATGTTCGGTAAATATTGAACTATCCCACTTAGCCAGGCAGTTACAATAGGCAGACCCATTATTTCACTTGCAATTGTGATAAATAGAATTATTATAATCCAGAAAATAGTTTTGCTAATGAATATTGAAGATTGATCTAGATCTCTTTTCTGAAGATGGCCTTTTAATCTTTTGTTTACTATAAACTTATTTGCATTTCTGACAAACCGTTTGACCAGGGTTTGAACAAGGCGTGCGAATAAAAATCCAATGATTAATACAAGTAGCGCAAAAATAAATTTTGGTAGAAATACTATCAGATTATCTTTTAAGTCTAAAAGAAGTTTTCCAAGATCATTCAACCACTGTTCAAAATTCATCCCACAGCCTCCTTATTGATTGATTAAAACTTTTATACGAATACAACTAAACACATTTTAAATTACAATAAATATTTTTAACTTTCTTACACACCAGTCCCGATCAATTCTACAAAATGAAATTAATATTAAATTGTTAAAAGAGAATAGTTATGGCGTTCAATGTGGTTTCAAATGTTGTAAACGGAGTAAAGGTTAGTTTAGTTGTCACATTAAAGGTTTCTGCTGATATTGGAAGCGCCTCTATTAAAGAACTTAAGGCTACAACTGTAAACATTTTTTATGGTCCGTGTGAATTGATTGAAGCGGGTATTCACGTTCCCGCCCCATGTAATGGTACAATCCAGGGTTCAATATAATCAGGAATAATTCAGCAAGATGCTGTTGGAGGAATTGTTGCTCAAGCAGTTTTTACTGCTAACGAACTCCGGCTAAATGTTGCTGAAGTAGCTGTTGAAGAGGTAAAGGGTGCTGTTGATGCAGTGAAACAGGTTGGGGGAGACACTTAATCAGCAATCAAAAAAGCTGTAGTTGCCACTTTGGATGCTGCAACGGAGATTGGAGATGAAACACTAAAATCAGTTAAACCAGCTCTTCACGAAAGTGTTGATGGTGCTAAGTACGTTCTGGACGAAATAAAAAATTAAATTGCTGATTCTGAATACTTGAATACCCTGCAAGATTGGTAATTATGACTATGGCAAAATCGTTTTAAGAAATTAATTAGGTTTATTTTTACAAACCCATTATAAATACCCTATTCTACTTTTGTTTTTGTTCTTGTTTCCACTTCTACGGAGATTCCTACAAATTGACGATTACAACGGTTTCATAAACGATTTTGCTATCGAATACCGTTTCAATGAATTCTTCTGAAGTGATCAGTCCAAATACTTCTCGAAAATCATTACTTACAAAAGCAATGTGTTTCTTAAATTTTAAGTTTATTGAATATGATCCAATTAAATATTCAAAAAGATATTACTATGTATATTTTAATATTATTGAAATAGAAGTAACTGTGTTTGTTATATCCAACACCTGATCAATTGCTAAAAAGAAATGAAGCTACTTAAAAGATATTGGTAAATATCGATATTTTAGAATTTTTAGAATCAATAAATACAATAAAAACAAATATCTTTAGGAGTAAAAGTTGAAAAAAATTAAATCATTCTTAAAAACTACAATGTTAGGTGGAGTACTGGTTGTACTTCCACTTGTAATATTAATTCTGGTTTTCAAATCTTTATATGAATTCATAGCGGATAAATTAAAACCAATAACCTATATACTTTTGGAAACTGCGAAGCTGCAAGAGTTTGTTGCATCGATGCTGGCAATAATATTAATTCTTCTCTTCTTTTTTGTGGTTGGGCTGCTGGTAAAAACCAGATTGGGTCGATTCTCTATTGAAAAATTGGAGATAAAAATATTTACAAAACTTCCCTTATATAAATTTATAAAGGAAACAATTCTTCAGCTAGTTGGCAATGAGAAGAATGTATTTAAAAATGTTGCACTGGTAAAGCTTTTTGGAAACGAAACACGCGTTACTGCATTTATCACAGATGAGCATGATGATGGATCTTTCACAGTATTTGTACCTTCGGGTCCAGCACCAACCGCTGGATTTATCTATCATTTAACCCGCAATAATGTTCAAATAATAAACTATCCAATTGATAAAGCGATGAGAACCATATTTAGTGTTGGTGCAGGATCGAATGAGTTATTAACCTTATCGAATAATGCGGATAGCAAATAATGTGTTTTCAATTTTGTTTCAGAATGAATGTGATTGTATATATTTAATCAATTAAAATGATCATTTCAATTATACTCTTACTTGCCGGTTTCTTGTTCTTGGTAAAGGGAGCCGATTTTCTTGTTGATGGCTCTTCATCCATAGCAACGAAGCTGAATGTTTCTCAGATTGTTATAGGACTAACGATAGTTGCATTTGGTACCTCAACACCCGAGTTAATCGTAAACGTTTTTGCTGCAATTGAATTGAGAAGTGATGTTGCCTTTGGAAACATTGTTGGAAGTAACATTATAAATATAGTATTAATCCTTGGTGTTGCTGCATTAATATCACCGTTGAAAACTCAAAAAAACACTGTGTGGAAGGAAATACCCTTTGCATTGCTTGGTGCCTTGGTATTGCTTGTTTTGTGTAACGATAATTTGCTCGGAACTTCACCAAATATAATTTCAGCCAGTGATGGCATAGTTCTTCTTTTATTCTTTATAATATTTATGGTTTACATATTTGCTATTTCCAAAGTTGAAAGTGATAATAAAGTTGAGGTAAAGGCCCTTACATATATTAAAATATTTGCTTTTATCTCATCAGGGCTTATTGGACTATTAATTGGTGGAAAGCTTGTAGTAGATAATGCCGTAAATATAGCCGTGAGTATTGGTATTAGTGAAAGAGTAATTGGATTAACTGTTGTTGCACTTGGCACTTCTCTTCCGGAACTGTTTACATCCGCAGTTGCCGCAAAAAAGGGGAATGCAGATATTGCGATTGGTAATGTAGTTGGTTCTAACATATTTAATGTGTTTTTTGTGCTCGCTATTACAGCTGTTATTCGCCCTGTACCCTTCAAATCTGCAATGAATATTGATTTACTTGTTATGTGTTTTGCATCATTGATGTTATTCTTCACTATGTTTACAGGAGGGAAAAGAGAAATCGATAGGTGGGAGGCAATTTTATTTTTAATAATTTATTTGTCCTATACAATCTGGCTTCTGGTAGCTTAGTTTTTCATTTGTAATGCGTAAACTTCATAAATATCATCTACTTTTTTTTATGAATGGCTCGCCATCCCGTGGCGGGCACCATCATTGGTCGCAACATTTTACTAACAACTCCCACCTGTTCTGTTATAAAAAATGCATCGGCTTCTATCGCCTTCACAATGTTAAATAGCTCCGGTAAGGCTTTTCTCTCACAAACAACATATACTTCTATAACCTTACCATCCTTGCCCTCACCTTCAAAAATCGTAGCTCTATATCCTTTTTCTCTAATTTGCTCAGCAATTCTCCGCCCATTTTCTGTGGATATAACTCGAAAGTTCGTATATCCCATAGCAAGTTTTTTTTCAATCAATATACCTACAACATTTCCGGTTGAAAATCCAAAGGCATAAAAGATAGCCAAAACAGGTGTCTCCATAACCTTCGGAAGCACTGCAGATAGAACCGCCAGCCACATGCTAATTTCAATAAAACCAAGGAAGAAAGCCATTTTAGTTCTGCCCTGAATTATACTTATCGTGCGCAAAGTACCAACTGAAACATCAATAATCCTGGCAAAAAATATTAACATCCCAAGTAGCCAAATATTCATGGAAACAACACCCGATTATTTATAAATGAAAACATTAAATTAACCGCCAGAAGTTTAATTTCACAAATTATTTTTAGAAATAATTTACATAATAGTAGTGAATTCGATTTGTAAATCGAATCAATTTACTTTCTTATTGATTTAATTAAATGAAATATTATAAGCTAAGATTAGTATGAACCGCTAGCATTTATTACTACATTTGTAAATAATTAGCTTCAAAATATTTTAATCCAAGTTAAAACTATTAGTTTAGGTAAAAAATGAACAATCAGGATCAAAACACAAATTCAGATTATCCTTACAGCCTTATCGATGGGGCGGAAGGTGTTGGAGTGGAAACAACTTCAGAATTAGAAAAACTGAAAATGAGAATTCTTGATGAAAGTATAGACATGGAAGAACGAATGGAAGCATACGAAGATATTATTGATTCCGAGGTGGGGGATACTTCATTTGTAAGAGCGAGAAATATAGAAAGAGAGTTTTCACTTAGACAGATTTATTTAAAGTTTGAAGGTGGCAATCCGACAGGTACTCAAAAAGATCGAATTGCCTTTGCCCAATGTATGGATGCATTGCGAAGAGGTTTTGATACTATAACTCTGGCTACATGCGGTAATTATGGCGTTGCAACAGCACTCGCATCAACATTGGCTGGGATTAAGTGTAAAATATTTATTCCTGAAAATTATCATACTAAAAGAATCGATGAAATTACAAATTTTAATGCTGAGATTGTTAGACAAGGAAAGGACTATGAAACATCAGTTAAACTTTCTAAAGATTCTGCGAAAGCCAATGAATGGTACGATGCCAATCCGGGTGGAGATAATTTACTTATTCAACTAAGAGCTTATGGAGAAATTGCATACGAAATTTATGATGAATTGAGAGATGCACCTGCGGTTGTAGCATCACCTGTATCAAATGGGACTTTATTAGCTGGAATTTATAAAGGATTTGTTAGTCTTTATAAAAGAGGTAAAACTTCAAAGATTCCGAGAATGGTCGCTGGTTCTTCATTCCGTAAAAATCCAGTTATTCAGGCTTTCCTGTTAAATAAAGAAACTTGTGAAGATCTTAATCCAAGTGTTATAAAAGAATCTATTGTAAACGAACCGTTAATCAACTGGCACTCAATTGACGGCGATTATGCACTTGATGCAATTAGAACAACAAACGGATGGGCAGGAGAAGCGACAGATAAAGACTTAACACAATTTGCTAAGTTAATTCGGGAAAGGGAGGGTATAAGTGTATTGCCTGCTAGTACAGCCGGATTGATTGCATTGCTTGATTTTCATAAAAAGAACAATTTAAATAATGACAGATACGTCGTAGTATTAACTGGAAGAAAATAAATGAATAAACCGGAAGGAAATGCAATAGTCTATTGCGAGGGAGCTTTTAATACTCCGAATGGTAAAACTGCACATGGACTTGTTCGTTTTACAAAACGGTACAATATCTTAGCAGTAATAGACAGCAAATATACCGGACAAGATGCATCATACGTATTAGATGGTAAAGAAAAGGGAATTCCCATTACTGCCTCTCTTAATGAAGCCGTTGAAATCAGCAAATCTATAGACAAGGTACCAACTCACTTAGTAATCGGTTTAGCCCCGGATGGTGGAAGGCTTAACAAGGCGGCAAAGAGAACAGTAGAAGAAGCGCTTAATTATGGACTCAACGTAGATTCGGGATTGCACGACTTTTTAACTGATGATAAACAACTCATCAAGTTGGCAAAAGAAAAAAATATAAAAATCCGTGATGTTCGAAAACCAATTCCGCGAGATAAGCTGCACTTTTTTGAAGGAAAAATTGAAAAAGTCGACTCATTAAAAATTGCAATACTAGGAACCGATTCAGCAATTGGTAAAAGAACAACTGCATGGATAATTGTGAATGAATTAAATAAAAAAAATATTAGAACTGAAATGATTGGTACCGGCCAGACAGCCTGGATGCAGGGAGCAAAGTATAGCGTAATTATGGATTCGATTGTTAACGACTTTGTTTCAGGTGAAATTGAAAACGCAGTTTACGAAGCCTGGAAAAACGAAAAGCCAAAAGCCATCATTATAGAAGGACAGGGAAGCCTAATGAACCCGGCATATCCGGGTGGATTTGAAATATTGGCTGCCGGCAGACCTGATATTGTTATCCTTCAGCATGCACCAGCAAGAAAGGAGTATGATGGATTTCCAGGATATGTACTTCATCCTCTTGATAAACAAATACATGCTATTGAACTGCTATCAGGAAAACCGGTTATAGCTGTTACAATTAATCATGAAAATCTGGATCTGTCTACGATCCCGAAGCTGTGCAAAAGACTAAACAAAAAATATAACCTGCCATTTTATGATGTACTGCTTTATGGAGCCGGTGATTTAGTAAAACAGATTATCACCTACATTCCCAAGTAAAACAAAGAGAATGAAAAACGTTATCGGAATTCGTAAGGAAGATAAGGATCTTTCAGAAAGACGTGCTCCCCTATCACCGTTACAAGTAAAAAGGTTGATTGACGAACATGGTATCGAAGTTCATTTGGAGAAATCAGAGTCAAGGGTTTTTATAAATGATGAGTATAAAAATGCAGGTGCCATATTAGAAGATGAATTAACCAATTGCAATATCATCTTCGGGGTAAAGGAAGTTCCTGTCAATAGGATTCAACCAAATCAATCATATTGTTTTTTTTCGCATACGATCAAGGGTCAATCTCATAATATGGAAATGTTAAAACATATTCTTCAGGTAAAAGCAACCCTTTTTGATTATGAACGCATAGTCAATGATGAAGGCAAGCGTTTAATATTTTTCAGCCGTTTTGCAGGGTGTGCTGGAATGATAAACACAATATGGGCTTTAGGGCAGCGACTTTTGTGGGAAGGATATGATTCTCCTTTTACAAAAGTTAAACGTGCTTACAAATATGATAGCCTTTCAGAAGCTAAAGAAGAAATAAAATTATTAGGTGAGATGATACTTGAAAAAGGTCTGAAAACTGATTATCTGCCATTGGTTGTTGGATTTGCCGGATATGGAAACGTTTCTCTTGGTGCTCAGGAAATTTTTGATCAGTTACCTCACACTTCAATTAGGCCCTCTGAGCTGAAAGAAGTCATAAATAGAGAAGGACAACAACAGCATCAATTGTATAAGGTTATCTTTAAAGAAGAAGATCTTGTGGAACCTAAGATTCCCCAACAAACATTTGATTTGTCTGATTATTATACCCATCCAAAAAACTATCATAGTATTTTCGAAGACTATCTACCGCATTTAACTATACTTGTAAATGCTATTTATTGGGAACCAAAATTTCCGAGGTTGGTTACAAAAATATTTTGTGAAGAGTATTATAAAAAAAATACTCGGCCAAAATTAAAAGTTATTGGAGATATCACTTGTGATATAGATGGTTCAATCGAATGCACCGTAGAAGCAACTGCTGTTGATAATCCTGTTTATGTTTACGACCCATTTTCTTATAAAATAAATTACGGTGTAGAAGGCACCGGGCCAGTTGTGCTTGCACTTGACCGTCTGCCGAATGAATTTGCCAAAGAGTCTACAGATGCATTTGGAGATGCACTATTACCATTTATTCCTGATTTAGCCAATGCTGATTTCTCTCAACCCTTTGAAATGCTTGATATACCCAAAGAATTTAAAATTGCCGTGATTGCACATGGCGGTTTTTTAACACCAAATTTTTATTACCTCAAAAAATTTTTAATAAAAGTATAATTGAAATGAATAATACACTAAAACAATTATTAGTGATAGATCAGCTTGAAATAGGTCCTGTTAAATTAGAACCGAATCGTTTGATTTCTCCGTACACAGTTACTCAAACAGGTAAGAAAGATACAATTGAGCTTATATATAAATATGAAGAAGCGGTATTTGATCCGGAAGACGAAGCAAGTGTGAACCTTGCAAGTATGATAGCTTCACAGGTAGCAATAAACTATGGGTTAGTGTGCAAGAAAATAATTTTTAATGGATTATACGATTCTACTGATCAGCGACTAATTAAAGATATGATGGAAAATACTGCCAGGGAAATTTATGTTAAGAAATTTCTAGAGCATAATCCATTTCTTACTGGTAGTGCGGCAGAACTCCCTGCAATTAAAATGAAATCTTACTTGCAATCTGAATTGATATTTAAATCTGTTGATGAAGAACCCGTAAACACAAAGTGGGAATATTGGGGAACAAGCAGCGAAAAAATATGTGTCCTTTCAAGTGGTGGAAAGGACAGCCTGCTTAGTTATGGCCTCATAAATGATTTGGGATTTGAAACCCATCCAATATTTATAAATGAATCTGGCAGACATTGGCTTACAGCATTAAACGCTTATAAATATTTTCAAAAAAATATAAATAACACAGCACGGGTCTGGGTTAATTCTGATAGGGTATTTTCTTTTATGCTGAGGCATATTCCATTCATACGGAATAATTTTGCTGATATTAGATCTGACGAATATCCGATTAGACTATGGACAGTTGCCGTATTTTTATTTGGTGTTCTTCCTTTACTAAAAAAAAGAAGCGTTGGGAGATTAATCATAGGTGACGAGTATGATACCACCGAGAGGAAAACATTCAAAGGTATTACACATTACAATGGTTTGTACGATCAGAGCCGATACTTTGATGATGCTCTATCCAGATACTATTTAAGAAAGGGTTGGGCAGTAGCGCAATTTTCAATTCTTCGTCCCCTTTCTGAAATATTAATTGAATCAATTCTTGCAAAAGAATATCCGGAACTTCAGAAAAATCAGGTTTCATGTCATTCTGCTCATACAAAAAAAAATTGGGTTTATCCATGTGGTAAATGTGAGAAATGCAGACGTATAGTTGGTATGCTAACAGCAATTGGAGTGAGCCCCCTGAACTGTGGTTATAACAAGACACAAATTGATCAAAGTTTAAAGGACGTAGTCGCGAAGGGAGTAAGTCAGGAAGAAGAAGGTGTAAAACAACTACTTTATATGCTTCATAATCAGAATAAAATTGATTTACCTGCTGAAAGAGTATCTCAGCTCAAAAGTTATCCTGAAATTTTAAAGCTCCGATATCATAATGAACGCTCTCCCATAAATTCAATTCCTTCCGATTTGAGAAAAGGACTATATACAATTTTTCTAAAACATTGTGAGGAAGCCCTCAAAAATTCCGATAGGAAATGGGAAAAATTTGATCCTCTAAGTAATGAAAGTCTTTCAGAACCATACAAATTTGAGTTTACCTCTGTTCATTCCAAGAGAGAAAATCCCGAATCCTCTTCAGCGGATAATTACATTTGGGCAGAGTTAACATGGCCTGAGGCGCAAAAAAAACTTAAAAAAGTTGATATCGCTCTTCTACCGGTAGGTGCTATTGAACAGCACGGACCACATCTTCCACTGGATATTGATGCATTTGATGCAGAATATCTTGCAAAAAGAGTTGCAGAAACCTGTAGTGAGCCAAAACCCTTTGTTCTGCCCCTAATTCCGTACGGAGTATCTTACCATCATGATGATTTTATGGGAACAATAAGTGTAAGCAATGAGATCTTATCAAAACTTGTCTACGAAATTGGAATCAATCTTGCCAGACAAGGAATAAAAAAACTTATCATAATAAATGGGCATGGTGATAATGCACCATCTCTTAGCTTTGCTGCACAAATGATTAACCGTGATGCTAAAATATTTGTTGCGGTTGATACGGGAGAAACAAGTGATGTGGATATGGAAAATATTTCTACAACACCCAATGATGTTCATGCCGGTGAAATTGAAACAAGCACTACTTTGGCAGTGCGTCCACACCTTGTTAAAATGGATAAGGCTAAAAAAACAATCCTGAAATTCTCAAGCCGTTATTTGAATTTTTCCTCATTACGAGGAGTTCCCTGGTATGCTCGAACAAAAAAAATCTCGGAGTCCGGTGTAATGGGAGACCCTACAAAAGCCAGCATTAAAAAAGGTGAGAGGATATGGGAAATTATGATTGCGCATCTTGTCGCATTTGTTGAAGATCTTAAATCTATGAGTCTTGATGAGATTCATCAAAAAAAATATTAATACTGAATCGGTTGTGGGATGAAAATAGTAAAATTCGAGTTTTACCCAATAACAATGAAGTTGAAAGAATCATACACAATTGCTTATGAATCTGTCGATAAAACTTCCAATATGTTCTGCAAGTTGATCACTGATCAAAATATAGTAGGGATAGGCGTTGCAGCCCCCGATGTTGAAGTTACGGGAGAATCGATAGATACAGTTGAAGAGGTCTGTAACAGAGTAATTGAACCATTTATTAAAGGCAAAGACCCGCTAAGAATTGCAAAAATAATGACCGATCTAAGAACGCTTTTGCCAAAACATCCTTCTGCATTGGCAATGATTGATATAGCTCTCTATGACATACTTGGCAAAAAATCAGGATTGCCTGTTTATAAAATGCTTGGTGGATTTAGAACAAAAATAGCAACAAGTATAACAGTTGGGATCCTTCCTTTAAATGAAACATTAAAAAGATGCAATTCTTTTCTATCTGAAGGTTTCAGAGTATTGAAAATTAAAGGGGGTCTGAGTGTTGATGAAGATATTGAAAAAATAATAAAAATAAGGGAAGCTGTTGGAAAAAATATCGCTCTTCGTTTTGATGCAAACCAAGGATATACTGTTGAACAATCCAGACAATTTGTTAAAGAAACCCAAAATGCCAAATTAGAACTAATTGAGCAACCTACACCTCGCGATGAGCTGGAATTACTTGGTAAGGTTACTGATAGTGTATCGATTCCTGTAATGGCAGATGAAAGTTTAATGAATCTGCGTGATGTATTTAAATTGGCAAAAAATGAACTGGTTGATACAATAAATATTAAGCTGATGAAGGTAGGCGGTATTTTTGAGGCGCTTCATATAAATTCCGTAGCAAAGGCAGCAAATCTGGAAGCTATGATTGGCTGTATGGATGAAGCAGCGCTGGGAATTGCTGCAGGACTGCACTTTGCCCTGGCTCGTCCCAATGTTGAATATGCTGATCTTGATGGACATCTTGATTTAATCGATGATCCAACTTCTGGGGCTGTGATATTAAAGGAAGGCTATTTATATCCTACTGGGAAACCCGGGTTGGGATTCAGTTCAATAGATTTCTAAATATAATATTTTGTTCAAAACTTTTTCAAATAAAGCAAAGATATTTTTGGCCAATTCTTAAAAGAATTTTCAAGCAAATAGTTGCAAATTTTTTGATTCTGAAAATGTGAATTAATAAATGATTGGTTTTTGACATCTTTGAATAATTCAAATCTGAGTTATTCTTTCTTAATGCTTTGAGATAAAAATCCCTTTCTCTCCCGGACTTGTTTTTACATTCCACTGTTTCTCTATAATGATTGAAATGCAGCACGATTGTTCCTAAATTGAACTTGCCTTTTCCAGAAGCAAATACAGAAAACTCTAAAATCTTAAATTATCAATATAATATTAAATGAATTCAATCTTTTCTTCAGAAATTAAAGTCAGGCCCGATGATATTGATATGAATAATCATGTTCATAATGCAAAGTATCTGGACTATGTTCTTACAGCAAGATACGAGCAGATGACAAATAACTATAATATGTCTATGCAGGAATTCATAGAGAAAGGATTTAACTGGGTAGTCTCGGCAGTACATATAGATTGGAAAAGAGCATTAAGCCTAGGTGATACAGTTATTGTTAAAACTCAAATGGATTCTGTTAACGGTGCACAATGCAGAGTAAACTTCTGGATTGAAAATAAAGAAACGAAGAAACTTGTTTCTGATGGTTATTTCTTATATACAATGGTATCCATTAAAACGGGAAGACCTGCCAGAATAACTGAAGATATTATAGAAAAGTACTCTATCTAATTTGTACAATTCTTTTTTAATCAATCTCATAATCAATAAAAACTAAATTAAGAGGTGATAAAATGGAAGACATTTTAAACCAAATTTTCTTTGGTAATACTGTTCTTGCATATGCAAAAGCTTTAGGAATCTTTGTTTTATGTATAGTCGTTGTTAAAATATTCCGAGCTATCATATTAAAAAGATTGAAAAAATGGGCAGAAAGAACAAAAACCGATTTTGATGATTTTATAATTGTAGGAATTCAAAAATCAATTGTCCCAATTTTGTATTATGGCGCTTTCTATTTTGCAATTGAAACTCTATCACTTTCAGGTACTGTTGATAGTATTATTTATGTGCTCTCTATTTTTGTGTTAACCTTCTTCGCCATAAGACTCATAACTTCTACACTTGATTTTTCAATAGTCTCTTATACCTCTAAGCAGGAAGAGGATAAGAAAGCAAAACAACTAAAAAGCATAAGTGCCCTGGCCAGGATTGTTATTTGGGGAATTGGTTTGGTTTTTCTGCTCGATAATCTCGGCTTAGATATATCGGCAATTGTTGCAGGCTTAGGCATTGGTGGTATCGCTGTTGCAATTGCAGCGCAAGCAATTCTTGGTGATTTGTTTAGCTACTTTGTTATATTTTTTGACAGACCATTTGAACTTGGAGACTTTATTATTGTAGACGATAAGACTGGTACAGTGGAACACATCGGAATTAAAACAACAAGAATTCG
>Ga0075306_1000172_pt1 | contig 13917 bp, 14 predicted proteins | sample Joice_CattailNLC_FD_120074 | JGI IMG/M metagenome (GOLD analysis project Ga0075306, IMG submission 120074) | Natural and restored wetland microbial communities from the San Francisco Bay, California, USA, that impact long-term carbon... | ecosystem: Environmental > Terrestrial > Soil > Wetlands ... | reverse complement strand
TGCACCGCCTTCTGCAGGGAGACGTGGGTAGCGGGAAGACGATCGTCGCCTGGGTTGCCGCGATGGTGGCCTGGAGAAAGGGCGCCCAGACGGCGCTCATGGCCCCGACCGAAATCCTCGCGGAACAACATTTTCACCGTTTTACCGCCCTCTGCCGCGGCCTCCCCGTTCGGGTCGTCCTGCTCACTTCCGCACTTTCCGGGAAAGAGAGGGGACGGACGCGGGAGGAGATCCGGGAAGGGAAGGCGGACGTGGTGATCGGGACCCACGCCATCATCCAGGAGGGGGTCGAGTTCCGTGAGATGGCGCTGGGGATAATCGATGAGCAGCATCGTTTCGGCGTCCTGCAGCGGGCGGCCCTCCGGGGGAAGGGAAGAATGTCTCCCCACCTCCTCGTGATGACTGCCACCCCGATACCCAGGACGCTGGCGATGACCCTGTACGGAGACATGGACGTCTCCGTCATCGACGAGCTGCCCCCCGGAAGGACTCCTGTCGAGACGATCGTCGTACCGGAGGGACGAAGGCAGGAATCCTGGGAAAGGGTACGAAGGGAACTTGCCGCCGGCGGACGGACCTACGTCGTCCTCCCCCTTGTCGAAGAGTCGGAGAAACTGACCCTGCGCGACGCCAAACGGACGTACGAGCGGATCCGGCAGGCATTCCCCCATACGGGCGTAGGCCTTCTGCACGGCAGGATGAAGCAGGAAGAGAAGGAATCCGCAATGCGCCGTTTCGCGCAAGGGGAGGACCGGATTCTGGTCTCCACGACCGTCGTGGAAGTAGGCGTCGACGTACCGGAGGCCACGGTGATGCTGGTGGAACATGCCGAGCGATTCGGACTTTCCCAGCTCCACCAGCTCCGTGGACGCGTCGGCAGAGGAAATCGCCCCTCCTTCTGCCTCCTGATGGTCGAGGGAGGGCAGGGAGAGGACTCGGCCGCGCGCCTCGCTGTGATGGAAAGAACCAACGACGGTTTCCGGATCGCCGAGGAGGACCTCAAGATTCGCGGCCCCGGGGATTTCGCCGGCGTGCGGCAATCGGGGGTTCCCGACCTCGTCTTTTCCGACATCGTGCGGGACGCGCGGATTCTCGCCCGGGCCCGGGATATCGCCGGGATGCTCCTCGATCGGGACCCGGATCTGTCCCTCCCCGAGCACGCGGGTCTGAAACGGTGGATGGAAAGCAAGTCCGCCATGACCGTCGCCCTGGAATAACGGACCGGGGTCCCCGGTTGTCGGCACAGCAAGCCGAAGGAGAGAGGGCCCGGTGAGGTAAAGCCTAAGCCGTGCAGGTGCGCTGCACAGCGAGCCACGAACGGAGCTCCCCTCCGAGGTTTAGGTGCAGATCCGGGGAAAGGACGTAATTACCGCCCAGAAAATTGACTTATCTGGCCAGATTCATTAGCATATCTTGTTTACACTTCGCCAGGAGACTGTTCATGGAGGAATTCCCACGGATCAAGCGGCTTCCCCCTTATGTTCTGGCCGTTGTGACCGATCTGAAGGCGAAAATGCGCAAGGATGGGGAGGATATCATCGACCTCGGGATGGGGAATCCGGATCTCCCGACGCCGAAGCATATCGTCGACAAGCTGATCGAGGCCTCCCGGAACCCCCGGAACCACCGTTATTCGGCTTCCCGCGGGATTCCGAAGCTACGGCTTGCCATATGCAACTATTACAAGCGGAAATTCAACGTGGAGCTGGATCCGGATACGGAGGCGATCGCCACCATCGGCGCCAAGGAGGGGCTGTCCCACCTGGTCCTGGCCGTCATGGGACCCGGCGACATCGCCCTTGTCCCGAATCCCACCTATCCGATCCATTCCTATTCCGTGGTCATCGCGAACGCCGACGTAAGGTCGATTTCGCTCACGAGCGGGGAGGGGGACTTCCTGGACCGGACCCGCCGGGCGATGAAGACCATCTGGCCCAAGCCGAAGGTCCTGATCCTTTCCTTTCCGCATAACCCGACGACGGAGGTAGTCGATCTTGAATTCTTCCGGCGGATCGTGGAATTCGCGAAAGAGAACGAACTCCTCGTCATCCACGACCTTGCGTACGCCGATCTCGTATTCGACGGGTACAAGGCTCCTTCCATCCTCCAGGTTCCCGGGGCGAAGGACGTGGCGGTGGAACTGTACTCCATGTCCAAGGGGTACTCGATGCCCGGGTGGCGCGTCGGGTTCGTCGTGGGGAACAAGCGGATGGTGGGGGCTCTGGGACGCATCAAGAGCTATCTCGACTACGGGATGTTCCAGGCCATCCAGGTTGCCGCCACCGTGGCCCTGAACGGTCCGTACCGGGTGGTGGAGGAAGCGGTGGATATCTACCGGAGGCGGAGGGACTGTCTTGTGGACGGCTTCTCCCGGATCGGATGGAAATTTCCGAAGCCCCAGGGGACGATGTTCGTCTGGGCCCCTCTCCCCGAACCTTTCCGGGCAATGGGATCGATCGAGTTCTCCAAGATGCTGCTGACACGTGGCAAAGTGGCCGTCTCTCCCGGCGTCGGTTTCGGAGAGCACGGGGAGGGTTTCGTGCGGTTCGCCCTGGTGGAGAACGAGCACAGGATCCGGCAGGCGATCCGGGGCGCGAAGACCATCCTGCAGGCACCCGTCAAGGTGAAGGCCAAATGACGCAGGAGATACGGGAAATAGGCGTGGGGATCATCGGTTTCGGGACCGTCGGATCCGGGACAGCCCGGCTCCTCCTGGAAAACGCCGATCTTCTTCGGCGGCGGGTGGGAGTACCGATCCGGCTGGTACGGGTGGCCGACATCGACGTCGAACGGGACCGCGGAGTATCGCTTCCCGACGGCGTTCTGACTACCGAGAGCGCCGACGTGGTCAAGGACCCGGCCATCCATATCGTGATCGAGTTGGTGGGGGGAACGGGCGCCGCCCGGGAATTCCTCATCGAAGCGATCCGGCGGGGGAAATCCGTTGTGACCGCCAACAAGGCGCTTCTGGCCGAGCACGGTGAGGAGATCAGCAGGGCGGTGAACGCCGCCGGAGTCGACATCGGGTTCGAGGCCAGCGTCGGAGGAGGGATCCCCATCATCCGGGCCATGCGGGAAGGTCTTGCCGCCAACCGGATCAGCGAGATCTACGGGATCGTCAACGGGACGTGCAACTATATTCTCAGCCGGATGACCAACGAGGGAAAGGAGTTCTCGGACGTTCTTAAGGAGGCGCAATCCATCGGTCTCGCGGAGGCCGATCCGTCTTTCGACGTGGACGGGATCGACTCCGCCCACAAGCTGTCCATTCTCGTGTGGCTGGCCACCGGGGGAACCATTCCCCTCGAGAATGTCTACGTCGAGGGTATCCGCGACATCTCCTCGCAGGACATCGCGTTCGCGCGCGAGTTCGGGTACGCGATCAAGCTGCTTGCCATCGCGAAACAGCGAGGGTCCGGCATCGAGGTGCACGTCCACCCGACGATGATCCCGTCCGAACACCTGCTTGCCACGGTCGGAGGCGCATATAACGCGATCTACGTGAAGGGGGACTTCGTCGGATCTTCGCTATACTACGGGCAGGGCGCCGGGAAGCTCCCGACGGCATCGGCGGTGGTGAGCGACGTCATCGAAATCGCGCGCAACCTCGGAAAGGGGATTACCGGCCGAATCCCGCCGAGCGGGTTCCATAACCAGGTTCCCGGGAAGGGAACCCCGGTTTCCCCTTTCACCGACGTGGACTCCGAGTACTATCTTCACTTCCAGGTGGTCGACAAGCCGGGCGTTTTGTCCAAGATCGCCGGGGTCCTGGGTAGCCACCAGATCAGCATCTCCTCCGTCATCCAGAAAGGGCGGAGGAAGGAGAGCGCCGTGGCGATCTTCATCGTCACCCACCATGCGAAGGAGAAGGACATGCGGGCCGCCCTCGAGGAAACCGACCGGCTCCCCGTTGTCCTCGACCGGACGCGCATGATCCGGATCGAAAACAACCTGTAACCCCCAAAAGGAAACCGCACCATGCACCGGAAAGGAATCATACACAGGTACCGCGATCTTCTGCCGGCCGTACCCGAGGAGTGCGTGGTGACCCTTTGCGAAGGGAACACCCCTCTTGTGCCCGCGCCGACCCTGACGCGCTCCATCGCCCCGGGAACGGAGATCTACCTGAAGTACGAGGGGCTGAACCCGACCGGGTCGTTCAAGGACCGCGGGATGACGATGGCGGTTTCGATGGCCAAGGCGAAGGGGGCGGACTCCGTGATCTGCGCCTCCACGGGAAACACGTCCGCCTCCGCGGCGGCCTACGCGGCGAGGGCGGGGATGAGGGCGTTCGTTGTCATCCCGGAAGGGAAAATCGCGCTCGGGAAGCTTTCCCAGGCGATGATCCACGGAGCCCAGGTCATTCAGGTGCTGGGAAACTTCGACGACGCACTGGGACTCGTCCGTGAGATTTCCCTGAAATATCCGGTGACCCTGGTCAACTCGGTCAATCCGTACCGCATCGAAGGGCAGAAAACCGCCGCTTTCGAGATATGCGATGTGCTGGGAGACGCCCCGGACTGCCACGTTCTTCCCGTGGGGAACGCGGGAAACATCACCGCATACTGGGCAGGCTACAAGGCATACCGGGAGTCCGGGAAATCGGGATGTCTTCCCAGGATGCTGGGATGGCAGGCGGAGGGGGCTGCTCCCATCGTCCGGGGACACCCGATACGGAAGCCCGAGACGGTCGCGACCGCCATCCGGATCGGAAACCCGGCATCCTGGAAGGAAGCCGAGGCGGCGAGGGACGAGTCGGGAGGACTCATTCGAATGGTCAGCGACGCGGAGATTCTCGAGGCGTACAAGCTCGTGGCGGAGACCGAGGGAATTTTCTGCGAACCTGCGTCGGCAGCGTCGGTCGCGGGCGTGATAAAATTGGGCAGAGAGTCGTATTTCCGCAAAGGGGAGCGGATCGTCTGCACCCTGACCGGACACGGACTGAAGGATCCGGACAACGCGATCGCCCAGTCCGTGGAGCCCGTCACCATTCCCTCGGAGATGGCGGAGGTCCTGAAGGCCCTCGGTTTCTGAAAGAGAGGCAACGTGAGCCGGAAATTCATCATTCTCATCGGCGACGGAATGGCCGACTGGCCGATTCCGTCCCTCGGGGACAGAACACCTCTTGAGGCGGCGAACAAGCCGCATATGGATTTCATGGCCTCCCGGGGAGCGTTGGGTACGGTACAGGTCGTCCCGAAAGAGATGTACCCGGGAAGCGACGTGTCCAACCTGAGCATTATCGGGTACGACCCGCGCGAAGTGTACACGGGGCGTTCTCCGCTCGAGGCCGCCTCCATGGGTGTGGACCTCGGACAGGACGACGTCGCCTTCCGGTGCAACATCGTCTGCCTCAAGAACGACGGCGCGGACACGGAGATGGAGGATTACTCCGCCGGTCACATCACGACACCCGAAGCGGCGGAACTATTGGAGGCTTTGCGGAAACAGGTGGACGACAGGGGATGCGGCTTCCGCGAAGGATCCGTCATCCCGTCCCTCGTCGATACCGAGGGAAAGGATACCAAAAACAGCACCGTCCGGTTCTACCCGGGGGTTTCCTACCGGCATCTCATGGTTTGGCCCGGAGGACATGATGCCCTGGAAACGACCCCTCCCCATGACCTCCACGGAAAGAAAATCACCGAATATTTACCGAAAGGGGAAGGTGCGGAGTTCCTGCTGGAACTCATGGAAATATCAAGGGAGATCTTCCCCGACCATTTTGTGAACCGGAAGAGAATCGAGGCCGGCAAGCTGCCGGGAAACGCCATCTGGCTGTGGGGGCAGGGAAAACCGCCCCGGATGGAGACGTTCCAGGAGAAGTACGGACTCAAGGGGTCTGTGGTGGCGGCGGTCGACCTCATTCGGGGGATCGGGGTGTATGCAGGACTGGAGACGGTTACCGTCCCCGGCGCCACGGGGTACATCGATACGAATTTCCGCGGGAAAGCCGAACACGCCCTGCGGGAGTTGGACAGCAAGGACTTCGTCCTGATCCACGTGGAAGCTCCCGACGAGGCAGGGCACAACGGGAGTGTACCGGACAAGATCCGGGCCATCGAACGGATCGACGAGGAGATGGTGGGACCCATCCTTGCCCGTGCCAGAGACAAGGGCGACCTGACCTTCCTGGTGATGCCCGATCATCCGACGCCGGTGGCGATCAGGACCCACTCGCAGGAGCCGGTGCCCTTCATCTTCTATCCCGTCCCGCCCGGTCTATCGTCCTTTCCGGGGAAGCGGTACACCGAGGCGGATGCGAAAGAGACGGGACAGTTCCTGGACGCCGGGACGCGCCTCATCGACTACCTTCTCGCGGAAAAAGACGCGTAAGGCGATGGAGAAAGTCGCCACGGTCCGGGTGCTCTTCGGTGACACCGACGCCATGGGGATCGTCTACTACGCAAACTACCTGAAGTGGTTCGAGACGGGACGGGTCGAACTCATGAGGAGTCTCGGCATGGCATACCGGGAGCTTACCGGGATCGGGGTTCACCTGCCGGTCACGGAAGCATCGGTGCGGTATCTCGCGCCGGCGCGCTACGACGATTTACTCGATATCCATGCAGAAGTTCGTGGATTCCGGCGGGCCAGCATCACGTTCGGATACAGAATCGAGAGGGAAGACGGGGCCCTGTTGGCCGACGGGTCCACCGTTCACGCCTTCACGGATGGCGACGGGAAGATCGTCCGCGTTCCCACGCTGTTCCTCGAGAAGACGGGAATCGGCCGACCAATATCCTTGAAAGGGGAGAGCCGTGGAACGAAATCTGGCACTTGAGGTGGTCCGTGTGACCGAGGCGGCCGCACTGGCGGCGGCGAGACTGATGGGACGCGGAGACAACGTGGCCGCGGACCATGCCGCCGTCGAGGCGATGCGGAGCGCATTCAATGCCGTACAGTTCAAAGGCCGGGTCGTGATCGGAGAGGGGGAACGGGACGAGGCCCCGATGCTCTTCATAGGGGAGGAAGTCGGAGCATCCGATACACCGCGCGTCGACATCGCCGTCGATCCGCTCGAAGGGACGACCATTGTCGCCACGGGGGGGAACAACGCGCTCGCGGTCGTCGCGATCGCGGAGGAGGGGGGATTCCTTCACGCGCCCGATACCTACATGCAAAAGCTGGCGGTCGGCCCCAGGGCAAAGGGAGTGATCGACATCTTGGCCAGTCCGACCGAGAACCTTCGCAGAATCGCGAAGGCCCTGAAGGTGTATGTCGAGGACCTGTGCGTCGTCATTCTCGACCGCCCGAGGCATGAGGACCTGATCCGGGAGTGCCGGTCCGCGGGGGCGCGAATCAAGCTGATCGGCGACGGCGACGTGGCGGCAGCCATAGCGACTGCGAAAGAAGGGACTGACGTCAACGTCCTGATGGGAACGGGAGGAGCCCCGGAAGGGGTCCTTGCAGCGGCGGCATTGAAATGTCTTGGAGGAGATTTTCAGGGAATCCTCAAGTTCCGCAACAATGAGGAGGCGGAACGCGCCAAGAAAATGGGGGTTGCAGACCTGAACAAGGTGTACCAGCTGGAGGACCTCGCCCGAAGCGATGTCATGTTCGCAGCAACCGGCGTCACGTTCGGAAACTTCCTGAAAGGGGTCCAGTTCTTCAGTGGGGGGGCGAACACCTATTCCGTCGTCATGCGGTCGAAGTCCAGGACGATCCGCTTCATCGAGACGACGCACTATTTCGAGTTCAAGCCGAAATACGAATGAGGTCGCAGGGGAAACGATGAAAGGGAGCGCCGCGAAAGCTGCGGGCAGGATCGAGATCGACCGGGACAGGTGCAAGGCCTGCGAGCTATGCGTCCCGGCCTGCCCGAGGGGCTGCATCGCGATGGGGAACCGGGTCAACCGCCAGGGATACGCCACGGCGGTCTTCACACGCCCCGACGACTGCACGGGATGCGCGATATGCGCGGAAGTTTGCCCTGACGTATGCATCCGGGTGTGGCGATGACGCATCCGCCCACCGGGATCCGCCGGGAGCTGATGAAGGGGAACGAGGCGGTCTGTGTCGGAGCCATCGCGGCCGGATGCCGTTTCTACTACGGGTACCCCATCACTCCCCAGAACGATATCCCGGAATACATGTCCGCCCACCTTCCTCCCATCGGGGGAATGTTTCTCCAGGCGGAGAGCGAGATCGCCACGATCAATTTTCTCCTGGGGACCTCGGCTTCGGGCAAACGGGTCATGACATCCTCGTCGGGACCGGGGATATCCCTGATGCAGGAAGGGCTCTCCTACATGGCCGGGTCAGAGCTTCCGGCCGTGATCGTCAACATCTCCCGCTCGGGACCGGGGCTGGGCGGAATCGCGCCGTCCCAGGGGGACTATTTACAGGCGGTCAAGTGCGGAGGGCACGGAGGGTACCGGATGCCGGTGCTCGCGCCGCACTCCGTACAGGAAATGTACTCCCTGACCATGCTCGCATTCGACCTTGCGGACAAGTACCGGAACCCGGCCATGATCCTTGGCGATGCCATCATCGGACAGATGAAGGAACCCTTCGTCCCCGAGCCGTACCTCTCCACGGTCCCGGCGGAAAAACCGTGGGCGCTGACCGGTTGCGCAGGTCGTCCGCGCCAGTACGTGAAGTCGCTTTATCTTGCGGAAAACGAGATCGAAGCCCATAACTGGAAGCTTCATCGGAAATACCGCCGGATGGAGGGGGAAGTCCGCTTCGAGCCGTACCATATGGACGGGGCCCGAATCGTGATCGTCGCATTCGGGACCTCCGCGCGGGTGAGCAAGACGGCGATCCAGTGGGCCAGGCAGGAAGGGTCCCCGGTGGGTATGCTCCGCCCGATCACCCTCTTTCCCTTCCCGTCGCGTGCGGTGGACGAGGCCGCAGAACGGGCGGATGTCGTTCTCGTGATCGAGATGAATACGGGGCAGATGCTCGAGGATGTGCGGATGAGCACCCGGCACCACGACAAGATCCGGTTTCTCGGAAAACCGTGCGCCATGCCCACACCCGAGGAGATCCACCAGGAGATCCGGCGGCTGGCCGGGGAGATCGCCGTGAAGACCGGAGGCGTGCGATGAAGGGCGAGACGAAGGGAACGTTTCCCAGGCTGGTCTTCAAAAGACCCGAAAGCCTCGTGGACGTCCGGACCCATTTCTGCCCCGGATGTCACCACGGGATCGCCCACCGGATTCTCGCGGAAACGATCGATCATTTCCATCTCCGCGAAAATACGATCGGTGTCGCCTGCGTGGGATGCTCGGTGTTCCTGTACGACTACATCGACGTCGACGTGGTCGAGGCCCCGCACGGCCGTGCTCCGGCGGTGGCGACGGGAGTCAAACGCGCCCAGCCGGACAGGTTCGTATTCACCTACCAGGGGGACGGCGACCTCGCAGCGATCGGAACGTCCGAGGTCATCCACGCCGCGAACCGGGGCGAGAACATCACCGTCCTCTTCGTCAACAATACGACATACGGCATGACGGGGGGGCAGATGGCGCCGACCACCATGCTCGGGCAGAAAACGGCGACCTCGCCGTACGGGAGGGAGTTCCGCAACGACGGATACCCCATCAGGATGGCGGAGCTTGTCGCCACACTCGAGGGGACGGCGTACTCCGCGCGTGTCGCCACGAGCACCCCTGCACAGATCCGTCAGGCGAAGGAGGCGTTGAAAAAAGCGTTCGGCATGCAGATCCGGGAAATGGGGTTATCCCTAGTGGAGTTTCTTTCCACATGCCCTACCAACTGGGGAATGAAGCCGCTCGACGCGCAGAAACGCGTGCTTGGCGAAATGTCGGAGTATTTCCCTCTCGGGGTGTACAAGGAGCGGAAGCAGGCGGACTTCGTATGACCACCGACGTTATCATGGCGGGCTTCGGCGGGCAGGGAATCCTGATGATCGGAAATCTCCTCTCCCTTGCGGCGATGGAGGAGGGGAGGGGCGTCACCTACTTCCCCTCGTACGGGGTGGAGATGCGTGGTGGCACGGCGAACTGCACGGTCGTCGTCTCGGACGGGGAAATCGGGTCGCCAGTCGTCGGATTCCCGAAATCGTGCGTCATCATGAACGGTCCTTCCCTCGAAAAGTACCTTCCCTTCGTGCAGAAAGAAGGAAACCTGATCGTCAACAGGTCGCTCGTAGATACCGCGAAGATCACCCGGACGGACCTGAACGTACTGTCGATCCCCGCGAACGACATCGCCCGGGAGACCGTCGGAAGCCAGCAGCTTGCGTCGATGGTGGCGCTAGGCGCGTATGTCGGGGTGACGTGCGTGGTGAGGATGCAGACCCTGTTCGAGTGCCTCCCGAAAGTCGTGTCGAAAAAGTACGAGCGGTTCATACCGCTCAACGTAACCGCCCTGAAGGAGGGGGAATCCTTTGCCAGAAATCACCCGTGACGAGTCCATGGACGACCTGCTGTCCAAAATCGCAGAGGAGTCCGGCGATTTCGGCTCTGCCGCAGGGGATCCCGAGGTCCAGGTGGGGGACCACATCAGGAAATTCCGCGAGGCCAGGGGGGTAACTCTCCAGCAGCTTGCCGAAAAAACGGGCTTTTCCTCCGCGTTGATCTCCCAGATCGAGAACCGCATGGTGTCGCCTCCCCTCGGGACCCTCGTGAAGATCGCCAACGCATTCGACACCTCGGTTTCGGCGTTCATCGGAGGAAAGGAAGAACGGGCGTTTTCGATCGTGCGGAAGGAGGATCGAACCACCGTTTCCCGCGTGGGGCTGAAGGAAAGCGGCAAATCCGCCTACACGTACGAGGCGCTCGGGGCCGGTAAGGCGGGGAGGAAGATGGAACCGTTCCTCGTCCGCCTCCAGCCGCTCCTCGACCGCAACGTGGTACGGAATTCCCATGAGGGGGAGGAATTTCTTTTTGTCCTTTCGGGAAAAGTGGAGGTTTTCCTCGACAAGTATTCCGACGTTCTTTCCGAGGGGGACTGCATCTATTACAATTCGTCCATTCCCCATCATGTCCACTCCACCGAGGAGAGGGAAGCCATGATCCTCGCGGTCCTCTACCAGGGGAAATAGGTGGCCTGTATCCGCAAGATCGTACCCGCGCAGGTGTGACACATGCCTTCCGGGGTGGAGTGGGCCTTCCGGTTCGCCTCGGAAGTCTGCAGGGATCCCGCGGCCGCGGTATCCCGCTGGAGATCACTTTCGGGCCGCAAGGCGGCGGGGTGCATCCCGATCCATGTCCCCGAAGAGGTTCTCCACGCCGCGGGGATGCTGCCGGTCACTATCTGGGGGAACGAGTTCGCCCCCGCTTCCTCTGCGGGCGTCCCCCCTTCTCTCTGTTCCGTCGCGGGCGGCGTCATCTCTTCCATCCGTTCGGGCAAATGGGAGGAAATCGATGCATGGGTCTTCCCGTCCGCCTGCGAAACCCTCCGGAACACATGCGAGGCTCTTTTCCCGCCGCATGACGAACGTCCCCGTTTCCCCTTCGTCTTTCCCCCTTCCGCGGATGCTCCCGGTGCGGCGGAGTACATGCTCGACCGGGTCGAGGCCTTCCGCGAGTGGGCCGGGGAAGTTTCCGGAAGGGAGGTGTCCGAGGGCGCGCTGGACAGTTCCGTCCGGGTATACAACGAGAACCGGAGGGCTTTCGCCCTTCTCGAGGAGAGGATGGCCGAATCCCCGGGATTCTTCACCGGGATGGAATTTCTGACGTTTGCCAGGGCGGGAATGGCGCTGCCCAAGGAGACGCATACGAAAATGCTCAGGGAAGCGCTTGCCCGATCGAACGCGATCCCCTCCGAAACGCGCGCAAAAGTGTTTCTCGCCGGCATCCTGGCGACCCTCCCGGTGATGGAGGCGCTGGACGAGGCAGGCGCCGCGATCGTGGGGAACGACCTGGCGCTCGGAAACCGGTACTATTCCGGTTCGCCGCGCGAGTCGGGCGACATGCCGTTGTCCCTTGTCCGCAGGCACCTGCGGAGGGATCCATGCTCGACCCTGCACGGCATCGGACAAACGCGGATCGAACATCTCTTCGACCGTTTCGACGGTTCCGGTGCGGACAGGATCCTCCTGCTCCGCGTCCGGCAGTGCGAGCACGAATCCGGGGAGATAACCAACCTGACCGACGAATCACGGAAGAGGGGGATACCCGTTCTCAGTCTGGACATCGATCTCCATGGGAAGGAGAGAACATCCGTCAAGATGCGCATCGAAGGGTTCGTCGAGACGGGAGGATAGCAGGCCGGGATACCTAAGCGTCCCGAATCCGCCGAGTAAATGAAGCAGTTGACACTGCGCCGCTGCCAGACAGCGTGGCTCGCCCGGGAATAGTGTCGAAAGCTGGCTTTCATCGCGAGCGGTGAACTTGAAATCCGTGGGAATTGCGTGCATTTTGATGGACGAAGGGGACATGATGCCGGACGGACCGTATTCCGCCGAGGACGCCTGGCGCGCACCCCTCGAGGCATTCGTCGAACAACCGGGCAACCGTTGCCATCCGGGGAGGAAAAGATGAGAAACGTCCTGTCGTGCTCCATGCTCTTGATGATGCTCCTCCTGGTCGCCTTCATGCCGGCCATATCCCGGGGCGCCGAACCGGAGACGAAGGCCGAAATGTTGTGGAACGAAAGGGGAGATCCCGTGAAAGCGGCCGAGGCGATCACGGCGTACGAGGATCTACTCAAGGACATGCCGGACGATTACAAGGTCCTTTTGCGTCTGTCCCGCCTGCATTACTGGGTCGGGCAGATCCTCGAGTCGTCGAACACAAAGGAGGCTCTCGAACATTACGCCAGGGGGAGGGAGTACGGAAAGAAGGCATCCGGGGCGGCTCCGGAGGAACCGGGAGGATATTTTTTCGAGGCGGCAAACCTGGCCCGGCAGAACAATCTCAAGGGGACGTTTTCCAACCTGTTCGGGATCAGCACGGTGAGCAAGCTGAACGAAAAGACAGCGTCGCTCGATCCGGAATATTATTATGGTGGACCCGACCGGTTCTTCTGCGCCTACTATACCAAACTGCCGGGACTCCTCGGCGGAAGCACCACGAAGGCGATCGAATTCGGTAAGCGCGCCGTGGAGGCATTTCCGAATTATGCCGGGAACCGGTATTTCCTCGCGGAAGCGTACGTAAAGGACGGGAAGAACGATCTTGCCAGGAAAGAACTCGAGGCCGCCGTCGTTCTTCGCGATGACGAGCTTCCGGATGTCGTTCCGGAGCAGCGAATGGAGAAAAAGCGGGCCGGTGCGTTGCTGAAACGGATCGCCAAATAGATTCCAAACCTCGTTTCCGAAACGGCAGATCGAATATCCAAATAGATTCATACCGTTATAGCCCACTTTTGCAGAAGGGCCCTAGAACTTCTTGACAGCAGGGCTCCGTTCCGATACGATTTTGCCAGTTAACGTAAGGTGGCAAAATGACTTCCCCCGCGCAGAAGCAGAAGACCTATTCCATCGGGGAACTGGCCAGGACGGTCGACCTGTCCCAGCGGACGATCCGGTATTACGAGGAGATCGGACTTCTGCACAGCGTCCGAAGGATCGAGAACGGGAAACGGGTCTACACCGACGACGACGTCCGACGTCTCAAATTCATCAACCGGCTCAAGGTCCTCGGTCTCTCCCTGGCGGAGATGGTCGAGCTGGAAAAAGTGTACCGGACCCAGAGGAACAACCGGGAGATCCTCCCGAAACTGCTGGCGATCCTGGATGAGCGGGCGGTCCAGATCGACGACCGGATCAGCCAGCTGACCGCCCTGAAGACGGAAATTCGAGAGTACCAGGCCCGCCTGCGCGGAAAGATGATGATGGAGGAAACATGAGGGCGACGGGAACCTGGCAAAGGAGAAACCGATGAAGGAAGTCGTTATCACGAGCGCTGCGAGAACGGCCGCAGGAAGCTTTCTCGGAGGCCTTGCCGACATCCCGGCGCCGAAGCTCGGCGCGGTTGCGATCGCCGAGGCGGTTTCCCGCAG
>Ga0075306_1000165_pt1 | contig 14288 bp, 10 predicted proteins | sample Joice_CattailNLC_FD_120074 | JGI IMG/M metagenome (GOLD analysis project Ga0075306, IMG submission 120074) | Natural and restored wetland microbial communities from the San Francisco Bay, California, USA, that impact long-term carbon... | ecosystem: Environmental > Terrestrial > Soil > Wetlands ... | reverse complement strand
CGGCACCAGCACGTAGTGGAAGTGCGCGACCACGAAGTAGGTGTCGTGGTACTGGAAGTCGGCCGGCACGATCGCGAGCATGAGGCCGGAGAAGCCGCCGATCGTGAACAGGAACAGGAAGGCCAGCGCGAACAGCATCGGCGGCTCGAAGCTGAGCGACCCGCGCCACATGGTCGCCGTCCAGTTGAAGACCTTCACGCCGGTCGGCACCGCGATCAGCATCGTCGAGAGCGTGAAGAACAGCTGCCCGGCGAGCGGCATGCCGACCGTGAACATGTGGTGCGCCCAGACGATGAACGACAGGAACGCGATCGAGGCGATCGCGTACACCATGGCCTCGTAGCCGAAGATGGGCTTCCGGGAGAAGGTCGGGATGATCTCCGACACGATCCCGAACGCCGGCAGGATCATGATGTAGACCTCCGGGTGCCCGAAGAACCAGAACACGTGCTGGAACAGCACCGGGTCCCCGCCGCCCGCCGCGTTGAAGAAGCTGGTCTGGAAGAAATAATCGGTGAGCAGCATCGTCACGCCGCCCGCGAACACCGGCATGACCGCGATCAGGAGGTACGCCGTGATCAGCCAGGACCACGAGAACAGCGGCATCTTCAGCAGCGTCATGCCCGGCGCGCGCATGTTCACGATCGTCACGATCACGTTGATCGCGCCCATGATCGACGAGGCGCCCATCAGGTGGATCGCGAAGATCGCCATCGGGAAGGCCTCGCCGGTCTGCAGCACCAGCGGCGGGTAGAGCGTCCAGCCGGAGGCGGGCGCGCCGCCCGGCACGAAGAAGGTCGAGAGCAGCAGCATGAACGCGAAGAACAGCAGCCAGAACGAGAACAGGTTCATGCGCGGCAGCGCCATGTCGGCGGCGCCGATCTGCATCGGGATCATCCAGTTGGCGAGGCCCACGGTCGCCGGCATGACCGCGCCGAAGACCATCACCAGCGCGTGCATGGTCGTCATCTGGTTGAAGAACGCGGGGTCGACGAGCTGCAGCCCGGGCTGGAACAGTTCCGCGCGGATCACGAACGCGAACAGCCCGCCGAGCAGGAACATGGCGAGCGAAAACACCAGGTACATCGTGCCGATGTCCTTGTGGTTCGTGGTCGTGAGCCAGCGCACGATGCCCTTCGGGGGCCCGTGCGCGTGGTCGTCGTGGTGGCTCGCGTGTGCCATGTTCCGTTACTCCGTGGCGGCAAGCGCCGTGGCGGCCGCACGCTGTTCTTCGAGCCAGGCGTCGAACTCGGCCCTGGGCTTCGCGATGACGACGATCGGCATGAAGCCGTGGTCGGCGCCGCACAGTTCCGCGCACTGGCCGCGATAGGTGCCCGGCTTGTCGGGATCGACCGAGATCCACATCTCGTTGATGAACCCGGGGATCGCGTCGCGCTTCATGCCGAAGTCGGGCACCCACCAGGCGTGGATGACGTCGTTCGCCGTCAGCAGCATGCGGATCTTGGTGCCGGTCGGGACAACGAGCGGCTTGTCGACGTCCAGCAGGTAGTTCTCGACGGTGCCCGGATCGATGCCGGAGCCCTTCTGGCGGGCGAGGTCGCTCGAGCGGGCGATGCGGCTGTAGAACGAGACGCCGGTGCCGAGGTACTCGTACTGCCAGTACCACTGGTGGCCGGTGGCCTTGATCGTGAGCTCGGATCCCGAGGTGTCCTCGATCTTGATCAGTTTCTCGACCGACGGAATCGCCATGCCGACCAGGATCAGGACCGGGACGATGGTCCAGGCGGCCTCGAGGCGCGCGTTGTGCAGCAGCTTCTGGTCCGCGACCGCGCCCTTCGACTTCCGGAAGCGGACCATGGCGTAGATCATCGCGCCGAAGGTGAAGACGGCGATGATCGTGCAGATCCACAGCATGATCATGTGCATGCTGTAGATCTCGCGCGAGAGCACGGAAACGCCCTCCGGCATGTTGACCAGGCGCCAGTCCGCGCTCGCGGGCAGCGAGGCGAGCATGGCTGCCACGCCGGCGACGAGCGACCGCTTCAGGAACCGATTGGCAATGTGCAACGGAGCCCCCGGAAGTGGCCCGCGGTACGCGGGCTCACGGCCCGCGCATCGTAAGGGTTGGCCGCTGGAGCCGCAACCCGATTTTCTTCTTTTCTATCAGCAAGATGCGAGCCGGGCGCGGCGATCTCATGTACAAGGCCGAGGCGCGGGCGCAGACTGCAGGCAACGAAGCAGGGCGCAGCAGCCCGGCCTCGCGCAGGAACGCAAGGGGGGACTCAGATGCGTTGCTTCGCGTCCATGCTGACCGCCCGTACATGCCTCGCGGCCATCGCCTCGACGGCACTCCTGTTCGCTGCCTGCGGCACGACTTCCTCGCTTCAGGCGCCGGAGAAATCGCGGGCAATCGACCTGACGCGGTTCAGCCGCCTGCTGGTCGAGGACTTCACCGACGAGGCGACTGCCAAAGCGAAGACCGAGGTTCAGCCGCTGCTGAGGCCGAAGCTCGACAATGCCGTCAAGCAATTCCCGGACCAGATCGCAGCGGTCACGAAATCAGGTGGTGGATTCGACGACGTCATACGCGGCGGCGAGCCGGACGCGACGACGCTGATCCTCCGCGGCGCCATCACGCAGTTCGACGAAGGCAATGCGACCCTGCGCTGGATGGTCGGGTTCGCCGCCGGCAACGTCAATTTCGATGCCCGGTTGCAACTGGTCGACGGCGGCACGGGCGAATCGCTCGGCACCTGGGACGTGAACAAGAACAGCTGGGCCCTCGGCGGGGGAATCGCCGCCACGCAGACGCCCGAGGGCTTCATGCAGGCGGCGGCTGTCAAGATCGGCACGGAACTGTCGGCCAAGCGGAAGGCGGGCAGCGTCACACCGCCGAAGTAGCGGGGCCGCGCCCGGACCCGCCGGCCTAGGTGCGTAGCAGGCGCAGGGTGTCGCCGAGGCTGGACGCGGCCGTGCCGACGTCGGGTTTCGCCATCCAGGGAACGATGCCGAGGCAGGGCGCCGGCAGGCGCGCGGTCAACGTAGCGACGTTCGCCTCGAGCCGGGCGAAACCGGGATCGATGGCGTTGCCGATCCAGCCTGCGAGCGTCAATCCGCGCATTGCAACCGCCTCGGCCGTGAGCAGCGCATGGTTCAGGCAGCCGAGCCGCAACCCGACCACCAGCAGCACGTCCATGCCGAGGAGCGCCGGCAGGTCGGCCATGCTCCGGCTGCCGTCGAGCGGCACGAAAAATCCGCCCGCGCCTTCGGCCAGCACGAGGTCGGCGCCCGCACGCAGTCTGGCGTGCGCGGCGGTGATGCGCTTCGTGTCGATCGCGATCCCGGCCTCCGCCGCTGCCAGGTGTGGGGCAATCGCCGGCTCGAACAGCCAGGGATTCACCACGGCGTAGGGATGGCGGACGCTGGACTCCGCCTGGAGCAGCAGTGCGTCCTCGTTGGCGGGGCCTTCCGGGCCCATGCGGCTGCCGGCGGCCACGGGCTTCATGCCGGCGACGACAGCCCCCGATTCACGCAGCCGGCGCAGCAGGGCGGCCGTCACGAGCGTCTTGCCGACACCCGTGTCGGTTCCCGTCACGAAGAATTCACGTGGCTGCGGGTTTTGCGCGTTCAGGGGAACTCCGCGGCGTGGACGCAGGCCGAAGGGGTGATCATAATCAGGCGGCTTCTCTCGTCACCACCGTCATCAGGGGCTATAACCATGAATTCTCCGGCCAATCGCCGCACCACGTGGCTCGCGATGCCACTGCTCGGCCTGCTCGCGCTCGCCGGATGCGCCACCGGCCCGACGATACGCTCGAACGTCGACCAGAGCGTCGACTTCACGCGCTTCCGGACCTTCGATTTCCTGCAGCCGCTGTCGACGGATCGCGAGGGATACCAGTCCTTCATCTCGCGCGACCTCATGGTCGCGGCCGAGCGGGAGATGACGGCGCTCGGTTTCCAGCGCACCAGCGACAACCCGGACCTGCTGGTGAACTTCAGCGCCAACCTCGAACAGCGCCTGCGAGTCACGCAGACGCCGACCGCCGGCGGCGGAGCGACCTGGGGCTCGCATCGCCGCAGCGCCTCCTACGGCGTCTGGGGCGGATACCGCACCGACGTCAGGCAGGACACCATTGGCACCGTCGGCGTGGACGTCATCGACGCCGCACAACGTCAGCTCGTCTGGGAAGGCGTCGCAGTCGGCCGGGTCACCCGGAGCACCGCGGAGAACGTCGGGCCGGCGCTCGATTCCGCCGTGCGCGACATCTTCCAGCAGTTCCCGGCGCGCGTCGGCAAGTAGCCGGCGAAGGGCACCGGCGCGCGTGCAGCGCCACCGGGATCCCGCTCGTTCGCTCCGCCGGAACTCTAGTCGCTCACTCGCGGGTCCCGGCGGCGAGCACGCGCGTTGATGACGCGGGCCGCCTCGCGGGCCGGGCGTGATGCGCCGCGACGCTTCACGCGCGCGCCGGCCGGACGGGTCCCCGAGCGAAGCGACTAAGTTCCGGCGGAGCGAGCGAGGGTCCCCGGCCGGCCAAGCGCGCGCGGGAAGAGTCCTGACGGTGAACCACTCGCATCACGGTCGTGCGGCAGCGGAGGCGTCGATGCCCTCGTCGATTCGTTCCAGCAAGTAGGGGAAGAACGGGTTCGACTGCAGGCGCGTGAGCGACTCCTGGCTGGTGATCAGCACTCCGCGCTCGCCGCGCAGCGCGAGTGCCCCGAGCCTGATGCCGAAGTCCTCGCCCGGGTCGGGCTCGAGGCCGTACAGCCCGTCGCTGACCGGGAACGGCACGGCCACGTGCGACAGTGAGAACACGCCGAACGGATAGCCGAGGCCCACCGGGCGCGAGCGTGAGTCGAGTTTGCCGGGTTCGGTGACCTGCTCGACCGCCTCGCCGGAATCCGCGCCGGCATTGGTAATCACGGCCGTCCGGTACCGGCGTCTTTCTGCCGGCAACAGGCGCCCGAGCGCAGCGGCGCTTTCGGGCCGCAGCACCAGCCCGAACCTGGCTTGCCGGTTGATATCGAACAGCACGAGTTCGCTCCCGTTCGCGGGCAGGTGGGCGTACAGGGCCGCGATGATCGCGTCCACGCTCACCGTGGCATCGACGACCGACTGGAAAGTGGTCAACGGCGGCAGGCCGGTCAGCCGGTCCTCTTCCGCAGCCTCGAGGACCTGTGCCTGCAGTGCGCGCGAGAGCAGCGACGACTGCCGCGCGGCGTTGACCGGGAACGAGTTGTACTTGAACGGGTTGTACTCCGGCTCGATGCCGAGCCACGCTGCCTTCGCGAAGGCCGGGATTGCGGCGGGCCAGCCGAGCACGCCGGCGAAGCGCGCGAATGCCGTCACGCCGATCATGGGCGAGATCAGTACGATGCGGTCCGGCCTCGCGAGTGCCGGGTCTTCCAGCGCGTCGAGTGCGTACTGCATCGCGAGCGCGCCGCCGTTCGAGTAGCCGACGAGGTGGAACGGGACTTCCGGGCCGGCGCGACCGCGTGCTTCGCGCACGGCAAGGCGCGTCGCCGCCACCCAGTCCTGCCAGTCGACCCGGGCGAGCCCGGCGGGCACCGTGCCGTGGCCCGGGAGCCGGATTCCGAGCGCCAGCCAGCCGCGATCGCGATAGTGCCCGGCGACATGCCGCAGGCTGTAGGGTGAGTCGGTGAGTCCGTGCAGCAGGACGACGACACCGGCAGGCGGCGCGTCCGGCTCGAGCACGTAGGACCGGTTCCAGTCGTGCGCGAATCGCGCAGGATGGAGCGGGCTGCCTTCGAAGTAGCGATTGGCGGTATTTCTCTGCACGCCCTCGAGCTTCGCAGTCACGCTCTTCAGCACGTCCGCGAACGCGGCGTCCTCCGCCGCGAGCCACTCGTCCCAGTCCGCATCCCGGAGCTGCGCGCCGGACAGTTCCGGCGGGACCTGCGTGTGCCAGGGCTCGAGCGGCGGGCCGCGCTGCTTGTCCCAGGTGCGCACGGCGAGGAACGTGACCAGGACGACGGCGAGTATCAGCGCGCCGCGCTTCAGGATTCCGGCGACCTTGAGTTTCATTCCAGCGTCCGCCCCCAGCTGATGCCGATCCCGTTCACTTCGCCGGCCTCGGCGCGCAGGCGCAGCTCGCGGGTCAGCGCGTACTCGATGATGAGCGCATTGGTCGCGGCCGAGAGGCCGCGTTCGAGGAACAGGTACACGCGGTCCGACAGCCGCCGGCCGATTGCCACGGCCTCGCCCTCGTCGCCGCGCGAGCGCAGGCCGATCTCGTCGAGGCCGACCTGCCGCGCCAGGCGGGTCGTCACCGGCACGCCGCTCGGGCCCGCGAGCAGCGCCTCCGCGGCCGCGGCGAGCGTGGCCGCGTCGGCCGTGGACGTGTTGCCCGGGCTGCGCCCGAGGATCAGCCAGGACAGCTTTTCGTTGTCGGGCATCGGCGGCTCGGAGATGAGCTGCACGACGGGCGTCAGCGCGGTACCGGTGATGCGGATGCCGACCTGCACCGGCAGGTTGCGGCGCATGGCCGTGATCTCGAGCCCCGGGTCGCCGGGCGGGCCGTTGAAGTACAGCCGGCCATTGTCGATGAACATCGTCTGTCCGTACGCGAGGTAGGTGCCGCGGTCGACATGGACCACGCCATCCGCGGACAAACGGCCGGCGCTGTCCGTGCGGACGCGCAATCGTCCGGAGAGTAGCGCGTCGAGTCCCCGCTCCTCGACGTGGAATCGCTCGCCGAGGTCGAACGTCACGTCGACGTCGAGCGGCAACGGCAGGCGGCGCGGGGCGGGCGGCGGCGCGCGGCCGACGACCACCACATCGTCGGCGAGGCGAGGCCCCTGCGTCTGCGCCAGCAGGAAGTGCGCCTGCGACGCGGTGAGTTCGCCGCGTGCCAGCAGGGCGCGGTCGCTGGTTTCGAGCGACCCGTTGCCGTCCAGCACCAGGAGTCGCGACGGACTGTTGAACAGGCGGAAGTCCTCGGCGCGCCAGGCGATCGTCGATTTGGCATCCGGGCCCCCCAGGGCGAGCCGGCCGGTTGCCGAGAAACGGCCGCTGCCGCCCGCGACCGAGAGTTCCGCGATGCGCAGTTCCCGGCCCTGCAGGGCCGCGTGGAGACGGCCATCTGCGAGGAACAGCCCGTGCTGAGGCGCGGCGATGCGCACGTCGTCGGCGTCCAGGGTCCCGGTGATCTCCGGTTCGCCGACGGTGCCGGCGACCGCGAGCGAAGCCCGCGCATTGCCCCTGATGCTGGCGTTCGCGCCGACCACGCGGTCGAGCGCGCGCAGGGTCGGGATGGCGATCTCGACGCGGGCGACGAGGGCGGAATCCTGTCCCAGGGCCGGAGGCCGCGCACCGGGCACCGGCAGGGCGGTGGCGGTGATCGTCGCCTCGCCGAGTTCCTCGTCGATCGCACGGCCTTCGAGCGTGAGGCGATCTTCGACGACCTCGCCCTGGATGCGGAACTCGGACAGGCGAAGCGAATAGGGCGGCGCGTCACCGAACGTGACGCCGCCGGACTCGCGCTCGACGTGAAAGGTCCCATTGACGCGCGGCGTCGTGGCGAGCCGCCATGCGCCGCGTAGCCGCAGCGATGTCTGGCCCGGCTCGACGCCTGCGAGCGCGAGCGCGGCCGCGGCCGGCGCGCCCGAGAATTCGCCGGCGGTCTCGAGCCGGCCCGCGCCGAACTCGATCCGCTCGATGCGCGTATTGCCCGCCTCACCGACGATCTCGGCGGCGCCGAGCCGGAACTCCCGCGTTCCGACCAGCAACGATGCGGGCGCACGGAGTTTCATCGGGTGGCGGCCCCGGTTCTCGAAGGCCGTCACTTCGCCGGCCCAGCGCGGCCGCGTGTAGCCGCCGTGCAGTTCCATGGTGGCGTCGACGAGCCTGCCGGTCGCGGTGAGCTTCGCCGTGTGGGCGCTCTGCCTGCCGTCGAGTTCGATGCGCGCCGTGGCGAGCTCGCCGGCTGCCGGCAGCACGAGGCGCTCCCCCCCGGCGGCCAGGCTGAAGACCGGATCGCGTCCATGGGCGTACGTTCCCTCGCCGTGCACGACGTCCGCGCGGTAATCCGCGAAGGCGAGCTCCGTGCCTGCGAATGCAAACTGCAGGGCCGGCTGCGAGACGCGGCCGGACACGGAGCCTTCAGCCTCGAGCCGCCCGCCGAGCCGCGGATCGACGTCCGACAACCGCCGCGCGTCCAGCCGGAACGAAAGGGAGTCGCGCGGCCCGCCGAACGCCCCTTCGAGCCGGAGCTCGTTATCGCCGATGTGCAGCACCGTGCCAGGCGTCGCGACTCTTCTCGCGTCGGCCGTGACCGAGCCGTGGCCGGCAATGGCGTGGCCGCGCAGCAGGCTGTCCCTGAGTTCGAAGCGGCCGCGCAGCTGCCAGTCGGGTGCGAGCCTGCCCGTGAGGCGTGTCGAACCGGTCAGCCGCGCGCCCGGCGCATCGACGAATGCGGAAGGATCGATGCCGCTGAATTGCAGGTCCGCCGCGAACTCCCGCGGCCCGTCAAGCCGTATCCGCCCCCGTCCGTCGAGCCGGCCGCCGCGATGATTCACGGCGAGCCGCGTGACCTCGACCTGGGCGCCACGCCGCGCGGCCCCGATCCCCAGGCTGAGGTGAGGCTGCGCGAGGGCGATCGTGGCGCTCTGGTCGGTGCCTGCGAGCCGCGCATCGACGCGGCCGTCGAGTGCGGTGGTCGCGAGCTTCCCGTGCAAGCCGCGGAGGTCAAGTCGTGCGACCTCGAGGCCGATGACTGTGCCCGACGTTGTGACGCGCACGTCGCCCCGGGCACCACCCGCGCTGCCGAGGTCGGCTTCCAGGCCGGTGACCTCGAGGGCCCGGTCCGCGAAGCGAAAGTGGCCGCGCCCCGCCACGAGCGGGATCCGCTCCTGCGACAGCGCGCCTGGCGCCGCGTTGGCGAGTTCGAAGCGACCCGTGAGCAGCGTGCCCGGCGTCGGCTCGAGAATCGCATCGACGTCCATCGCCGAAGCGGGAGCGCCTTCGAACAGCGTGGCGAGATCGACGGAGTGCCAGCGGGCCTGCATCGCCTCGATCTTTCCGTCCTCGAACAGGCGCAGTCGGGCGCTCCCGGTCACCGCGTGGCCGAGCAGGCTCCCGGTCACCGGCAGTTCGATCCGCTCGAGCACGCCCACGACTTTCGCGTCGAGCGCGCCCTCGACCGGCAGGTCCGACAGTACCCAGGCGAGATTCCCCTCGACCGGAAAGCCGGCCAGCGCCCCCATGCCCAGCGCGCCCGACATCGGGCCCCAGGGCGTGCCTATCCGCAACGCATTGACCTCGTGTCGGGTGCGGCCGCCGCGATACCCGAGCGCCACGTCGCGGAAGTGCAGGGGCGCGGACTCTCCGACGTGGATCACGACCGCATCGACCGCGACGGTATCGGCGCGGATGTCGACCGGCAGGGCGAGCGAGGCGGGCAGCTCGACCGGCTCGCCGCTCGGCACGACGCGCACCTTCACGTGACCGACCTGGAGCGAGGAGATGTCGACCGAGCGCGAGAGCAGCGCGCGCAGGCTCCACGCGATCTCGATCTCCCGCAGCTCGATGCGCACGCCGCCCTGCGCAAAGACCGCGCGCTCGACGACGAACCGGCGCGCCAGCGAGCCAGACAGCCCGTGCAATTCGAGCCGGCCGCCGAGTGCCGACTCGATGCGGTTCGCGGCGAAGCGCAGCGCGTCCGGGCTGCGCGCGAGCCACAGCACGCCGCCCGCGCCGGCCAGCAGCATCAACGCGAGGATCGCGAGCGCGAGGCCGAGGCGTCGGAACCGGATGGGCATCAGAACCTCACGCCGAGCGAGAAGTGCAGGCGCACCGAACTCGTTTCCTGGCCATAGGCGAGGTCGAACCGGAATGCGCCGACGGGACTGCGCACGCGCATGCCGAGCCCGTAGCCCAGTGCCAGGTCGAAGTCGCTGATCTCGTCGGCCGCGTCGCCCGCGTCGACGAACGCGGCGACGCCCCAGCTCTCGCCGATCCAGCGCACGTACTCGGCGGAGCCGACCCCGAGGTAGCGGCCGCCGACGATAGCGTCGCCTTCCGCGACGCCGAGGCTCTGGTACTCGTAGCCACGCACCGAGGTGTCACCGCCGGTGCGGAACAGGAAGCGTTGCGGGATGTCGTGGGACGTGTCGGCGATGATCCAGCCGGCATCGGCCCGGAAGCGCAGGTCGTCACGCGGCGACAGCGGCACGTACCAGGCGGCGGCGGCCATCAGCTGCCCGAACTCCCGCGACGAGATGCCGGGCGGGGCGACGCCCGCGTTCACGCGCAGCATCCAGCCCCGGGTCGGCGAGAGCAGGTCGTCGACGGAACGCCAGGTGTGCTGGTAGCCGAGCAGCGTCGCGAAGGCATTGCTGGCCGGTGCGCCGGCCGGCTCCTGGCGCTCGGTCGTCCATTCGACGCTGAACGCCGGCTGGCTGTGTTCGTCGAGGAAACGTCGCTGGGCGACGAGGGTCCACTCGTCCGTCCGCAGGTCCTGGATGTCGGTGCGCAGGACTGCGCCGGAAAAGGCGTTGATCCAGCCGCTGCGCCCGGGCGGTCGCTCGACGTTGGCCGTGAGGCCCTGCCGCAGCGACTCGATGCGCAGGTCGGTACGGAAGCGGTACGCCTCGTCGAAGAAGTCGTTGTCGCTGTAGTTGACCCCGAAGCGCAGGAGTGTGTCGGTCGAGAAGCCGAGGTTCACGTCGACGCGGCGCGGCATGGCCTCGATCACGGACACGGTGACCGGTGCGCCGGCGGCGAGCGCAGGATCGGTGTCGAACGCCACCTGCACCGCCGAGAAGTGCCCGGTCAGCGCGAGGCGCCGCTCGAAGCGGCGCAGCAGTTCCGCGGAATAGGGCGTGCCGCGGTCGAACGGCGCGTGGTTCTCGACCAGCTCCGGCCGGTAGCGCTCGAGTCCCGAGACCGAGATCTCGCCGAAGTGGAACGGCGGGCCGCTCGCGACCTCGAGCGAGAGGTTGACGTCCGCCAGGTTCTCCTCGACGCGCGCGAGGCTCGACGACAGCTGCGCCGCGGCAAACGACACCGAGGCAAGGTCGCTGACGAGTCCCGCTTTCGCCCGTGCCCAGTCGTCCTGCCGGAACACCGCGCCGCGCGGCAGGCGCCAGTCGGCGCGGACCTTCGCGAGGCGCTCCTCGATCGCCGGATCCTCCGCGGCGGGCCCGGTGAACGAGATGGAAACGGAGGCGATGCGCGCCGGCTCGCCCGGCTGGATGCTCGCCCTGACCATGCGTGGTTCGACGGCGGTGTCGATCCGCATGTCGATGCGCCCCGTGAAGTAGCCCTCGCTCTCGAGCGCGTCGCGTATGCGCCGCTCGGCTGCCTCGACGAGCTGGTCGAGCAGCTCGGGCGTCACGTAGTCGAAATCCTGCCAGCTGCGGATGTCGAGCGAGCGCTCGATGGCCTGCTGCAGCCGCGCCGGCGCGTCGAGTGTCATGTCGAACGTGATGTAGGGATTCGCCTCCTCGGCGAACGCGCCGGCGGCGTACAGGAAGCAGGCGCCGAACAGGACGGGCAGCCAGCCCGGCACCCGGCCCGCATCCTTCCCGAACAGCGCCATCCGGTCGTTCAAAACTGGCGTCCCCCGCTGAACCCGATAGCCTATCCGAAGCGCTGTCCCGCGCAGCGCTCTGCTAGAATTGCGGTGCATTTGCCAGGTCCAGGGAGAGTCACCATGCTCGGGTCGTCCGCGAAGTTCCTGTTCGGCGCCGTCGCCATTGCGGTTATTGCCGGTTGCTCGAAAAAGCCCGAAGAGCCGGCCGCTGATGCCGCTGCGCAGCCTGACGCAGGCCCGGCCATCGCCGCCGTGCGCGCGCGGGGCAACGAGCCATTCTGGAGCGTCGACCTCAGCGAGTCGGCAGTGGTCCTCACGACCCCCGACGGCGAGATTCGCGCCGGTGCGCCGGTGCTGGACACGACCTTTGACGACGGCGCGGTCCTGTTCGTCGCCACGGGCGACCAGGGCGAGATCGCGGTCAAGGTCCTCGACCATGTTTGCGCGGACAGCATGACCGGCATGCCGCACCCGCAAAGCGTCCAGGTCTGGGCGGGCGGCCAGGAGCTCCGGGGCTGCGGCGGTGAGCCGGCCTCGCTGCTGCAGGGCGGGGAGTGGACCGTCGATGAAGTCGGCGGCAAGGCACCCGCCACCGACTCGAAGATCACGCTGAATTTCGGCGCCGACGGTTCGCTGTCAGGCAGCTCGTCCTGCAACCGCCTCGCGACCTCGTACACGCTGACCGGCGAGAGCCTCGCGATCGCGCAGGGCGCCGGCACGATGATGGCCTGCGAACCGCCGGTGATGGCGCAGGAGAGCGCCTTCCTCGCCCTGCTGACCCAGGTGAACCGGTTCAGCGTGGCGGACGACGGCGCGCTGCTGCTCCAGACCGCGGACGGGAAGACGATCCGGGCGCGCCGCTGAGCTGACGCGGTTCACAGCCGGTCGTTCATGGCCACGCCGACGCCGAACGTGGTCTGGTTCCAGTCGTAGTCGATCATGCTCTCGCCGTAGCCGGAGAAGACCTGCACGTAGGCCTTCATCGGGCCCCACAGCGGCGGCGACATCCAGGTGAGCTGGCCGGCGCCCTTGCCCGTCGCGGGATTGCCGCGCAGCATCGCCGTGACGCTGTGGCCGCCCGGCTTCCAGATGCCCGTCAACTCGCCGTAGCCGAGGTAGTCGGTGATATCGGGGTTGTCATCCTCGTAGTCGCCGAGCTCGATCCGCGTCCAGGCCTTCGCCAGCAGGGCGAAATCGCCGCGCTCGATGCCGGCCTCCACGAACAGGCGGTCCCAGCTGCGCGAGATCGGGTCGGCACGCCCGTTGGACTGGTGGTTGTAGCCGACGTTGAGCTGGTTCAGCTGCCAGTCCCCCAGCTCGATGCCTGGCCGGAAATTCACGAAAAGTTCCGGCATGTAGTTCGTCTCGCGGAACGGGCTCGACAGGTCGCCGTTGTACACCTGCCACTGGTTCTGCTGCGTGTACGCGAACCACAGGCCGAAGTCGCGGTCGTCATCGGCCCAGAGACGCGCCTTGAAGCTCAGCTGGAACTTGGCTTCGACCGAATCGAAGTCACCTTCCTCGGCGAACGCATCGAACAGCGGCTGGTACGGCGCGGTGTTGACGTCGGTCGTGTAGCGCCCGAACAGGCCGTAGTTGGGGTAGTAGAGGCGAACCAGCGTCTTCCGTGACTCCGGATCGACCACCCAGGCCCGCTCGAGCAGCGACATGGGCTGCGGCATGACCGTCGTGGCCGCGGCCGTCGTCTCGCCTGCGGCCGTCGTGCGGTTCACCGCCTTGCGGATGGCCTGGTCGAAGCAGTCCAGCCGTTGTTCGTCGACGATGAGGTCGAGGCACTCGGCCCCCGGGGTATATGCCATGGCGGCCGGCGCGGCGGCGGCGGCCGCGACGATGGACGCCAGCCGCGTCCCAAGGGAAATCCTGCTCATGCTCGCCCCCTCGACTTGCCAAAATGATCCGCTGCAGGCGGTTGCTGCGAAGTCGTTCATGATAAATTACCCGCTCGAATCACGGAGGTCGCAGATCATGAAGCTTCGAGTGAACAAGCCGGCCCTCGCCGCGCTCGCCATCGGCATGCTGGCGGCCGTCCAGGCCTACGCGCAGAGTTCGGTCACCTTCGGGCGCATCACGAACATCCGCCAGGTGCAGGTCGAGGACCCGGGCTCCCGCGCCGCGGGCACGCTGGTCGGTGGTGCGCTCGGCGTGGCCTCCGGTTCCGGCCAGTCGCGCAGCAACCGCGCGCTGCGCGGAATGGGCGGCGCCGCGGTCGGCAGCCGGGCCGCGGGCGCGATGTCGCGCAGCACGGCTTTCGAGTACACGGTGCTCGTCGACGGCACCTCCACGATCCGCATGGTCACGGACACCGCGGGGCTGCGCGTCGGCGACTGCGTCGCGGTCGAGCGCGGCTCGTTCAACAACCTGCGCATGGCGCCCGAAGAGCGTTGCGACACGCGCGGCCCGGTGCCGGAATCCGCGCGCGCGGAGTCGGAAGCCTGCATGCAGGCCAAGGACCAGCTCCTCAATGCGGCGACGGACGAGGACTTCGACCGCGCCGAGCGCCGCATGCGGCTGCTCTGCGACCACTAGCGCGATGCCCGGTCAGCCGTCGCGGCCCGTGCCGCGACGGCTGATTCCGCTGACCGGAACCGCGAACTCGCCGTCCCGCACGGATCGCGGAATCGCGCCCCAGGCCTGTCCGAACACGACCTCGTAACTCGCGGGCAGTGCGCCCGCATCCCTGAACTGCTCGTATGACGCTTCCAGTGCGCGGCGCCGGCCGCGCCCGGTGAGGCCGCGCGTGCGACCCGCGGT
>Ga0075306_1000164_pt1 | contig 14378 bp, 13 predicted proteins | sample Joice_CattailNLC_FD_120074 | JGI IMG/M metagenome (GOLD analysis project Ga0075306, IMG submission 120074) | Natural and restored wetland microbial communities from the San Francisco Bay, California, USA, that impact long-term carbon... | ecosystem: Environmental > Terrestrial > Soil > Wetlands ... | reverse complement strand
TCAAGAAGGGCAAAAAAAATCCTAAAGGAGGATGGATTGTTGTTTTCGGATTAGTAGTGTTAATATTTTTTGTTACTATACAAATTCTATTAGATTATGCAATTATTCAATCACTAACAGAAAATAATCAGGTTTTTGGGTATGGTATGGTTGGTTTTGCCTTATCAATGTCATTGTTTCTTTCATATAACTTCTCTCAGACAAATAAAAATCTTGAATCTCAGTTAAAGAAAGTTAAAGAACTTTCTGAAAAGACAATTGAGCAGGAGAGGTTAGCAAGTAAACTTGAAATGGAAAGAAGAATTATGGAAAATGAAAACAATAGAAAAACATTGGAACTTGAAAATGCAAAAAAATTACAACTCTCACTATTACCTAAGGATTTTCCCGAGCCGGACAATCTTGATATTGCTTTTTATATGAGTACAGCATCAGAGGTAGGTGGTGATTATTATGACATTTTATCAGATGATTCAAATCAAATAATGATTGCTATTGGGGATGCAACGGGACACGGTGTAAGTGCGGGAATAATAGTTTCGATTGTGAAGGGGTTGATTCATCAATTCAGGACTGATTTTAATCCTTCTGAAATTTTAAGAAAAATTAATGAAGTATTAATTTCAATGAAAATCAGCAATGTTTATATGGGCCTAACTTTACTAAAAATAAATAATTTTCAAGTAATCTTATCTTCAGGAGGCATGCCACCGGTATTACTCTATAAAAAGAATGGAAACCAAATTCAGGATATAATTATAAAAAGGATGCCTTTGGGTGCAACTAATAGATTAGATTTTGAAGAACAAAGCTTGATATTGAATCACGGTGATATTCTTTTATTATTTAGTGATGGGATATCAGAATTGTTTAATGCAGATAGGGAGATGTTTGACTATACCAGAATCAAAGAAGTATTTTATGAAAACATTGACAAGTCTTCTTATGAATTGATCAATAAATTAAAAAATGCAGCAAATAAATGGAGGGATGGAACAGATCAGTTGGATGATATGACTTTAGTAGTAGTTAAGTGTTTGGACAAGATTAATTAAGATAATATTGTTAAGCTAACTCAAATTAAAATATGCCAACCGGATGTATTTTTGATAAGTGCTTCAATTGGAATGTTCTCTAATTAGACATCTTATATGAAAAATTCTATTTTCGAAGTAATACTAATTGCAATATTATTTGCAACGTTCTGCATCGCACAAAAGAATCCATGGACTTCGGCTCGTCCTGATGGTCATGCTCCCATTAGTATAATGGAGGACCATTATCATAAGAAAGGAGAGTTCATGTTTTCATACCGCTTTATGCCAATGTGGATGAGCGGAATTCTTCAGGGTACTAATGATATTGACAACCAAACTGTCTATCAGCATTATAATGTTGTGCCTCAGAAAATGCAAGCATTCATGAATATGCTTGGTGTGATGTATGCACCAATCAACAATTTAACACTAATGTTGATGGTGAATTATGTTTCTAAATCAATGGATCTTAGGACCAAGACTGGTGTTGAGTTCACCACTAAATCAAATGGATTCGGTGACATGAGTTTTACCGGAATCATAAAAATATTAAATGAGAACCGGCAATCATTGCAGCTTAATGTAGGAACATCAATTCCTACCGGCAGTATTGTCAAGAGTGATGATACACCGATGATGACAAATGCGCCGCTGGCATATCCGATGCAGATAGGTAGCGGTACATGGGATCCGTTCTTTGCAGTTGTATAGCTCGGCCAGACAAATTCTTTCTCCTGGGGATTTCAGCCCTCATATCAGGTAAGGATCGGAGAAAATTCCAAAGATTATACTCTTGGAAATCGGTTCAATATAGTCGGCTGGGGAGCAGTCAAGGCTTCAGACTATTTTAGTTTTTCAACCAGTGTCGGATATTATGGTATCGGCTCCATCAACGGAATGAATTCCGAACTAAATCCGAACATGATGCCTTTATTTAACACTGAAAATTCAGGAAAAAGTCAAATCAATATTGGCATCGGTAGTAATTTTTATGTGCCAAGCGGAAGCATGAAAAATTTCCGTGCTGCAGTGGAAATTGTTCTTCCTATGTACCAGAATGTGAATGGTATTCAGATGAAAAATGAAATTATGGGTACATTAGGTTTTCAGTATTCTTTTGGAGGTCATTGAAAAGCCAATGGCTGAATTTTTTCTGTAACCAATGGTGAAAATTAGAAACTCAAGAGTCTTGAACGCAAATCTTGCGGAAAACAATTTCAGTTTATACGTGGAATGGGATTTTCTTCATCCTTTAAAAGCATGTAATAAAGTAAATGCAAAAATTTTAACAAGACAAAAAAGCCTAAGCTTAATCCTTAGTGAATTCAAAAGTAATATTAACCAGGATTATTTTAGAAGAACCAGCTTCTTAGTTTCTATAAAATCTCCAGAAGTAAGAGAATAAAAATATACACCGGACGTTAGATTGGAAGTAGACGAGAATTCAGTTTTATGGTTTCCCACCTGGAGAATCTCGTTTACAAGTGTTGCAACTTCTTTACCCAGAACGTCATAAACTTTCAATGTAACTTTACTAGCTTTAGGAATTGAAAAGAATATTGTTGTTGAAGGATTAAATGGATTTGGATAATTCTGAAATAAATTGAATTCATTTATCACACCGTCAATTAGTTTTTCCGTTGCCAATACATGCATATCAAATATCGAAGCCCAAACCTGGTAAATACCTGAATAGTCTGCCATCCAGAGTGCATAAAGTTTATTGCCAACTGCCAGCAGCGATATATGATCACCCTGATATGAAGAAGCCCCACCGACAATAGGTTTCGGTTTAAACCGTGAATTGTTTAATGAAAACTCATTCCAGGTATTACCCCCATCAAAAGAACGTGCCAGAAAAACATCTGTTGAATCAGATGTTGTATTTCTATCATCGTGAAAAAGAATATCAATTCCTCCCTGATTATCAACCTGAACAGCAGGGAAATATTGGATCTTTCCATTGTTTAGCTGATCCTGGTTAACTCTTATACCTTCAGACCAGGTTTGTCCACTATCCGTGGATCGATGTAAAATAATATCAGGATCGCTTCCAGCCGGGGAAATATTTTTTTCTGTGGTAACTATGTAAAGCCAACCATCTCTTGTTCCTCCACTATTGTCCACAACAACTTGTGGAAGTCCATTTACTTTAATGTTCCCTTTTGTTGGAAGAGTTCCGCTGATTCCATTCATATCAAAAATGTTTTGCTGAACATCCCAACTAACTCCGCCATCATTGGATATTGCAATACTGGCGAAATCTTCAATGAATGGACTTGCCGAAGTAATCCCAGACCAACAGGTATAAACAGTTCCGTTATTTCCTGTTGCTATGGAACCCCCAACACATCGTTGTGGAGGATTTGGATTAACAATTTGCGGGTCACTCCAAGACTGTCCCTCATCAATTGAAAATGAAGTAAACACAGACGCAGGATTTACCTGCAGATCTACCCAGGCAAGATAGATTCTTCCTTTAAAGCCACTCTGGTTTGAGTAGTCTAACGCTATAGTTCCTTTATCACCTGTCTGATGATCCGTAACCGTATAGGCGTCTGACCAGTTTAAACCTAAATTATCAGAATAATGTGTATAAGTACCGGTGAATATAGAACCAATATGTGAAATAATAAATCTTCCTGATTCAGAGATTACAATACCCGGATCGCCACCATGATTAAAAATTAAATCGCCTTTACAAGTATCGGTGCCGATCCAGTTATTTCCCGCATCTGTAGAAACATATACTCCCTCACTAGTAAAACCCCGCCCAACATTAAGTGTAACTGCACTTGCGAATAATATTGCATCATTCAATGGATTAACAGTTAATACCGGCTCGGTTTGTGTAATTGAGCTTGGATAAATTCTAAACTTTGGAAAATTTAATTTCGTCTGTGACCAAAGAATAGCCGTTGAAAAAATGACAATCCCAAATATTTTTTTATATGAAGACATATTAGAGTCAAAATTTATAACTAAGATTTAATCCAAAGTAAAAGTTTCTCGGTTCGCCCGCATCATAATATCTGCCGTAATAATCATTAATATTAATATATCCCACATAAGTTTTATCAAAGACATTATTATACCCTAGAAACAGAACAGCGCCTAATATTTCGGTACTATAACTAAAACCAAACATAACGTTTCCATAAAAATATCCGTCACTAATTGCTGAGTTAGCATCGTTAACATACATATCAGAGATATAATCGCAATCCCATTGTAACAACCCTGAAAATTGTTCTGAAAGTTCAAATTCGTATTCCAAAATAAGATTGAGAATGCTGCCGGGTATAGAGGGTTCCTTATTACTGGAGTAACTTGCAGTGATTGTTCCTTGCGGAGTATAATTCAGAGCCTGGTATTCATCATACTTGAAATTAGTATAGGTATAATTAATAATTACATCAACATGATCAAACGGTTCAGTTTTTACCCCGCATTCTAGACCAATTCGATTCGTCTTTGCAGCATTTCTATAATAAGACTTTTGATTTATCGTGAAAGGAACAATCTCATTACTTATTTTATAATAGAAGAATGTAACATCAAAAAACAACTTCTTCATAAATTCTGAGTCCCTATTTAATATGCTTCCTTTGATTCCAAGCTCATAGTTGTACGATTTTGAAGATTCAATGTCAGGATTAAGTGTATAGCTTGGATTTGAAGAAAAGATATAATTTTCCATTTCGTAAAGTGCCGGGAAATCGTAACTCACACCATAAGATGTATATAATGCTATAGCGGGGAGTAATTTATAATTAAGCCCTATCTTGGGTGTAAATCCTTTGAATACTCTTGCTGAATCGATAAAGCCATAAGGAATATAAATATCGGAGCTGAATTTACTGAAATCATATCTGCTCGAGAGAAACAGATCAAATTTTTCTTCTATTAAATTAAAATGTTCGAGAAAATAAAAGCCAATGTTATTCACTTTCTGATTGAATTCATTTTCTACCGAAACACCCCGGTTGCCACCTATATTTTCAAATTGATTTACGGGTCCTGACTCATTCGCATATTCCATCCCGCAAGTAAAAACATTTTTATGATTTATAATTGTGCTGCGGTTTGTATAACTAAGGAGTGTTCCCAATGAATATCTTGTTGACAAGGAAAAATACTCATTATCAATTTTTTGAAGCTCCTTTTGGGCAGCATATGCCATAATTTCAATTCCATGCTCATCCGGCGCACCAAACCCGGTTCTGTATTTAAATGCTATCCTTCCTTTTCTATTAACCCGCCGGTTATCCTGTGAAACTGCTAAAGGTGCTGCAGCATAGGGATCTTTATCAAACTCTTCTTTTGTTAATGAACCAGGTTGCCTTATCAAACCATTAACGTAATTTCCAAGTATTGTTATGCTCGATCTTGTGCCGAGATAACCTTCATAAATTGTATTAACCAGATTCTGGTATTCAGAACTGTGCTCACGGTAACCATCTATATTGCGATAATAATAAGAGATAAAATAACGTTGATTATTATCCTTCAGTCCGAATTTAAATCCATTTTGTCTGTAACCAAATCTTCCAAATTGATTTTGTGAAGTAACGAAATTCTCAGGGAAATAAATATCCGTCTTAAAATTAATGACTCCACCGGGTGCATTGGCGTACAAAGAAGAAAGATTACCTTTTACCACATCTACTCCACCAAGTGAAGTAAAATCTATTGCATCCATAACACTTTCACCATCCGGCGCAGTTTCTGGAATTCCATCCTGAAGTATCCGAATTCCTCTTACACCGGTACTTGATCTAGTTCCAAATCCCCTTATTGAAATTCTTAAATCATGGTTTCCATATCTGTTTTGAAGGAACAACCCCGGAACATCAGCCAGAACATCTTTAGCGCTGACTTTTTTGCCATACTTCAGTTCCTTCTTTTCAACACTAAATACCGAGTATGGAATATCAATAATTTTCTCCTCCGTTCTTGTTCCCACAACGGATATTTCTTCAATTCCATATTCGAGCGTGTCTGATTTAGCTTCCTCGTTTTCCTCCTTCTGGGCAAATAAATTATTAGACAAAACCATTAGTACCGAAACCGTAAAAACAAATATTTTATTCATATCTACAGCAAAACCTTTAACAGAAATATTTTAATTGAGTAAAGTAATATTAACCATAGTTGAATTAAGTATTTATTTTTGAACAATAAAAAAAAGAACAGCAGATAGGTTGTCTCTTTTAATTTTGATATCAGAACAATCGTGCATTAACATCTTAAAAAATCTACGATTATACTTTACCAGGACGAATTTATTCAAACCCGAAACTAACAGATGCTACTATATTACGCGGCAATCCGGGTTCTATATAAACAGGTACACCATCCACAATATCAGGATTAATAAAAGCAGATCCAATATAAGTTTCTTCCGCTATATTATTTACAGTAATAAATCCATCCAGGAATAGATGGGGACCAAGTTTGATTTTGTTTTTTATTCCAATCGTCGCACCAAAAACATTATATGAGGGGACACTGATTGTGTTAGCATCATTAACAAAGTAATCGCCAACCCCGTTTATACTAAAGCTAAGGTATAATCCCTTAAATTCTTTTGGCTCGTAAGAAATTGCTCCATAGTAGAAATAGTCAGGAATTCCTGCAACTTTATTATCAGCATAATCAGCATAAGATCCCGGCACACCATAATGAACCGAATCGACAGTATATTCCTGATACTTATTCATTGAGTAAGTAAATGCGGCATCAAGAGAAATTCCATAATCGAAACCGAGATTCAAACCTACTTCTACACCTGTTCTGTAAGTTTTCCCGGCCGTGTAATAAAATCTCCCGCCACGGTATGGCACGATATCGTTATTTACTAAAATATAATAAAATGCGACGTCATAGCTCAATGTTTGAAGAAAAGAGTTATTGTTAAGATATGCAAGTTGTTTAGTTCCTGCTTCAACAGTTGTTGATGTTATTGGATCAAGAAGAGGATTCAATAAATATACTGTGTCCTGTCCATAAGTTCCTGCAGGATCTGTTTCATTGCCTGCCGGCACTTCTATGCCACCACCAAGATTTGCATATATACTGTGAGTTGGAGACAGTAAATATGTAATACCTGCTTTTGGAGTGAAATGGGTAAATGATTTTTTCTGTTCTCCAAATTCAGGAGCTAAATAATCTTCAGCTGAATAAGTTACATAATCCCATCTACCTCCAAGAATGAAGCTCCAGTTATCACCAATCCTTACCTCATTCTGTAGAAAAGCACCAAAAGTATTAGCCCCTTCACGTTTATCGGCTCTTAATTCATCTCCTCTTCCATTTGTTGCGGACAAACTGTAAAATAACACTGCTCCATCCTGATATGCTTCATCCATACCAACTATTAATTTGTTCACAACCGATTTACTAAAATCATAATTATTACTATACATCAGATTCCCACCCAAATGATACCTTGTAAAATCTCTGAACGTATTTCGTTCCGACCTATCCAGATCTTTTGGATTGACAAAAAGCATTCCTGATAATTCATGCATAGCATTAAACTTATGGTCAAGAGTAGTCCCAATTCTTACAAGTCGATTATATCGTCGTTCGTCTCTTGCCTGATAAACAGGATTAGCTTGTTGTGGATTTGTATTGTATTCTTCTTCTGTAAGCGGACCGGGAATATGGAACAAATTATTTGTGGCAACTAAATAAATTCCAAGGTTCGTTTGATCACCAATTTGAGATACCAAACCAAGGTTTGCAGTATTTCTCGTACTACTTGAATGATCGCGCCAACCATCAAAATTAGTATACGCATAGTTTACTGATAATTGAGCCATTCCAAGAACAGCACCAGTTCGGATAATATACTTTTGCAGGCCAAAACTACCCCCTATTCCTCCCAAAGAAACAAATCCTTTTGTGAAATGTGGGATTGTAGAAACATTTATTATCCCTCCGCTTGCATTACCCCAAAGTGATGAAGAATTTGACCTGATTACATCAATATTATTAGAAAGGCTCAGATCAATATTATCGAATGATGTTCTACCATCGGGTTCTGTCTCCGGAATTCCATCCATCATCACTCGTATTCCACGTGAAGTTCCAGAATTTGATCTATCACCGGAACCTCGTGCGCCGAATCCTCTAATTACAAGTCGAACATCCTGATTACCATCCCTCGATTGTGCAAGTACACCGGGGACTCTGATTAATACTTCATCCAGACCATAACCTTTTGTGTTTAATAAATCTTCAAAAGGAATTATTGAAACCGCATATGGTACTTCAATAATTTTTTCGGGATATCTTGTTGCAGATATAGTAACCTGATCTAATTCATATTTTAAGGAATCAACATTTTTTATATCATCCTGGGCAAATGAATGGACTGTGCTAAGAACCAGCACAAAAAAAAGAATAGAAAACTTTTTCATAAAGTAATCCTTTTCATTTAATAACAATTTATTAAAATCTAAATAGCTTAGTTTAATTGATTTCTTAAAACAAAATCATCAGTATTTATAAAAATTATTGTTCTGGTTAAATGATCAGGATCCCTTGGGAGGTGGAGATGGAATTTCTGTAAAGATTGGCATGTAGTTTTTAATGTAATTGCAACCGTAGGATAATTTTTTTAGCTCTGACAGGTTAGAATCTATTTCGCTAATGACTTCGTAATTAAAAAAATTGAAAATATTTTTGTGTCCCGAATTCAGTTTTTTATTTGTTGTGTTAATATCTAATTCACATTCAAAATCTTTTTCAAGTTTGGTTTCTTTTGTATCTGATATGCAGTATAAAATTAACTGGTTTTCATTTACTTCCTTTTTTATGATATCGTAAAAATCCCCATTATATTTGAACTCACGGGACTCAATCCACCTAAAATCAACTTTACTATTTTGGATATCTGTTTTATCAAACACTAAAATCTGAATCTCATTTTCATCAGCAAATTCTTCAGCTTCTCTAATACCACAATCTTTATAATGATTTGATAAAAAGGAGTAAACGACTAAGAATCCAACTGTGTTGTAGATGAATAGTATCACGAGCAGTATGGTAAAAGTTTTTCTCACGTAACCAATTGGTTTCAATAATAAGAATAAACCGATTTTGTAATAACATTTTTTCTAATTCATGCTATGCAAGATATAAAAATTACTTAACATCAAGCACTTAATGTTACTATAAATAAAAAGGACACTTAATCCCCGATTTTTTAAGCTAACGATAAGAATTATCCCTTCCCAATTTTTACAGATGTCATTGTAAGCGAGCCACCCACTGCTTTATCGTTGAATAAAGTTACATTTTCATTTTCTTCTTTCAAAGCAAGAGCATAAAGTAATGGTAAATAATGTTCAGGTGTTGGCACAGCCAAATTAAAATCTTTTCCCTGCGATTGATAATTAACGAGTTGTTTGTGATCGCCAGATAAAATAAATTTTTTCATCTTTTCACTTGCATCAATTGCCCAGTCATAGCTATAATCAACCTCATTTACCCTTGTCCAGTCAACCATTCTGAGATTGTGAACCATATTTCCACTTCCAACAATCAGCACTCCTTTTTTTCGGAGAGGTGCAAGTTCTTTTGCTAATTCATAATGGTACCTGGCTGACTTCAGGTAATCCAGACTCAACTGAATTACCGGAACGTCAGCTTAGGGATACATATGTTTAATCACAGACCAAGCTCCGTGATCAAGTCCCCATTTATAATCCAATCCCACTTCAGTTTTTTTGATAATATTTTTTGTTTCCTTTGCCAGCCCGGGATTTCCAGTGGCAGGGTATTGCACATCATATAGTTTTTTGGGAAATCCGCCAAAATCGTGAATTGTTTTTGGTTTAACCATTGCAGTAACAAAAGTACCTCTTGTTTCCCAATGCGCTGACACACATAAAACTGCCGTTGGTCTTGTAATTTCTTTTGCAACATTACGGAATCCCTGAACAAATTCGTTCTCTTCAATTGCATTCATCGGGCTCCCATGACCAAGAAACATTACAGGCATGCGCTCTGTGTTGTTAAAGGGTTCAGTCATTTTATATAAATTGTTCATAAACAAATCTAAATATTTAGGGAGAGAGATTGAAGATATTATGCAGCTTTAACTGTCTGGTTAGCGTTAATGAACTCTGCAAAGATTTCAATCTTTACGGCGTTGCTTACAACACCTCTGCCTGCTTCGGTTAAGGCATTCCATTGGAGATCCTTAATCAAAACGGTTTAGTTTTCCACGAATTTCGAATCCTGCAACTTCGCTACCGCCAAAGCCGTTAATAGTCCCGTTATATATAACATCAAGGGTTATTTCTTTTTTAATACCGCGAAGAGTTAGTTTGCCTTTTACCAATAATTCGTAATCAGATATTTTCTTTACAGATGTCGAATCAAAGGTCATTTTTAGGTAGTTTTCTGCATCGAAAAAATCTGCAGATTTCAGGTGATGTCACGATCTTCATTTTGAGTATTAATACTGTTCACATCTGCTTCGAATTCAATTGTTGCATCACTAAAATCTTCTGCTTGGGTTTCGAATAGTTGCGTCGAATTTATCGAAATGTCCCCGTACCGTAGAAACCAGAAAGTGCTTTACATTAAAGTTAACTTCCGAATATGCCGGGTCAATTTTCCATGTTGTCATTTTATTTTTCCTTTCTATTTGTTTGTAGTTACATATTTTTATAGCCCAAACTTAGACTGAAAAGTTCATCGGAGCATTCGCATATGATAAGAAATGCAATTAATATATGTTAATTAATTTGTAAACGGATCGGACGGGGTTGTGAAGCTGATCTGATATTATTTATTTCGTGCCAGCTCTTTGAGGATTCTGTTAAGGGACTGCGGTGTAATACCAAGGTACGATGCAATATGGTTTTGCGGAACCTGTTTAAAAAGTTTAGGATAAGTTTTTATGAATTTAAGATATCTTTCTTCAGCAGATTCACTAAGTGATTCGGCTACTCTTTTATGAGTAGCAATATAATTTGCCTCCAGAAGCATTCTGAAAAATCGCTCCATTTTCGGACAGGAAGATAATAATTCCTCTCTTGAAGACTTTTCCAGCAGTAGCACTTCCGAATCCTGCAGTACATCTATATTTTAAGTTGCAAGTAGTCCGGAAAGAAAACTATTTAAATCAGAAACCCATCAATCTGCAATTGTAAACTGAATTATATGCTCAGTTCCCTTAGTATCAATTGTATATTCCCTTAAGCTTCCTGAATTTACAAAACCTATGTGTTTGCAGACATCACCTTCGTTTAATAAACACTGGTGTTTTCTGACTGTCTTTGGAATAAAGAATTTAGCACAGATATAAAACTCTTCATCCATTAATGGTACTTTTTTTAAATATGTTTTTGAAGTAGATCGAACATATCTAAAAGCTTTCTCTACTAAATATAGGGATAAAGAAGTTAATCAGAATTAATTCTTATATACTACTTATAAGCTTCACATTCACAACAATAACAGCTTTAATTTTTTCTCTCAAGAGGAATTATTTGCAGATCTAAAATTTCTGTTCCTCGTAAAACTTTTAATTCTGATTTAGTCCCAACCTGTGTGTCTGTCAATAATTTATGGAGATCATCAATTCCGGTAACAGGGATTGAATTAAAGGAAATTATTCTATCGCCTTCTTTTAATTTGGCTTTTTCTGCCGGGCTGTTTTTTTCAACTGAAATTACCATTATGCTTTTGCCAGAAGGAAGACTGTAATGATAAACTATTCTCCTGTGAATTGACGCATCCTGTCCGGCGATACCTATATAACTTCGTTTAATTTTTCCATCCTTTATAAGTTTGGCAGCTACGAACTTTGCAGTGTTAATAGCTGTTGCAAAACAAATATTCTGCGCCGGTAAAATTGCAGCAGTATTAACACCTATGACCTCACCTCTGGAATTAACAAGAGGTCCGCCCGAATTTCCCGGATTCAGCGCAGCATCCGTTTGAATAACGTTATCAATTAATCGTCCTGTGTTTGAGCGCAGCGATCTGCCAAGTGCGCTTACCACTCCGGCAGTTACACTGGCCTGAAAACCATATGGATTGCCTATTGCAATTACAAGTTCCCCTGTTTTTATTTTTCCCGAATCACCAAAGTTGACCGGGATTATCCCGGGTGAATCTATTCTTATAACCGCAAGATCTGTATCCGGGTCATCACCGATTAAGTCGGCAAAAAATTTCCTTCCATCTGAAAGCACAACTTCAATACTTTTAGCTTTACGCACAACATGACTGTTTGTAAGAATAAAACCATCGGGTGTAAAAATAAATCCAGAACCGCTTCCACCGTGTGTTGGCTTTCCGGATCTACCAACAATAGAATGGTTTATATTTACAACAGCCGGACTTACAGTCTCAACGGCTTTCGTAACAGATGAAGAATATGCATCAAGAAGAACATCTTCAGCCAATTCTTCACCATTAAAATTATTTTCAATTTCCTGCCCTGTTTCATTTAACAAAAAATCCATTGTACTCAATTTATCCTCATTTAAAAAAAAGGATCCAGATGTCTGAATGCATCCAGAGTCCATCAGATATTATTTTTTAAACTCCAGATTACCTTTATCACTAACAGTGACTTCTATCTTATCCCCACCGACAAAATTACCCGCAAGTAACTCTTGTGATAGAGGATTTACGAGATATTTTTGTATTGTTCTTTTCAGTGGTCTTGCGCCGTAGGTTACATCGTATCCAAGCTTAGCGAGCCAATCTTTTGCTTCATCAGTAACATTAAGAATAAATTCTTTTGCTTTTAGCATTTTTATAACCTTTGCAAGTTGTAAATCAACAATCTGTCTAATTTCGTCCTGAAGTAATGGTTTGAAAAGAATTACATCATCGATCCTATTTAAAAATTCAGGTCTTATAGTTTTTCGCAACAAATTAACCAAACTTTCTCGCAGTTCACCCATGGCATCTTCTATAAGTGTTTCATCCAGATTGAATAGTTTTTCCTGTATCAACTGCGAACCTAGATTTGAAGTCATTATAATTATCGTGTTTTTAAAATTTACTGTCCTTCCCTGATTATCGGTTAATCTTCCGTCATCTAGCACCTGTAACAGCACATTAAAAACATCGTGATGTGCCTTTTCTATTTCGTCAAGAAGAATTACAGAATAAGGTCGTCTTCTCACAGCTTCGGTTAACTGTCCGCCTTCCTCATAGCCAACGTAACCGGGAGGTGCACCAATTAAACGGGAAACAGAAAACTTTTCCATATACTCGCTCATATCAATTCTTATCATAGCATGCTCATCATCAAAAAGAAATTCAGCAAGTGTGCGGGCAAGCTCTGTCTTACCAACACCGGTTGTGCCTAGAAAAATAAAGGAACCGATCGGTCTGTTTACATCCTGCAATCCGGTCCGTGATCTTCTGATTGCATTAGAAACTGCGGTTACTGCTTCACTCTGTCCTATAATTCTTTTGTGAAGTTCTTCTTCGAGTCTGAGCAATTTACTTCTTTCACTTTCGAGCATTCTGCTTACTGGAATGCCCGTCCATTTTGCGACAACTTCAGCAACATCTTCTGCGTCCACCTCCTCCTTAAGCATTTTCTTATCTTTTTGAACCTTGGTTAGTTGCGTGGTTTCTTCTTTTAGTTTTTTTACCAACTCATTAATTTTACCGTACCGTAGTTCGGCAACCTTACCCAAATTCCCTTCACGTTCGTATTTTTCTGCTAAAATTTTTGAGTTTTCAATTTCGCTTTTCATAGAACGAATGCTCTGGATTTTTTCTTTCTCAAGATCCCAATGCATTCTTAAAACGTTCCGTTCTTCCTGCAAACCGGTGAGTTCTTTTTTCAGTTCAGCTAATCTTTTTGCTGAAGCATCATCCTTTTCACGCTTTAATGCTTCACGCTCTATCTCAAGCTTTTTTACCTTTCTTTCTAATGCATCAAGTTCTTCAGGCATAGAATCAATTTCAATTCTTAACTTTGAGGCAGCCTCGTCAATAAGATCAATTGCTTTATCAGGAAGGAAGCGATCAGTAATATATCTTTCAGAAAGTTGTGTTGCAGCAACAATAGCTCCATCAGTTATTCGGACACCATGATGTACCTCATATCTTTCTTTCAACCCTCTTAGAATCGAAACCGTATCTTCTTCTGATGGCTCCGTGACTAGAACCGGTTGAAATCTTCGTTCAAGTGCAGCATCTTTTTCTATATGTTTTTTATATTCATTTAATGTTGTTGCACCAATAGCATGAAGCTCTCCACGTGCAAGTGCAGGTTTCAAAATATTTGCTGCATCCATTGCGCCCTGTGTTGCACCTGCACCAACGAGAGTATGAAGCTCGTCAATA
>Ga0075306_1000162_pt1 | contig 14662 bp, 7 predicted proteins | sample Joice_CattailNLC_FD_120074 | JGI IMG/M metagenome (GOLD analysis project Ga0075306, IMG submission 120074) | Natural and restored wetland microbial communities from the San Francisco Bay, California, USA, that impact long-term carbon... | ecosystem: Environmental > Terrestrial > Soil > Wetlands ... | reverse complement strand
GCAACAAACCTTGCAGCCTGGCTTGATAGAAGTCTATTCGGTAGACATTTATGGCAAGAGACAAAGTTCTGGGACCCGGAAGGAATATTAAGTACAATCCCCGCATTAGCCACATCGCTCATAGGAATATTGACCGGAGTATGGTTAAAATCCTCTAAAGACAAAATAACAAAGACTGTTTGGCTCTTTGTTTTTGGCTGTCTTTGTACTGCAGCCGGATATGTTTGGAGCGGATGGTTCCCTATAAATAAAAATTTATGGACAAGTTCTTATGTCCTTTATACGGGTGGTATAGCTCTCCTTTTTCTGGGTATTTGCTATTGGTTTATCGATGTCCGAGATTCAAACTGGTGGATAAAACCGTTCCAGGTATATGGATTAAATGCAATCACTGTTTATTTTCTTTCTGAACTAAGTTCGAAAATACTTTATGTGATAAAAATTCCATCGGGACCAGAAAGTGTATCATTGAGTACGTTTCTCTTCATAAATTCATTTCTGCAATTTTTAGATCCAATTAATGCTTCGCTACTATGGGCGATTTTTAATGTTTTGATATGGTTAGGTTTAATGTGGATCCTGTATAATAAAAAAATATACATAAAAGTTTAATTTTGTTTATTTAGATCTTGACAATTCAAAAATATTATATTAGTTTCAATTAGTTGGTTTGAGCAACAAACTAATTTTGATTTTATGAAATGATTACTAAAAATATTATTCGGGGTAATTCAAAAGTAGTTCGGAATATAAATAGATCTATGATACTAAATTTAATTAGAGTCAAGCAACCAGTTTCCAGAGCAACAATAGCGCGGGTTACTCATCTTAACAAAAGTACTGTTTCTAGTATTGTTACAGACTTATTGGAAGAAGATCTTATATTTGAACAAAAAACTTCTAACCCCAGTGTTGGAAGAAATCCTCTTAATCTTTCGTTAAAACTTGGTAAACATTTTATCGGTGCAATTTCTATAGATGCCTCATTAACCAGATTTGCAGTTACGGATATAGATGGAAGCGTTCTGGGAACATCTTCAATTAAATCACAGCTTCAAAATCCTAAAGAATTCCTTGGAATATGTTCAAAAGAATTGGATTCCCTTACTCAAAAGCTTAACATTAACAGTTTGGAAGGAATAGGAATCACTATTGCAGGGATAGTTGATTCAAAAAATCTTAATGTAATTTTCGCTCCAAACTTAGGATGGGAGAATTTTCATATTGGCAATGTATTAAAGAATTTATACCCGCAAACCAATATTTTGGCTGTAGGAAACGATGCTAAGTGTTCAGCATTAGCTGAGCTGTGGTTTGGAGATCATAAACTTGATTTATCAAACTTTGTGTTTCTTCAGGTAGGTCCTGGTATCGGTTCCGGAATTGTTGTTGAGAACAAACTGCTTGATGGAGAATTTCATGCATCTGGTGAAGTGGGACATACTATAGTGTACGAAGATGGAGAACTTTGTTCGTGTGGAAATAGAGGTTGCTGGGAAATGTATGCTTCAGATAGCGCAACCATTAAAAGATTTATTAATCAGAAAGGCAAAACACTACATCAGACAAATAACATCTCAATGGATTACATAATTGAAGCTGCAAATAATGGTGACAATATTGCTCAAAAGGTGCTGAAAGATACCGGGTATTATTTAGGCTTGGGTATAGTTAAAATTCTTAAGATTATTGATCCTCAAGTAATAATTGTTGGCGGAAGTATTATCCGGGCATGGAATTTTGTATATCCAGAAATTGATCATATCATCAAAATAAGAGCCTTTTATGGTAAAAAAAGAACTATTTCAATTTTGCCAACCAAATTTAAGATTCGTCCTCGTTTGTTAGGTGCTGCAACCATTGCCATAAAAGAAATATTTGACGATTACAAAATAACTAACTAATAATGCTAATTTCCTTAACATATGTTGTTAAATAATTAATTTGTTGTTCGAACAAACTAATCAATTGATCAGTTGAATAAATCAAACAAATGGTTAAACAAAAACTTATAGTCGGCGTTGATATTGGTGGAACCAACACCGTTTTTGGATTCATCCAGGAAAACGGTAAATGTTTCTTTAGTAATTCTATGAGTACCCACCCAGATGAGGAAGCAGATATATTCATCGAAAGATTATCAAATAAAATAAAAACTGATTTCAGAAACTACTCATCATCTTACACACTATCAGGAATTGGGATTGCTGCTCCAATGGCAAATCATCTTAATGGAACAATCGAAACGCCATCAAATATTAAATGGAATAACGTAAAATTTGTGGAGATGATAAAGAAAATTTTTAGTGTCCCCACGGCTATTATTAATGATGCAAACGCTGCTGCACTTGGTGAATATGAGTATGGGCTGGGTAAAGGAATAAAGAATTTTATTGTAATTACACTTGGGACAGGTTTGGGTAGTGGAATCTTTATTAATGGAAATCTTCTTCATAACCCGGCTGGTCTAACAAGTGAATTCGGTCATACCATAGTTAATCCTTACGGACGACGTTGCAATTGTGGCAGGATCGGTTGTCTTGAAACTTATGCATCTGCAACCGGGATTCGTAGAACAGTCCTTGAATTAATGGCTAAATATAACGGAGAAACTGAATTACATAAAATCCCCTTCTCTGAGATTTCCGGTAAGTTAATAAATGATCTGGCTATTAAAAATGATCCTATTGCCGCTGAGGCGTTTCAATATACCGGAGAAATACTTGGCAAAGCTTTAGCCAATCTCGCAATCAGCTTTGTTCCTGAAAAAATAATTCTTTTGGGTGGGCTCACAGATTCTGATGACTTGCTTCTTGAACCTACGTGTAAACATTTTGAAAAAAATTTGTTAGAGAATTATAAAGGTAAAATTAAAATTCAAAAATCGTCTATGGAAAATGGAATGTCAGCTATTTTAGGCGCAGGAAGTTTAATCTCAAAAGAAATTTTTAGAAACTCTTAAAATAAACGACTTCAATGAAAGTGAAGAATAAATTAACTAAATGATCTCACTCTGTAAGAATTTACTGAGGGAAAAAATATGTATAGATTAAATTATAATCAGGGGATCATAATTCTATTTATTCTCTTTTTGGTTAATATTGTTACGTTATCAGCAAGTTCAGATATTGAAGGATACGTAAATGATTCACAAACAAATACTTCCCTGCCCGGTGCAAATGTGCTGCTTTTGGGAACCAATTATGGTACAGCAACCGATATTCAAGGTCATTTCATAATCAAAAATATTCCACCTGGGGAATATACAATTCGTGCAACGTATATAGGGTATGAATCTAGTGAGATTGAAATCCAGGTTGTGGATAACAAGAAATTAGAACAAAACTTCAATCTAAATCCCGCTAGTCTTGAAGGTGAAACTGTAATCGTTACAGGTCAGGTTACAGGACAGTTGGAAGCAATTAATAAGCAACTTTCATCACTTCAAATTGTAAATGCAGTTTCATCATCAAGGATACAGGAACTTCCTGATAACAATGCAGCCGAATCAGTAGGTAGGCTACCTGGTGTTTCTGTTCTTAGAAGTGGTGGAGAAGGCAATCAAGTTGTTATCCGTGGTCTCGCTCCAAAATATAACCAAATCCGTATTGATGGAATTCAATTGTCATCATCCGATCCCTCTAATCGCAGCACAGACTTAAGTATGGTTTCTTCATATATGCTTCAGGGGATAGAGGTTTTTAAAACAGTTACAGCAGACATGGATGCAAATGTAATTGGAGGAATAGTGAATTTTGAATTACATGAGGCTCAGGTTAAAGAGAAGGGTGTACCGCATTTTAATCTTCTAATGCAAGGAGGTTACAATAATTTATCAAATGCATATTACAAGTTTAGGAATTATAAATTTATTGGAAGTGCAGAGAACAGATTTTTTGATGATAAATTTGGAGTTTTTGCACAAGTAGATTTTGGAAGACAAAATCTCTCATCAAATGAATTAGGAGCTTCTTATGGTCATCTGGGCAGCAGTACCACTCAATATTTGGACTCAACATTAAATCTAAATGATATACCAAGAGATCTACAAAGAGTAAATGGAACGATCGTAATGGATTATATAATGACTAAAGGTAAAATTAACTTTATGAATTTTTATAGTTCAGGAAATACTGAGACACAAAACCGTGGTGAAACTTTTGACATCTTACAAAATTTGCATAATTATTCCCTTGCATATTCAAAAAGTACATTGAAGAGTATGACAAATGCTCTCAAAATAAAATACGAATTACCTTTCCTTGATGCTGATTTAAAACTATCTCACACATATTCTGAAAATAATAGTCCAGATGATTGGACTGTTGGATTTCAACAAGCATCAGCTGGGCTGACTCAATTCTTAAATGTCCCAAATTTGGATCCTAAGCTCATTCCTAAGGCTGCCAATAATGACACGAATTCAACATATCTAAACAGTCTGATAACTAGCAGCAGCCTTTCAGAAGAACGTGCTTTAACAGGATCGCTTGACCTGGAAAAAGTTTGGAACATCTCAAACCTGGTTTCCGCTAAAATAAAATTCGGAGGAATGTATCGCTATCAAAAACGGTCGTACGATTATGATCAATCCTCCGGACAAGGTTTAGGTCTTATTAGTGCACAATTTGTGGATAACCTGATTGCTTTACATTTTCCATCTACGAGACAGTACGCCAATACCACAAGCATACCTATTACCCCATTCCTGGATCCGGAGTATGATTATGGTGAATTTCTAGGTGGGGAATATGATCTGGCACTGCCGCTTAATTTCGATATGTTGTTTGATATGGCTAATTATATAAAATCTCAGACTGAACTAATTGCAAAAACTCCAGGAGCCAGCATCGCATATTTTCAAGATGCTTTTAATTCCACAACGAGGGATTATTCCGGTAATGAGGACCAGAGTGCATTTTATATTATGGCTACTCTTAATGTTGGCCCGGAAATCACTATCATTCCAGGTGTAAGGTATCAGGACCTTAAAACAACTTATACGTCATCACGCGGCTTACAAAACACTGCATCAGCTACCGGTGGTCCATATTTACATTACGATACGACTGTCACAGTTAGTCACGATTATTGGTTGCCGGATTTATCACTTAGATATAGTCCGTTAAGCTGGTTCGATATCCGTCTCTCGTATACAAATACGATTTCGTATCCTGACTATAATGCGATTATCCCAAGAATAGATGTTTCAACAGGAGGCATAATAGGTTGGAATAACTTCGATCTTAAACCATCAACATCCACAAATTATGATATATATCTTTCATTTTACAATAACGCAGTAGGATTATTTACGGTTGGCGGTTTTTATAAACATATTGAAGATTTGATTTATCCATGGACGTTTTATGTTACTGGAGCAAGTGCTGTAGAATACTATCCACCTGGCTTAGCAACCTCTCCACCAACAGGTGTGTATAATGTTAGTACCTTCGTTAACGATCCTTTCCCTGTTAAAGTTTGGGGAATCGAACTCGATTGGCAAACTCATTTTTGGTATTTGCCAGGAGTATTATCCGGATTTGTTTTAAACGTTAACTATACACATGTATTTTCAGAAGCTGAATATCCTTATACCGATGTAAGAAGAGTTGGTCGGACACTTCAATATGTAGATACTTCCTTTACAGACAGACTTCTTTATCAGCCCGATAATATCGTCAATTTGGCTATTGGTTATGATTTAGATGGATTCTCAATCCGTATATCAATGCTTTACCAGGCAAATATTTTTACTGGACCAAACTATTGGCCACAACTACGAAGCAGTACTTCTTCATATACTCGCTGGGATGTCGCATTCAAGCAAGATTTGCCCTGGTTTAATTTACAGCTCTTTGGAAATCTTAACAACATCAACGGTGCTGAAGATATCAGCGTCATTCAAGGGGGAATAGGAGGTACAGTTCCTGAATCACAGCAGGATTATGGAATGACAGGTGCAATAGGTATAAGATGGAATTATTAAAAACCATAATACTACAGTTAATTAATAAATTAGTAAACCTTTAATTATCGAAGGAGGTGAATAATTAATGCTTAAAAATAATAAACATGGCAGAGATAGTCCTGTCATTATTAGTTTTGTAAAAAATGTGGGGATCATAATTAATTATAATTAATCGAAAGGAGCTTTTGATGATAAAGATTTTTACGGCAGTGTTATTGATGATGTTCTTCGCATTTATAACATTGTCAAACCAGTCGTTTGCTCAAGGTGGAACCCTTGATGTTTTTGCAAACGGACCAACGCTTGATGTTGTTATTGGAAGTGATACAACGTCAAACGGAGAACAGGCACATAGTGTATATAGACTTGTTTCCCTGGATACAACCTACATTTTTGACGCAACCATAACTATTAAATCAAGTGTTTCTATTATTGGCGTGCTTGGTCCCGATGACAGACCTCCTTGTATTCAGCCAGATGTTCTCGGAGATGGTTCAGTACCAGGAGTATTATTTACATTTACCGGAGACGGAAACCAATTCATACTTAAGGACCTCTATCTTTTAGGGATTGCAATCAATAACACTGTTAATTATGGTGCCGGTCAGGCAGTACAGATATCGTCAGATAATATACGACTTATCGTTGATAATGTGATTTTTGAAAACTGGTCACAGTTTGCAATTGGTTATGCAGGTAATTGGGATAAATTCTACATTTACAATTCTAAATTCAGAAATATGACTACCCAGCCAAACCAGTGGTACGTTGGTGAGTTACTTCGTAATGAGAATTACATTGGTGCATTTCCCACTGATACAATAATAATTAAATACAACACGATGCTTTGTGTAAGCGGTTATGCTACAGCCGCAACAGGCGGAATTGTTAATTACTATGAGTTTTCGCATAACAATATTGTATATACATTTAAAAATCCTTTCTTCCTTGATAGGATGGTGAATGCAAAATTTAATGATAACATTTTCTACGGAGTTTATGCAGGTGGTCAGAACTATACAGAATACAATGGCGGCTGGGATTCATTTACAGCCGGTACAGTAGCTTCAATTATAACGATGGGTCCGTTAGATTCACTAACTGCTGCACTTCTTCTTGGTCATCCTTCAACTGGTGCCGGAGATCCTGCAGCTGAGGCACTAAGAAATGTTGAGGTTAAGAATAATGCTTATTACTGGTCTGATGGTCTTACATCTTTCTGGACAGCATGGAATGATACTGCTCATGTCGATTCTATTATAACTCCGGTATTCATGAACAGTCAAACCATTAATATGTTTGCGGATAATGCACAGTGGCCTGGTTTTGTAGAATCTGGTAACCTGAATGTTGATCCTGGTTTCGGCACATCAATTAATGCCGTTTTGAACCCGGGTACAGGAAATAATGTCGGTCTGTTAAATTGGTTTACTGTTGTAAGAACTGGTACAGGTACTACGGAACTTTATGGTTACCAGCTTACTAATGTAGACTTTAGCTCCGGCAATTGGGTTCCCGATTGGCCGCTTCCTGAATCTTCTGATTTGCAATACAGCAATGCTTCTTTACAAACAGGTGCCACCGACGGCGGTTATGTTGGTGATCCATATTGGTTTACCGGTGTTACCGGTGTTGAAAGAGTACCAGGACATGTACCAAATGAATTTACTCTTTATGACGCTTACCCCAATCCGTTTAATCCTTCCACTACTATTAGGTTCAGCATCCCGGAAAGTGGGAATGTAAGCCTAAAAGTTTACACCGTTACTGGTCAGGAAGTAATGACGTTAATTGATAATGAGTATACTATCAACGGAAGCTATGATGTCAGCGTTAATATGATCAATCTTTCAAGTGGTGTTTACTTCTATACACTAACACAGAATAATATCTTTTTAACTAAGAAGATGATTCTGTTGAAATAATTTTCTGATTACTGTATAGTTCTATTTTATTTAAAAGGGCTATCTCAACTGAGATAGCCCGCTTATTTACAACATAGGTGATCCTATTACGGTTTTATAATTTAAGAACAATGAAATTTTTCTTTGATAATGTCTTAGCTAAAATATTTTTTCTAATCTCTGTTACATTTTATTCTTTTAATTTCATTTACTCACAGAATAAAGTTGTAGGATATTACCCTGATTGGATGCAATTTACACTTACCCCACAAAATATTGAATACGAAAATCTTACTCATATAGCACATGCATTTGCCTGGCCACAAAGTAATGGGAACATATCATATTACCAGGGAATGTTTAATTATGGATTGACTAATGAAACGCACAAGGCAGGCAAAAAAATTCTTCTTGCCATCGGTGGTTGGGGAAATAGTGATGGATTTGCCCCAATGTCTGCAGATTCAACTTCAAGAACGAATTTTATAAATCAGGTTGTGGGATTAATCTTAACCAATAACTACGACGGGATTGATTTTGATTGGGAATTTCCTAAAAATATTGATGAGGGAAAAAATCTGACAAAACTTCTAAAAGAATTGCGTGAGAGATTTAATCAGGAAAATCCGGATCTGTTTATAACGATGGCAGTTAGTGCAGGTTCTTATAATGGTCAATATATCGAATACAGTAAAATTATAGATTTTATAGATTGGTTTTCGATGATGGGATATGATATTCACGGTAGCTGGACAATTCATGCTGGTCATAATGCTCCTCTTTATCAACCTTCAAATTGTATTGATGGTGCAAGCGATCAAGGAATTCATTACTTAAATATTATTCGCCAGGTTCCGAAGCATCAAATTCTTTTCGGATTACCATTTTACGGTAAAGAATTTGATGCCACAGGATTATACCAACCTATTACAGGAAATGTAAATGATCTTTTATACACGGACGTAGCCCCAAGAATTGCGAATGACAACTGGGTGAATTACTGGGATGATTTTTCAAAAGTACCATATCTATTAAATAATGCTAATACAAAATTTGTTACTTATGATGATACAATGTCTGTAAAAATCAAATGTGATTATGCTAAAGAAAATCAACTTGCCGGAATAATGTTTTGGGCACTTGGACAGGATCTTGTTTCAAACACTCAGCCATTGCTTGAGACTATTGGTAGAAGCATGGGGTTAACGACATCTGTAAAACTCTCTGGTAGTTATTATACAGATAGCTTTTACCTGCTGGATAATTATCCCAATCCTTTTAATCCATACACCAAAATAGTTTTCTTAATACCTGAAACTTCATTGGTTAATCTTAAAGTATATGATATTCTTGGAAACGAAGTTTCTTCTTTGGTAAATGAAGTAAAATCAGCAGGAAGATACGAAGTAAATTTTGATGCATCTGATCTCGCAAGCGGCGTTTACACTTACATACTGTCTTCGGGAATTTATTTACTTGCAAAAAAAATGATTTTATTGAAATGACAGTTAATTACGTTTTTGACGGGATTGATTTTCTACATTTTATCCTTAAGGATTTATTATGAAAGTATCTCTTCTGAATGTATTTATAACTTTTTTATTCACCATAATTTCCTTCCCACAGGGAAATGATACGCATCTCAATTTAATGCCTATTCCCTTTCAGTATGAATTAATTGGTGGTAAGTTCAGGATCGATAAGTCATTTACAGTTTCTGTTAATGGAACTGAGGACGAACGGATATTTAACGGAGCGAGGGAAATGCTCAGGAGGTTAACAGGACGAACAGGACTTTTCCTGAAAGATCCCTTTGTAATAACAAATGGTAATATCGGTAGTATGAGGATAGAAAGAAATCGTATTGGTGAAGTAAAACTTGGTGAAGATGAATCTTATAGTCTTGATGTTACAGAAAATCGAATTCTTTTAACAGCAGAAACTGATATTGGAGCATTGAGGGGAATTGAAACATTTCTGCAGCTTCTTTCTTCAGATGAAGCGGGATATTTTATTCCAACAATTGTTGTAAATGATAAACCGCGTTTTCAATGGCGTGGGCTCATGATTGATGCCTCCCGGCACTTTATGCCGATAGATGTTATAAAAAGAAATCTTGATGGAATGGCAGCGGTTAAACTTAATGTGTTTCATTGGCATCTGAGTGATGACCAGGGTTTTAGAGTCGAATGCAAAACATTCCCTAAATTGTATGAATTAGGATCGGATGGCGATTACTATACACAGGTGCAAATAAAAGAAGTAATTGAATATGCTGATAAACGTGGTATAAGAGTAATGCCGGAATTTGATTTGCCCGGGCATGCAACAAGCTGGCTTAAAGCTTATCCTCAATATGCAAGTGCCCCGGGTCCTTACTCAATCGAACGAAACTGGGGTATATTCGATCCAACTTTTAATCCTGTTCCAGAATCTACATACATCTTTTTTAATGAATTTTTTGAAGAGATGTCAGAACTATTTACTGACGAATATATTCATATCGGGGGTGATGAAAATAGCGGCAAACAATGGGATGAAAATCCTGAAATTCAAAAATTCATGAAAGATAACAACATACCGGATAATCATACATTACAAAGTTATTTCAACTCACACTTACTAAAAATTTTAACTAAGTATCACAAAAAGATGATCGGATGGGACGAGATATTTCATCCTGATCTGCCGAAAAGTATAGTTATACAATCGTGGCGTGGTAAAGAGTCTCTTGTCGAAGCAGCAAAATTTGGATATAGCGGAATATTATCGCAAGGGTTCTATATTGACCTTAATCAATCAACTACATTCCACTATCTGAATGATCCTTTACCTGAAGATTCCCCTCTCACTGAAGAACAAAAAGAATTGGTGCTTGGTGGCGAAGCTACTATGTGGTCTGAGTATGTTTCACCAGAAAATATCGATTCAAGAATTTGGCCAAGGATGGCTGGAATTGCCGAAAGATTTTGGTCGTCCGGTAATGTTACAGATACCATTGATATGTATGAAAGATTGGATGAAATAAGTTTCAGGCTTGAGGAACTTGGTTTGTTGCATATAAAAAATTATGAGATGATGTTACGACGCTTGTGCAATAATTCAGATATAACTGCTTTAAAAAATTTTGTTAATGTTATCGAACCAGTTAAACAATACAGACGATATCAATTGAGGAAGCAAACTCAACAATCACCGCTTACAAGGACAGTTGATGCGGCCAGGCCTGATGCAAAAGTTGCCAGAGAATTCAGATACTATGTAGATCAGTTTTTATCCGGTGATAATACAAATCTCGATACTATTATATCTCTTTTAACACTGTGGAATAACAATCATAAGGAATTACTCAAAACCATCGAAATCTCTCCCATCTTAAATGAGATAGAAAGTGCTTCTGAAGATTTATCAAACATAGCAGCTGCTTGTCTCGAAGCAATCAAGTATATAATCAATAGTCAGAAACAAAACGAAGACTGGTTAAATTCAAAATTGGAACTAATTCAAAAAGCAGAAGTGCCAAGAGGCCAAACAGAAATTATGGTCGTCATACCAATTAAAAATATAATTACAAAAGCATCGGAATAATTCTAATTTGGATATAAACAAGAAAGCATATAAGTGAAAATTATTTTAGTTATCATACTATTTTTTTTACCGGTCATAGCTCCTGCTCAAAAGAAAGAAATAGTAGCATACTATACAGGGTTCCACCCTAAATATAAAAGAAGCTATTTAAAGGTTTTAGAAAAAAATGGCTCACTGGATAAAATAACCATATTAAATTATGCTTTCGCAATACCTTTACCTGATTCATCCGGAAATATTATCCCCGCTTTTACAGATGCATATTCTACTTACCAGGAAGTTTATTCAAAGGAAATGAGCATTGATGATATAGCAGACAGCTCAACTCAACGATTACGTGGACAGCTTAATCAGTTACGAAAAGTAAAAGTAAGACATCCTGAATTAAAAATTCTTTTATCAATAGGTGGCTGGGGCGGTTCAACTTATTTTTCTGATCTGGCACTTACGCCTGAATCGAGAGAAAAATTTGTAAGTGCTTGTATCGATTTTTTTATTCAAGGGAATCTTTTCATAGGGAACGATGCCGGGTGTAAAGGTTCTGCAAAAGGAGTTTTTGATGGTTTTGATATTGATTGGGAATTCCCAATTAGCGGTGGGCCTGAAGGTACACATTATAATCACAACGATAGAGAAAATCAGACTGCCTTATTTGCGTTATTTAGAGAGAAATTAAATAACATAAATCCAAACCTACTTGTAACTGCTGCAGTTTCGGCCAGGAGCTGGGAATTCTGGAAATACAACTTTAATAAAGACCAGCGATACCTGGATTGGCTTAACGTAATGAATTATGATAACCATGGTATCTGGGATACTTTGACTGGGCATCATACTAATCTTCTCAGTTCACCTAATGATCCTGATTGGAGAAAAGAATCATTGGATCATACTGTAAAATACTTATTAGATTCCGCAGGAGTAAGCAGTGATAAAATTATTCCTGGTGCTGCTTTTTATGGTAAGGGATGGGAAGAAGTAAATTCAAGGAATTTTGGGCTTTATCAGCCCGGAAATGCTAATGCTGTAAAACATCATATAAGATTCGAGAATTATAATGACTATTCTGAGATAATAAAAGCTGGCTATCAATCTTGCTGGGATAATCTTGCGATGGCGCCCTGGTTATATAATTCAGAAGAAAAATTTTTTTGGACATATGACGATTTACGCTCAATAGCACTAAAGGCAAGATATGTTGATGCTTATAATCTAAGAGGTTTAATGTTTTGGTCAATAAATGGTGATGATTCGTTGGGTTCTTTGGTAAATACAATTTACATTAAAAATATGCCGGATATTCTTGAGTTTATTTCAAAAGCAGATAACACTCTGCCATCTATAAAAATTATTGTACCAATTGAGAAACAGGAAATTGTAACCGGCTCAAATGTTATAATCGAAACTGATATAAATGATTATGATGGAAAAGTCGTAAAGGTAGAATTTTTTGTAGATGGGAAATCCATAGGATATAATACATTTGCTCCTTTTGATTGGGTTTGGTTTAACGCTGCTTTTGGAAGACACAAAATTGAAGCCATTGCTCTTGACAACAACGGAGGAAAAACAACCTCTGATACTCTTGATGTAATTGTAATCGATAATAATTAAAAGAATTAAAATGCATCATATTCAAACATTAGATATAGTAATTATAGGTCTCTATTTCCTGATAGTTTTTTCGATAGCTGCATATTATACACGTCGTGCTGGAAAAGATACAGGAGAATTTTTTCTATCAGGAAGAAATCTGCCCTGGTACATTGCAGGGACAGCAATGGTAGCAACAACTTTCGCAGCAGATACTCCCCTGGCTGTGACAGAACTTGTAGCAAAAAACGGTATTGCAGGAAATTGGCTTTGGTGGAATATGGCTATAGGTGCAACCTTAACTGTTTTCTTTTTTGCTAAACTCTGGCGTCGTGCCGAAATAATGACTGATGTGGAGTTTGTAGAATTGCGATACTCAGGCAAAGCTGCTGCTGCCTTAAGGGGATTTAGAGCTTTATATCTTGGTTTGTTGATGAATGCAATCGTTATGGGTTGGGTTCATAAGGCTATGCAAATAATTTTTCACGTTACATTTCCTGAGATCAATTCTTTTTTGCTGGTAATAATTGCTGCATTTATAATAGCTATTTATTCATCAGCTTCAGGATTGCTTGGAACAGCGAGAACGGATAGTTTTCAGTTTGTATTTGCAATGGCAGGTTGTATAGTCCTGGCTATAATTGTTTTAAACCTTCCGGAAATCGGTGGTGTTGTTTCACTCAAAGAAAAATTGGCTCCGCAGGTTACAGATTTTTTACCCAGGATTGGTGAGTTTTCTGCCGGAGGTGTAACAGCGGGTGTTCTTGCAATACCAATAGGTGCATTTCTTGCCTTTGTATTGTTACAATGGTGGTCAAGTTGGTATCCAGGTGCGGATCCTGGTGGAGGAGGTTACATTGCACAAAGAATGATGTCTGCAAAAGATGAGAAGCATAGTCTATTTGCAACCTTGTGGTTTACAATTGCACATTATGCTCTTCGTCCCTGGCCATGGATTCTTGTAGCGCTTGCTGCATTGGTATTACTTCCAAGAGCAGAAAACCCTGAACAGTTACAAAACGAAAACCCTCAGCTATATAAAAAAGTTGTAGAAGCATACAGCAACCAGGAATTAATAAACTCTGATGATCAATTATTTAAATCAGAGGAGTTTTTAAATTTTTATGAAAAATATGAGAACACCGTTAACCCCGGAGTAATGTATCCTAAATTAATGATCAAATATTTACCGGTGGGATTTCTTGGTCTATTGATCGCTGTATTTCTTGCTGCATATATGTCTACCATAGCATCTCAGTTAAATTGGGGAACCTCCTATATTATTAATGATTTTTACAGGAGATTTATTAAATCCGATGCAAATGAAAAACACTATGTGCTGATTTCAAGGATTGCAGTTATTGCAATGATTATTTTCTCTTTGTTGGTTACGAATTATTTCTTAACGACAGTTTCAGGTGCCTGGATATTTATTTTGAATGCAAGTGCCGGTCTGGGTGCTGTATTGATACTTAGATGGTATTGGTGGAGAATAAATGCCTGGTCTGAGATTTCAGCAATGATTGCTCCTCTAATTATATATCCAATAGCTGTTTACGGATTTGGAATGGAATCACCTATAACTCTTTACCACATTGTCTTCGGG
>Ga0075306_1000161_pt1 | contig 14737 bp, 12 predicted proteins | sample Joice_CattailNLC_FD_120074 | JGI IMG/M metagenome (GOLD analysis project Ga0075306, IMG submission 120074) | Natural and restored wetland microbial communities from the San Francisco Bay, California, USA, that impact long-term carbon... | ecosystem: Environmental > Terrestrial > Soil > Wetlands ... | reverse complement strand
TATTGATACCAAAAAAAATGATTCTAATAAAGTGATAATTGTTTTTTGACAGATAGATGTTTCTTGCCAAGATCAATTACATTTCCAATTGCCTCGCGGTCGTTATTAGATAGTTCAACATAATTCATTAAAGGTGTTTGATCGGGATCAATGTAAGGATACATTATATCTAACTCGTTTTCACTGTGCCCTAATCCAAGAGCATGTCCAAACTCGTGAATTAATGTTCCTTTTATCTCTCCATCCGTCACAACCTCATCATTAAACTTAATTAAACTAATCTGAATTTTTGAGTAATTAATTCTTTTATTCTCGTCGATATTATATTCAGTGAGCCCAAGATAATCTTCATTGTACTTCTTCCCGAGGTTTTCTTCGAATATGACGGATATATCGGCAGAACTATTTGAATTAACAAAAGTATAATTAATTCTGTCATCGGCATTTTTCCAAACGTTTAATGCATAGTTGACGTAATCTTTATATAAAGATTTATAATAGCTTGATGAAGATTCTTTAATGTATACTTTTAATGGGAATGATGAAATATCCCAATGCTTTCCATCCCAGAGAGTTTTTCCTGATTTATCGATATGAAAATAATTCCCGGTTGTTATTTCTTTATTCGAATAATTTGTCTCTCTGCGATTATTATAAAAATCGTTCTCTCCGGATTTTGTATTACGGTTGTATTTTTCTAGATGATTGTCGGTTACTTTTTTAATTTGCCCATGTCTATTTACTGAAGCATTACTTAAGGATGATTTACCGGAATGATCCTTCAAATTGCATTTTCTGGCACTGGTTGGTTCTGGTAATTTTGAAATCGAGCGATCCTGTGACAGAATATTATTTGATATACTCAGTATTAGAAAAGAGATTATTAATGTAGAGTATAGAATTTTTTTAAGATATATCATTTGCCAGCTTTCTCCGTTTAAAAAACCATTACTTTCGGATATTTTATGATAACTATGTATAATCCGGTTCAGTGTGGCAAATTTTAGTCCTCAATAAACTATTGAAATTATTGTGAAAAACACATTATTTTGATATTTACTTGAATTGTTAATTCAACAACAGTGTACAGGATGTTATGCAGTTAAAAATCTAAAATGTCGATTCTGTTATTAAACCTTATAGGGGTGACAATATTGTTGGAGTTATCGTACGATTAGAATATTTGACAACTTACGAATAGTCTAAGTCACTACCACCGATAAATTCACGAATGACAGAACTAGAAGGCACAAATGAATCATCGTCAATGGGGGTTACTGATTTTAGGACTTTATGGAGTCTTACCGATCTTTCATAAGCATCCACTTTTAACGGATCATTATTATATTTCTCTTCCCATTCTGCAAATCTGTTTTTTAACCTATGTGAGTAAAGTGGTAGTTCGTAAGGCATACCGCTGCTGATGATAAAATCTGCAGAGCCACAGTAGGGGATGATGGTTCTCAATTCACTCGAACGAACATAGTGCCAGTGTTCAAGTGTTTGTTGCGGGTTGTAAGCACGGTGAACCGAATCTCTGAGCATTCTTCTTATCAGCCGGAGATCAGTCCACCTTATATATTTACCGTCAGCGCCCTTCATTTGAAGCAGCGGTTCCAAATAGAGTTTAAATTTTTTCTCCAAAGGTATATCCATACTGAAATCGGGGTAAAGACCATGCAAACTATCTATTAATAGTAACTCATGTTCTTCCAGTTTTAACGGCGTCACATTAAGTTTTCTTGTGCCCGATTTGAAATCGTAGGATGGAATTAAAACTTCTTTGCCCTTACTGAGTTCCGTTAAATGCTCATTTATTAGTTGAAGATCCAACGCCTGGGGCGTTTCAAAATCATAATCTCCAAACTCGTCTTTAGGATGTAGGTCGAGATCGAAAAAATAATGATCAACATTTAGCGCTTTAAATTTATATCCTCTTTTTATTAGCTTTTGTTCAAGTTTTATAGTTGTAGTAGTTTTCCCTGATGATGAGGGTCCGCTTATCATAACCATTTTCAAACTGTCCAGTCTTTCAATCATCAATTCAACTGCCAGTGTAACATCATCTTCGTATAAATTTTCTGATTCGTGAACAATGTGTGCAAATTCTCCATTCGCAATTCTTTGGTTTAAAGCATCAACCGTATGAAGATTGTGTGATATTGCCCAGTCAAGATTCCTCCAAATTTTTGCCCATGGTATATTCTCATTCTGTTTAGAATGATGCCGGCCTTCAAGTTCTCTTCTTTTTGAAGCTTCATCTCTGTAAAGAATATATTCCTTTGCAACTTTCGAATGACCATTTTTTATTAATACTTTTTCAACTATATCTTGAATATCTTCAATATGTGGAATATTACTATCTGAAAATTTTTCATGTAATATTTTTACTACTTGCTCAGCCAATTCATTTGTTTTTTCTTTATCTCTGCCACCAACTGCAACTACTGCGCGGTAAATTGCATTCGCAATTCTATCTTGGTTAAAAGGAACTATAGCTCCGCTTCTTTTTATAACCCGGGTTATTTTATTTGACATTCCCGCTCCGGTATATAAATAAAATTTATAGAACAGTAATTTATTGAATTATGGAGAGATTTTCGAATAAATCGATATAGGATAAAGTAGTAATCCAGGCAGGCAAAATATCTAAGTGATTAAGAGATATTCAAGCAATACTGGTAATTAATTAATTTGCTACAAAATCACTATACTCTCTATTCTGTGAAATGAACGATCTTACATAAGAACAGATCGGCTGCACTTTTAGATTATTATCCATCGCATATTTAAAAACCGTTTCTACGATTGTCTTTGCAATTCCTCTACCTCGTAGATGCTGAGGTGTGAATGTTGAATAAAGTTTTATAATATCACCTTCCAGATTGTAGGCAGCATATGCTTTATCGCCATTAATATCAGCAACAAAGCGCTCATTCTCCATATCGTGTATTACTATTATATCCACAATTTAATTTATCAGTTCTCTATCTTGAAATTATAATCTTTGTTGGAGAATGCTCCCTGATGACCATAGAAGGTTTTTTCTGCAAATCTCACATTGTTATTATTGTCTATATGAATTGCAGTTGAACAGCGTGTTCCATATTCTGGTGATTGAATAAAAACTGATGATAATACTTTCTCCCATTCTAACCCTACTCCAGTATCCGGTAAATCATTTTCCCTGGCTTCACGAGTATCACTTAGTAGATTTAATAACTCCCACGCATGGAGTTCCTTTTGCTCCATCAATTTTGCCAATTGATTTTTACTTTCTAGTACTTTGGGCCATGGTGTATCTAAAACAGCATTGCTTAGCCCATACACACCTGGCACCAGTTTTCTTAATCCTTCTGTGTGAGTAGAAAAGTAATATAAATTTTTTATGTCACCTAAAATAAGATTAAATCCATTGTATCTTAATAAGTCACTTTTTACGGAATTGTAGTATTTTTCTGCACTCAGTTTGCCCAACAAATAATTTGATACTAATTTTCCTCTTGTTGGTGCCTCTTCTTTAATGTTGGTTACATCACGGTAGTTTGTTATTGCTGCAAACTTACCGGATTTTGTGATTCCCATCCATGTTCCACCAGCTTTTAAATCTTTTCCGGCTAACAGACTCGGATGATCCTTCCAAAATTCAGCCTGTTCAGTCGGGCGATTATAAAACTCATCTCTGTTTGCAGCAAAGATTAATTTATAATTTGGGTGTGAATTATATGCGAATACTACTAAACACATGATGATAGTAAGATAAATTTACCTGCATTGATTTAAATACTTTGTATCTGACGACTAATTTTATTTAAATAATTAAAATAAGATATTTTTAGAATTGAGTTCGTTTATAAGATTTGAATAGCTTGCAAAATGAATTCCGTCCCAGCCCAAATTTTTTGCTGCCAAAACATATTTTTCAATATCATCAATAAAAATGTGTTCTTCTGAGGGAGCTCCGGAAGCATTTTCAACAGCACGGTATATTTTTTCTTCCGGTTTTACAGCACCAGCTTCGTGTGAAACTATTAAGTTATCAAAGTACTGTAAAAAATCATAATGTTCCCAACCATATTTTTTATGTATTGGGTCAGTGTTTGAAAGTAGTATCAACTTATAGTTCTTTTTCAGCCTTGGAAGTAGTGCAACAACATCATCATTTTTTTGGAATATACCAGCATAGTATTTGCAGAATGTTTCACTATCAATTTTATAATTGAGAATTTCGAGCATTCTTTCAATAAACTTTTCTTCACTTATTTTCCCTCTTTCATAGTCCTTATGATATTCATAATTTGAATTGTAAACATCAATAAAGTATTGACCCAATCCACTCTCTATTTTTTCCAGTTTGGTTGTTAGTTTATTATAATCAAATGGCAGAAGAACATTACCAAGATCAAAGACAATAACGGAGATTTTTCTTTCCATATTTATTCCGGGATCTCAAATAAAATGTCTTGTAAGCCAGTATTAGTTTCGATCTTTTCGACAGTTAGATCGATAGTCTGCGCTCCTAAAGTTTGTGTTATTTTAAATGGGTATTTCAATCTATCCACCTCACGGTAATCACTAAATAAAGATTCCTGTTTGAATAAACCCTGGGGTGTTTTGATACTTTTTATTTCCTTAATTTTTAATCCTGACTCTACTTCATAGTATTGGTTCCATTCTGTGCTATCTTCCATTCTCATACTAATGTTATAACATTGAACACTGTCAATAATTTCGATTCCAACCATTTCTGTTTTTACACCGTATAATTCAGGATTGAGAAGAAAATTCATTTGTGCTTCTATTTTTAATTTTGCGAGTTCGTTCCCTTCTAAAGAAGATTGCTCTTCTCCTAAAATCATAACCCCCTGAATGCCATTAAATATAATAACCTGCTTTATTGTTCCTGTATCAATTTCCTGTTTTAGTTTATTCGGTGTTTTCTGTTGGATGATAATACTAAGTTTTTTCCCCATAACATTACCACTCATTGTTGTAGAACGGTCTACTATGGATTTAATCCGTGTCTTCCCACCAATAGCTTGCAAATATTTGTCAATAACATCCTCTGCTGTTAATTCTAAACCTGATGATTTTTCAATAGTTTTTTCATTAGGATAACTGTTGACAATAATGCTATCTATTGGAAATGATGAAAACAAACTTATCGCACAAACAATAATTGTTACTGTTGGCATAGTATTAATGCTTATCAAGTGATAATCTCTTTGTGATCTGTTACTTTTACGGATTAATTTTTTAAAAATACAAATTATTGTTCAATGATTAAATTTTAAGAATATCCAATATTGGCAAAATATTTGACTAAAATTGACTGTTATTTGATTATTCTATTAGTTTTGAAATCATTTATAAAGAATTTGAGAATTTCCCGGAGTAAATGAAAAATATATTAGTAGTTGGTGCCGGCAGGACGGTAATATCCTTAATATCCTATCTTTTAAAACAGGCCCAAGATCAAAATTGGCAAATTACAGTTGCCGATCAATCGTTGGAGTTAGCAGAACAGAAAACTGAGGGTCATCCAAGAGCACGGGCAATCAGTTTTGATGTTTTTGATGTGTACCAGCGAGGCAAGGAAATTTCAAAAGCCGATGTTGTGGTATCTCTCCTCCCGGAAACTCTTCATGTTCATCTGGTAGAAGACTGCTTAGAAAACCAGGTACATCTGGTAACAGCTTCGTATGTTTCTGATGAAATGAGAAAATTTAATGAAAGAGCTGTAGAGTCCGATATCGTTCTGCTCAATGAAATGGGTCTTGATCCCGGGATAGATCATATGGACGCAATGAGGTTAATAACGGGAATAAAAGACAAAGGTGGGACAGTTCTTTCATTAAAATCATTTGGAGGTGGACTTATAGCTCCAGAATGTGATGATAATCCATGGGGTTATAAAATAACATGGAATCCAATGAATGTTGTAACGGCAGGAATGGCAAGTGCAAGGTATGTCAAAGACGGAAAATTGAAGATCGTTCCTTATAACAGGTTATTCTTGGACACAGAGACAGTGGAGATAGAAGGTGCGGGTTCATATGAAGCCTATCCGAATAGAGATTCTATAAAATACAGGAAAATTTATCACCTGCCTCAAATCCCCAATGTTTACAGGGGTTCCCTCCGGAAAAAAGGTTTCTGCAAAGCCTGGAATGCATTGATAAGAATAGGACTCACAGATAACAGGTATATTGTCCCTGAGTCTCAACGACTGACATATGAAGATTGGTTGTCAATTTATCTAACCAAAAGAAATGGTGCTACAACAAGGGAAGCATTGAAAAACTTTTTAAAGGTTTCACCTAATAGTGAAATAATGCGAAAGATTGAATGGCTTGGTTTACTAAGTAATAAAAGCATAAGGTTAAAGAATGCAACACCTGCAGAGATACTATTGGATCTTCTTAAGGAAAAATGGATGATTAAAAAGAATGATCGGGATATGGTTATCTTACAAACTGAAATTGAGTATAAGCTAAATGGTCGCCGTAAAAAGATAATTTCATCTTTCGTTATTAAAGGTAAAGATTCGGAACATACAGCAATGTCTGAAACAGTGGGACTTCCTCTCGGAATAGCTGTTAAATTAATATTGAATAATAAGATTAAGAAAAGAGGGGTTATAATACCAATTCACCGTGATATATTCAGACCGGTATTAAAAGAACTATCATATTATGGTATAGCTCCTGTTGAGAAAGTCATCTCAATTTAAAATCTCTGCTATCGACTATTAAGTAATAAATTTTTGATGTAATTATACTCTTTTATTATTCTATCCTTCCAAATAATAACAGCTTTTTGAGTTTCAGGGGATGATTTAGATTAGTTGAAGTAATTTTATTACTGTAGTCAAATAACATTCCGCATTCAATTATTATTCATATTTTTATCAATTAGAATTTATTATTATTACATCATTCTCTCAGATTTATTTACTCATCTATGTTAAAATTCGCAGTTACTCTTTTCTTTCTTATATTCTCCTCAAATTTATGGGCTCAGCAATTTTCAATTAAAGGTAATATTAAAGATGATGAATCAAACAAAAGTCTGGGTTATGCAAATGTTAGAGTTCTAGGCACAACAATTGGTACAGCAGCGAATCTTCAGGGGAGTTATGAACTAATACTCAACGCTGGTAAATATACTCTGGTTGTATCCTATATTGGTTACTATTCAGATACGGCCTATGTGTATTTAGGGAGTGACATAACCAACCTCAATTTTAGATTAAAGAAATCAGAGATAACTTTGCCCGAAGTTGTAGTTCTTCCGGGAGAAAATCCGGCGTTGGAAATTATTAGAAAAGCTATACAGCGGAAGAACATCAGAAATTCTAATCTAAATAGCTATGAGTTTGATGCATACACAAAAGGAATAGTAAGAACTGAGGATGAACTTCTTACAAGAGGGAGATCTGTATCAACCGGTATTAGCAACAATGATACATCGGGATTAATGATAACAGGAATACTTGAAAACCAAAGCAAAGGATTCTATAAAAAGCCTGATAATTTTAAAGAAATAATTATTGCACAAAAACAGAGTGCTAATTTTCCATCATCATTAAATATATTAACGGGCGGTAGAATAATTCAGAATTTTTATGAAAATGAAGTTAGCTTTTTTGGAAGGGACATTCCCGGACCGATTCAGGATAACGCACTCGATTATTATCAATATTATATCGAAAATACTTCTATTAGAGATGATGAGAAAATCTATAAAATAAATATGTACCCAAAGGATCCTCAGGATCCCGGGTTTGAGGGAAGCATTTTTATTACAGATAGTACTTATAATCTAATTAAGGTTGATCTGCAAATTAACAAAGCAGCTAATACGGGCGGTATACTTGATTCCATAAACATTGTGCAGCAATTTTCGAATTATAATGAATTTTATATGCCGGTTGATTATCATCTCTTGGTAAAAGCAAACTTTATTGGGTTAGTAAGATTTGGTTTTGAATTAAATTCGATACTCTATGATTATAAAATCAATCCTGAAATTAATTCAGACCGTTTCAGTAAGGCTATTGTAACAGTCATTCCGGATGCTGATAAAAGAGATTCATCGTATTGGGACAACACGATAACAATTCCGAACACACACGAGGAAGATGTTGCATACAAAAGAATTGACAGCGTTAGCAGTATTCCTTTAACGTTCTGGGATAATTTTTCATTTTTAGATACACGCACTTACATAAACGATCAATTCGCAGTTAGTGGACCCTTAACTATTTACCGCTTTAACAGGGTGGAAGGCAGCGCACTGGATTTTACTCTTTATTTGGATGATGCTTATGATCGACGGTTAAATTCGTATCTTGATTTTTCTTATGGCTTCTCGGACGAAAGATTTAAATCCGATTTCCGGGGAGAGTATCTTTTAGGCGATTACCGTACATACGGAATTAAATTAAGAGCATTTGACAAAATGAATATTCTCTTCGGAGAATCTGATAGTTATGGTGAATTGACTGCCACTATCCTTGCATTGTTCTTCAAGAATGATTTTAGAGATTATTATTATTCAAACGGATTTGATATAACATTTGAAGGCGAAGTGACTCCTGTACTTGGATTAAGTCTTGGTTATACAAATCATACGGATAATAGCGCTACGACTAATACAAACTTTTCTATTTTTAATAAGAACAGATCTTACAGACCAAATCCCCCGGTGTTTGAAGGGAAAATAAACGCACTTAATGCCGGATTTAGTTTGGATTTTAGAGACTATATTGAAGACGGCTACTTTAGAAGAAGAATATCGCAGGGCAGTTCTATGGTGTTATTCTCAGGCGATGTGACTTTTTCAAATGCTGACCTGCTAGGTAGTAATTTAGATTATACTACATATAAACTTAGTAGCAGTGGTTTCATCAGAACATTCCGGTCAGCAAGTCTTAACTTTTGGTTCTTTGCAATGCTGAATGAGGGTCCTCTTCCGTACCAGGATTTATACTCACTGCCTGGTAATATTGATTACCTTTCTAAACGCCATACATTCAGAACATTAGACATTAATGAAGTCCTTGGTGAAAAGGTATTAACATTAAATCTGGAGCACCAATTCAGAGATGAACTTTTCCGAATGTTGAACATACCCGGATTAAAAAGCTGGGAAATAACACTAAATCTATTTTTTAATATTGCAATATCAGAAGTAAAAGAAGAACAGGAGACAGTATACCCAGTTCCTATCAAACAATTCTCCCATCCATTTTATGAAATCGGATTTGGATTAGGACAGGGCATAATTCCAATGCAGTTGGAATTTGCCTGGAAACTGAACTACAGGGATGGAAATAATTTTAGGATTAGTTTGAATGCGTTTTTGTTTTGACAGAGAAAGTCCACTTTGGACACTATTACTCATTGCAGCCTAACATTGAAATATTAACTACTTTCTTTCACCTTCATTACCAAAAAAGTAATATCGTCCTGCTGGATTGTTCCATCTATCCATTCATCAGCAGCATTGCATAGGTCCTCAATTATTTTTTTAGGTGACTGAGTTGCTGCATTTTCAAATATCTTTTTAGCTCTCTTATAATCAAGTATTTCTTTCTGCTTATTAAATAGCTCTGGAAAGCCGTCGGACATTAAGAGTATAGTATCTCCGGAATAAATTGCAGTTTCTTTTTGTGCATACTCAAAATCTTTTACTCCACCGAGGGGCATAGCTTGCAATCTTAATTCTTCTACTTGCCCGTTTTTCTCCCTGTAAATTAATACGGGCGGCATACCTGCAGAAGAGAAGATAAGTCTTTTATCTTCAATTTTTGCTAACAGCATTGCCATAAAAAGATTGCCGAGATCCATATTTCTTATGATAGAATTACACTTGTTAAAGAAGGGAATGATATCGGTCTCAGCAGGTTCAGCACTAAATAAACCCTTTATTGTCGCAACCATGGTTCCGGCTTTCATTCCGTGCCCGGTCGCATCTCCAATCGCAACAGTTAATGTACCGTTATGATTGTACTTGAAATCATAGTAATCTCCACCAACTTCTGTTGCAGGTTTCATATAAGCTGCTATATCTAAATTCTTAACTTTGGGAACATTCCTTGGAAGCATTGACAACTGGAGATTTCGTGCTTCTTCAAGCTCTTTTGTTTTTCTTTCGTTGTCCGCTTCCAATAATTTTCTTGCAAGCTCTTCATCTTTTGCTTTTCTTTCCTGCTCAATAGTTTTTTGTGAAAGTTCCTTCACATGAACTAATTGTTTCTCAAGATCTTTATTGGTATCCGACACCCTCTTTGAAAGATTGATAGAAACAGTAATTGCAAGAAAAACTAATCCATAAACGTATACAAGAAATATCCCAAACAATGGACGAACAACCTCTGTTACAATTAGTATCTGGTAAGTGAGGAAAAATAATGCAACGATGAATCCAACGCCTATTATCCAACCTCGTCCCCAGGCTTCTTTCCTAATTAATGATCTAATGAATACCCTGAGAATTTCTAATGAAAGTATAAGGGCATAAACGTAAAAAGCATATTTCATATATATATCTATTCCAAATGGTAAAAAGATAGTATTCAAGACAAATAGTATAGAGACAGTTATAAAGAAAAGAGAGTATTTGGGTATTTTTATATAGGTACTTGCATATACAGTGAGCAATCCGAAAAGTACAGCTGTTTGAACGGCGATAGAATTAATTATTGATATATCAATTGCCGTTAATATTGAATGAACAAAATTATCCTGTGTATCCGTATAAATTACAATTGCAAATGAAAGCATTGAGATTGAGTAGAGTAAATTTTCTTTCGCTTTTGGATAGAAGACAAAGAGCAGCAAATGCATTGTTGCAAAAGCCAGTAAAAATGCACTGAATGCCATCTGGATAATAGATATCTGGCGTATGTTTTCAATGCGGCTTGTTATATACGTATCAAGTTCCCCAATAGTAGCGAAGAATCCTATAGGCACGTCGTATTTAATTATTTCCTCTGCCACAAAATTTGAATAACGAACTGCAATTAAATGCATTTCATTTTCATCAAATACTATATGTCTTGGAGTTCTATCAAGGTATCTAACTTCAGATTCTTTTGATTCGCCCACTTCTCCGTATTTATATAGTAATTTCCCATCTAAGTAGATTTCCGCAGCTCCCGTGCAAGAAAAGACAAAGCCAAATGGCTGTCCCCAAAGAGAAGAATCAACTAATATATAATTTCTGAACCAGATGTTTCCGGTCCAGTCAAGCTTTTCGAAATTTTCATTGGTTAGAAAGGGATTAATCATTTCCCAGTTACTGTCATCGAAAGAAGATTCTGCCCATGCAGTATCATCTCCAATTTTGTATTTCCAATCTTCAAAAAGATCAATTTGCCCGGCTTTGTTTTTTAACCTTTCCGGAGAGAGAATTATTTTTCGCTGGACCAGACCTCGCCAACCAGGTATAGAGTAAACGAGTGTTGTGTCTTCTGTTACAACGTGTACAAAGTTTGGGTACTCCATTCCGGTTGAATCAATAGCTTCGGTCATCCAGCTTCCTCGTGTAAATTTGAATTCGAGGGTATCTCCTTTTTCTGCAGTTGTCTCAAAACTCCATCTATAGTCAGCTACCTTTTCCATCGGTAACATCTCATTCCAGTTTCCCATATGGTCCGTATTTCCAGCTATGTAAACCTGTGAGTCATCAGGAAGAGTTTCAGCTTCTGCAATAAGTAATATCTTTTGAGGTTGGGAGAAAACTATGGTTGTTGTAAAAAATGAGAAAAAGAAAATAATATTTCGGAGGAATTTTAAATTCTTATAGAACTCCATGGCTAAAACTTTATATACACAATATTCAAAATAATTACACATGAAAATTAAGAAGGTAGAAAGTTAGAAGAAAACCAAATCTTGTATAGTTAGCTAGTTTATTAACAGTTCTATTGCTGATAAGTGATCATCAATCGGTTTAATTGAGATTATATATTTTTGTTTAGATTCTTTAAAATTACCTGATGGGATTAGTATTTGACTGAGCCCTAATTTTTCCGCTTCACGAATTCTTTTCTAAATACCGTTTACATTTCCTATATCACCTCCCAATCCTGCTTCCCTAACCACAACAGTGGAATTATCAATTACTTTATCGAATAAGCTGGATGAATTTCTGCAACATACCGTAAGATCAACAGTTTTATCAGTAAAATGATGATATAAGTGATTTACAATCTACGTCGCTCAGCTACAGATTAAAGCAAATTGACTTTGATGAAAACTACGAATACAGTGATGAGGTATTAGTAAGCAAGCCTGCGTCAATTGATTTTGCACTTCATCAGAATTATCCAAATCCATTTAAGGGAAAGACAATAATAAAATACTGTGTGCCTGAAGAGATTAAAATTAATCTGGAAATATTAGACGAGGAAAATGAAAAAATAAAAACATTAGTTGGTGAAATCAAAGAACCAGGAACATACCAGGTTGAATTCGATGCCACTGGCTTTACAGGCAGAGAATACTTTTACACACTTAAAGCGGGTCAATTCATTGAAATCAAAAAAATGCTCATCCTGCGTTAAACCTTCCTGTTGGCAGCAGGAGTTCAGATAATAAATACTAATCTAATATGTTATTTCATCTTCATCACAACAAAAAAACATCACCTTTTTTTGTTCCGGTAATTTAATCATCTGTTGCGCTGTATAACGCATACGCATGACAAGGCTAGCTAATATAATCCCTCAATAATCTATTTGAAATGCACCCTCTGTAACATCTACACTATCTGAAAAATCCTCATTGTAAGCTTTAAATATGAATGTAGCATCAAGCCCATTATCATTTATACTCGTGAGATCCATGACACTATAGTTTCTATAGTAAGCAGTGTAAACTTTATCATCTGACCCATCTGCAAATTTCAATGTGTAGTTACCTTTTACAAAATATTGATAACCGGGTTCATCTTCACCTATTCCAGCGGTTGTTGGTTGAGATAAATTTATTATACGGAAATTTATTATTGAAGAAGAGTATAACGAACCCGGATCAAAATTTTGAGTTCCTGTAATAAATGTAGTGCTTGCCTGCTTATGGGCTTCAATTTTATCAGCAAACCACGATACATTATTAATTTTTGCCCTTAAAAACCCTGTAACAGTATAATCCGGATCAGCAACAATGGTATTATCATCTTTTGAACAGCTAAAAAAAGTAATGTTAAGGGAATCCAAACTAAATACTTGTTCATCTTAAATTTGTCCGTTTTTATTTTCTAACTTATTACAATAAATGATTAGACAAAAGATAAAATTTAGTGACTCCGTTAAAGTAGCTTTATATATCTCGTTCCACTTAATCTAAGATAAACGTCGATTACTTTAATAGTAAATTAATTGCAGATGTTAGATCATCAACTGGTTTAATTGAAATTCTATGTTTTTGTTTAAGTTCTTTGGCGTTGCCAGCAGGGATAATTATCTTTTTAAATCCTAATTTGTCTGCTTCACGAATTCTTTTTTCTATGTTGCTTACATTTCTTATTTCACCACCTAACCCTACTTCGCCTACCACAACTGTGGAATTATCAATTACCTTCTCGAAAAAGCTCGATGCTATACTGCAGCAAATTGCAAGATCAACTGCAGGCTCATTAATACGAACTCCTCCGGCAATGTTAATAAAAATGTTATTAGCAGATACTTTCAACTTTGCTCTTTTTTCCAACACTGCCAGAAGAATTGATAGACGTCTCTGATCAAATCCCGTAGAAACTCTTTGGGGATAACCATAATTCGATGGAGTTACCAGCGCTTGTACTTCAAGCAGAATTGAACGTGTTCCCTCAATACTTGTGGCGACAACTGAGCCTGGTGTTTTTCTTTCACAACCGTTTAAAAACAGCTCGCTTGGATTTTTTACTTCGTGCAGACCATCTTCTCGCATCTCAAAAATTCCAATTTCGTTTGTGTTTCCGAATCTGTTTTTTTGTGCTCTTAAGATTCTGAAAGAATGATTCGAATCACCTTCAAATTGAATTACAGTGTCAACAATATGTTCTAGAATTTTTGGGCCTGCTATCATACCTTCTTTTGTAACGTGTCCGATAATAATTATACAAAAATATTTTTTCTTTGCTTCTTCCATCAGCAAAGATGTACATTCTCTTATTTGTGTTATTGTCCCGGGTGCATTTTCAAGTTCTGTGCGGTACATTGTTTGGATTGAATCGATTATGACTACTGCCGGAGACACTTTATTGATAGATCCAAGTATGTGTCCCATATCAGTTTCAGGAAAGACAAAAAAATCAACCGTTTTTAGTTTTAATCTTGCTGCCCGAAGCTTAATCTGTTTATCAGATTCTTCTCCGGTTACGTAAAGAACTTTCAGATTAATATTTGCCGCAATTTGCATCGCAAGAGTAGATTTTCCAATTCCCGGGTCACCACCAAGGAGGATGACGGAGCCGGGCATTAAACCTCCTCCTAAAACCCTGTCGAATTCCCCTATACCAGTTATTATCCTTCCTTTTTCATCAGCAGAAATTTCATCAATTCTTGATACAGTAACTTTGGTTTTTGCTGTTGTAACTTTTCTTTTAGATAATTCAATTATCTCTTCAGTAAAGGTATTCCAACTATCGCATTCAGAGCACCTACCAAGCCACCTGAGTGATTAATAACCGCAGTTTGAGCATATATATTTTATTCGTGTTTTAGTCATTGATTCTTACTTGTCCG
>Ga0075306_1000157_pt1 | contig 14968 bp, 11 predicted proteins | sample Joice_CattailNLC_FD_120074 | JGI IMG/M metagenome (GOLD analysis project Ga0075306, IMG submission 120074) | Natural and restored wetland microbial communities from the San Francisco Bay, California, USA, that impact long-term carbon... | ecosystem: Environmental > Terrestrial > Soil > Wetlands ... | reverse complement strand
CGCTGCTGATATCTCTTCTACAGGTAATTTGCAGTTCTTATCCTCACACACATAGATCAAAGTTTTTCCATTTACCAATTTACTATCGAGCAGTTCCAGAGTGCCTTCATCCGTTCCTCCTAATAGTAAAATATTTGGATAGTAGTCACTACTTAATGTTTTAAGCTTGTTCTCGTAATCAGCACCTACAATAGCAACTTCATAAAACGGATAAACCATATCAATCATCAAACTCCCCCAATTGGAATAATATGAAGGCGTTGATATGAAACTTTCCTTCATCTTGCTTAACATCTTTATAGAAATCTCTTTGAACTCATTATTAAAGTAATAGTTTGCAAGTTTGAATAGTCCCTTTGCAAGAGAGGAGTTAGACGCCGGAATAACATTATCTGAAAATTCTAACTTTCTTGTGATTAATGAACCATCAATATCTGAGGTGAAAAAAAATAGTCCTGTTTCTTCATCTTTAAAATGTTTAATTACATATTCGGCTAATGATCTTGCCTTATACAGCCACTGTTCATCAAAGGTTGATTCATACAAAGCAATAAACGCTTCTATTGTAAGTGCATAATCACTAAGAAATGCATTAATCTTTTTTGTACCATTTTTAAATGTCCTGTAAAGCTGTCCGTTATCATTCATCATTGTACCAGAAATAAATTGCGCGTTTGTTATTGCAATATTCAGGAATTTTTTTTCGCCAAATGTATTATATGCATAACAATATCCCTTTAACATCAATGCATTCCAGGAAGTAAGAATTTTATCATCCAGGCCAGGTTTAATACGCTTTTCCCTTTCACTAAATAATTTTTGAGTGGCATGAGCTATTTTTTCATTTAATGTTTTTATATCAATATCGTATTTCTTCAACAGGGCATCTATATCATCGGTTAGGAATAAAATATTTTTCCCTTGTTCCCAGTTTCCGTTTTTAGTAACTGTATAATAATCGGAAAATAATTCCCCATCTTCCCCTAAAATTTTAAGTATTTCTTTTTTTGTCCATACATAATATTTCCCTTCCTCGCCTTCAGAATCTGCATCATAAGCTGAATAGAATCCACCGGATTTATCCATCATTTCTCTTTCTATGAATTCAAGAGTTTGATATACGATTCTCTTATAATTTTTGTTTCTGGTTACTTTGTAAGCATTAGCATAAAGACTAACTAATTGACCATTATCATAAAGCATCTTTTCAAAATGCGGAACCTTCCATATGTTATCCGTAGAATATCTTGCGAAACCACCTCCTATCTGGTCGTAAATACCACCATTACCCATATTATCTAATACAGCTTCAACTGCTTTCAATGCTTTAACGTCTTTAGTGTGATAATAATATGCGAGATAAAATTCATAATTGTTTGGCATAGGAAATTTTGGCGCTCCCTTTGTTCCTCCTTTATCAAAATCAATTTCTTTTATTCCATTGTTAAATGCAGTTTTAAGATCATTAACAGTAAAGATTTGTTCTACATTACTATAACCGGGAATTCTTTGCTGCCTTAAATATTTTGTAATCTTAGCCGCCTCTTGCTCAAACAATTCTGGATTCTTTATAAAAGTATCGCTGAAATATTTTAGTATCTTCAACCAATCTTCCCTTGGAAAGTAGGTACCTGCAAAAACAGGTCTCCCGTCCGGCATAGTGATAACATTTAAAGGCCATCCACCTTGTTGGTTTATTAGATACGCTGCATCCATATATACTTGGTCAACGTCAGCTCTTTCTTCTCTATCAACCTTTATGGACACATAAGACTGATTCATAATACTTGCAACGGCTGTATCTTCAAATGATTCTTTCTCCATTACATGGCACCAATGGCATGCAGAATAACCAATACTAACAATTATCAGTTTGTTTTCTTCAACAGCTTTATTAAGAGCCTCATCCCCCCAAGCGTACCAGTTTACAGGGTTATGTGCATGCTGCAAAAGATAAGGGCTTGTTTCGTTAATTAAATTATTTGTGAACATGTGTTTTTCTTCTTCTATGTCATCCTGAGCCATACAACCAGCGTTTGTTAAAGCAACTGATAATGCTAAAAAAAACGACATGAGGCTGATTAGTTTTTTCACTTTCCATTTCAACTAAATTTTAATTCAATGCCCACAGGACAATGATCCGAACCCATTACATCCGGAAGAATAGTTGCAGATTTAAGATTACTTCTAAGGTTCTCGCTAATAAAGAAATAATCAATTCTCCAACCGACATTTCTATCTCGCGCACGTGTCATCATATCCCACCAGGTGTAATTATCAGGTTCATCATTAAAGACCCTGAATGTATCTATAAAACCAGCTTTCAGCAATTTGTCAATCCACTCACGTTCTTCAGGTAGAAATCCCGATATCTTTTCATTCTCTTTTGGTCTCGCCAAATCAATTTCCTTATGCGCAGTATTAACATCACCGCAGATTACTATTTTTTTCCCCTGTTTACTAAGCTTCTTTAGATGTTTCAAAAATGAATCGTAGAAATCCATTTTATATTGGAGTCTTTCTTTTTTTGCTTTTCCGTTTGGAAAGTAAATATTGAATAATATAAATTCATTAAAATCCGTTATTAAAAATCTACCTTCACTGTCAAACTTTTTTATTCCTATTCCATTTGAAACCTTAACCGGTTCTGCATTGCAATATGTTGCAACACCGCTATATCCTTTTCTTTCTGCTGATGAAAAAAACGATCTGTATTTACCAATGGTTATTAAATCATCAGGCAGTTGTTCTTTCATGGCTTTGGTTTCCTGAACACATAGTATATCAGGCTTCTCTTTGGAAAACCAATCAACAAAACCTTTTTTATATACTGCTCTTATACCGTTAACATTCCAGGATAAAATTCTGAATTTTTTCATATTTCAATAAAAATTTATTTAAGAATATTAATTGTTTATTATATTTAACGGGAAATTCTTAAAGCAAGACCCGTAGTTATAAACCATATTGAACTGCTATTTAAAGTTCCAAATCCCATTAAAATATCAAATTGTAAATTACTTTCCAGAAGATATGTAAATCCGCCATCAAATAAGTACCTGGTAACTAACAGGTTCCCCAAAAAAATTATCTTGCAGTAGCGTAAATCCCGTTTCAATTTGCAGCCAATCCGGATGAACGATTACAGCCGATTCAGCTATATCAGGTCTGTCGGTTATTAGTTCAGGTACCTCTTGCTGAGCAAAAAGAGCATGAAAAAAAGTATTGGACATAATAAAAAAAACACAGGGAATTATTTTAACCGCCTGCAAATAATCTCCATATTTGAGTAACAAAAAAGCAGATTACTATTCCCATTACTACTGGAAGGAACGTTGAGATAAGCGTCCACTTAGCACTTTTCGTCTCTTTGTAAATTGTGTAAATAGTTGTTGAGCAAGGATTGTGAAGCAAACTAAATAACATAAGATTAATTCCTGTTAACAAAGTCCATCCACCCGCCATAAGAATTCCTCCAGTTGCATTTGCAGAATCTAATTCAAACATTACTCCATTACCGCTTCCAACCCCTGCAATACCTGCAACTAATACAGTGAGCATTAGTATTGTTGGTATAACAATTTCATTTGCAGGAATGGCAATTATATATGCAAGGATTATCACACCGTTTAGTCCAATAAGAAAAGAAACCGGATCAATCCAATTAATAAAAAGTACGGCAATGCTATCTCCTCCAATTGTAATGTTAGAGACAAGCCATATTACAACCCCTGCTGGAATTGCAAAAATTACTGCTCGCCAAAGAACAATTATTGTTCTATCAATTAGCGATGTGTATAGTGTACGAAGAATACGTGGCGGACGGTAAGGTGGTAGTTCCAAACTGAATGCAGATGCTTCTCCCCTTAAAATTGATTTAGATAACCCCCACGAAACAATGAGACTAAAGGCTACACCCAACACAGCGATAGTAACCACAGCACCTGCGGAAACTATCCCGGCAAGATGGGCAGGAACAACACCACCAATAAAAATTGTAGCGATCAATATTTGTGTAGGCCACCTTCCATTGCAAAGCGAGAAATTATTTGTAATAATGGCAATCAATCTCTCACGGGGACTATCAATTACCCTTGTAGCAATAATTCCTGCAGCGTTACAGCCAAAGCCCATTGCCATTGTCAATGCCTGTTTACCGTGAGCACCTGCTTTTCTATATAGATTATCCATATTGAAAGCAACTCGAGGTAAATATCCAAAATCTTCCAATAGAGTAAAAAGAGGGAAGAAGATTGCCATAGGAGGAAGCATTACACTTACAACCCAGGCCATTGCAAGATAAGCCCCATCAACCAGAACTCCGCTTAACCACCATGGAAATCCGATAGTAACCGTAAACTCTTTAAATGCCGGATGAAGATTATCTATTAACAAAGTAGCTATTAGAGAGGACGGTACATTTGCTCCTTCTATAGTAAGCCAAAAAATAATTGCAAGAATAAGAAACATAATAGGGAAACCAAGCAGTGGACTTGTTACCAGCCTATCCAATGCTCTATCGAAACTAAATTTTGGTTTTTCTGTGGGTGTTGTCACAGATCTCTGTGCTATGGAAGTAGCGTTAGCATAGATAGACTCCATTAAATTATCGTGAAGGTTTTCACCCATTTCCCATCTAAGATTATTTGCTGTAGATAGGATTACATCGGGATTATGTTTGTTATCTTTTTTCATATGATTAAAATTTCTTGTTTTGATAATACGGAACTCACATTAAAATCATTTTCTTTGACGAAGACATTTCTACGGAAGTGCGTATTTATTATTCATGCTCATTTCATAACAATTATGCGGATATTAATTCATTATCATTAATTATTGAATTCCGCTCACTAAGGTTACCAAGCTCACCTGATTTAACTGCATCAATAACACTCTGATCGCCTTCCAGTAGTCTTAACGCAACCCAGGTTACATTTGGCAGGTTCGGAAATTCTTGTTTTATCACAGTCGAAAGTTTTTCAACAGCATAGGTTAGTTCTTTTGATTTATTTTTTATTCTGTATGGTTTGCAAACAAAACTTCCGGAAGCAACATTAAAGATACTTTCCAGCAGTTCATTCATTCCAACATTTTGTCTTGCTTCAGTTGGAATAACCGGAATTCCCAGATCCTTTGATAACTGCCTTTCATCAATTTTGATATTATTTCTTCTCGCTTCATCCATCAGGTTCAAACATAAAACTGCACGATTTGTTATTTCCAATACCTGGAAAACCAAATTTAAATTTCTTACCAGCCTCGTAGCATCAACAACAACAACCGTGACATCAGGCTGGCCAAACAATATAAAATCCCGTGCAACCTCCTCATCAGTACTCGTTGATAATAATGAATATGTACCCGGAAGATCAACCAATTTAAATTTTGATTCTTTATATTCGAATCCCCCCTCTGCACGAACAACAGTTTTACCCGGCCAATTGCCGGTATGCTGCCTTAATCCGGTTAAATTATTGAATACAGTACTCTTTCCGGTATTTGGATTACCTGCAAGGGCAACTACATAATCACTATTATTCAAGTTTATACCCAGTTTTTTTAAGTTGCCAACATTATGAACCGGACAGGTATCACAGTTACTTTGATTGATGATATTAGTCAATTTGTTCCTCTTTCATAAAAATTCTATCCGCTTGTTTTTTTCGTAGTGCAATTGATGCTCCTTTTATCCTATATGCGACTGGGTCTCCACCAATACTTTTCATTTCCGCTTCGATGATTGTTCCCGGTACTACTCCAAGGTCCATTAGCCTTCTTCTCTGATGCCCGCGGCATCTTTTTGATATTCCCAATACTACACCACTCTCCCCTATCGCTAATGAAGAAAGCTTTTTAAATTTTCCTTTGATTAATATTTCTTCTTTTATCGGTGATATTGTAATATTCTTTGCGAATAGTGGAGCGAGAACAACTTCTTCACCATTAGCTAAAAAAGTAATTCTTTCATTTGTTACACCAATCATTTTTACTTGCATTCCGGGATATATTCCTTCAGCTACCAGTTGGGTGTATATTGAATGTGGTTCATCTTCTACATGAATTATACTAGCAAACTCACCCGGTCGAAGAGTATTCAGTGGCCTGCCTTGGATTGCAGGCAAATTGCCATCCGTCGATGGAATTGGATCTCCGTGTGGATCATATACAGGGTTACCGATTTGTGCTGAAAGCTCATCTGCTTCATCAGGAGTAATTTTATGCTCAATCTCTTCTGCAACATTATGCCAATCCTTCTCATCAACACCCGTCTCATCAGCGAGATATCTTTCCCATAATCTATGAACTCTTATGATTCTCAACGCATATGACCGTCCTTCAGAAGTTAGCGCTAACCCTTTTTCGTGTGTAGTAACTAAGCTCATCGATTCTAAACGCGCAGTTAATTTCGCAGCATCGTCTGCAGGAATTGAGAGAGTACCAGCTATGCTATTCAAAGTACAGTTTATATTACTATACTCACAGTTGTATAAATGTTTCAATGCATCTTCAATCAAAACACGCTTTGAGAAACTTTTTCTTTTTTTCCGGATAGCAAATACACCAGTTTTAGGCCAGAAGAAAAACAGAGATATTGCCATTATCGCTATGCCAATTAGTAATGTTGTTAATGGATTGTACATTTTTCTATTAGTTTGAATTTATAACAAAAATATTTGCAGCTAATTTATTACTTACACTAAATTCCTTTCCATCAATTTCAATAAGCATAGATCCATCGAACTTAAGAACTTCTTTTACTTCAATTACTTTATTCAATCCAATCCCAATTTTTGAAATATATTTAAGAAAGCTGCTATCGAAGTCATTCACTTTGGTAACTATGACTTTCTTACCTGATCTTATCATACTAAGAGACTTAGAATTCTTTTGTTCAGGCAGATTACCATTCTTATCAGGAATAGGGTCACCATGAGGATCAAATTCGGGGAAATCTAACATCTCCTCCAAACGATTGATTAATTCATCACTTGAGGAATGTTCTAAATTTTCAGCCTCTGAATGAACTTTATCCCAGGGAATGCCAACCACCTGGTGTAGAAACACTTCCCATATTCTGTGTCTCCGAACCATGTTCATCGCATATTCTTCTCCAACTTTGGTAAGTCTTATTCCTTTGTATTTTTTATAATCGACATAACCATCTTTCGAGAGTTTCTTGAGCATATCAGTTACCGCTGCACCGGAAATATTGAGTCTATCTGCAATTTGATTTGACTTTATTGCACCACTCGAATCACGATGCTTATACATAGTACTCAGGTAATCTTCTTTTGAGGTATTATTCATTAATCTTTAATAACATTAAGTAAATTTTAGTTGTAAAGTTAAGTAAGCTTAAAATAATAGTCAAGTGTATTTGAAATATATTTCTTTCGAAATACTCCAATTTTGGACGTTTAATAAAAAATTTACAAATTATTTGCTCTATAATTTCATAGAGTTCAAAGGACTGGTAGGTTGTTTTTACCTAATAGATGGAGTATATTCGTCACTATTTCATTATAAAATAACCAAATATTCATTGCTATTTCCCGTATAAACAGATGATTAAATCAGTTAGTATTGATGGAAAAAATTACGGACCGGATCAATTATTTTTAATTTCCGGTCCCTGTGTTATTGAAGATGAAAAAATAATGTTTGAAACTGCTGAACAATTAAAGCTTGTTTCTGAGAAACTGGATATTCCGGTAATCTATAAATCTTCATTCATGAAGGACAACAGAAGCTCCGTTGAGTATTATGTTGGACCCGGTATTGAAAAAGGGTTAAAACTTCTGCAGAAGATAAAGGAGCATTTTGGATTTCCAATCTTATCAGATATTCATTATCCTGAGCAGACTAGTGAAGCCGGCGAAATATTAGATGTTATTCAAATTCCCGCATACCTTTGTATGCAAACAACTTTAGTGGTAGCAGCTGCAAAAACCGGAAAAACAATAAACCTGAAACATGGACAATTTATTGCACCGGAAAATATGTTTAAGCCTGTTCTGAAAATTGAATCAGAAAACAACAATAAAATTTTGTTAACAGAGCGGGGATATACATTTGGTTATAATGATTTAGTAGTTGATCCCAGAAGTTTTTACCATTTAAGACAGACCGGCTATCCTGTAATATTTGATATTACACACTCTATCAGGAAGTATGGAATTCCAAGTGCTGATCCTAAAGGAAGCTCAAGGGAGTACTTGCCGGTAATTGCCAGATCAGGTGTGGCAGCGGGTGTTGATGGTCTTTTTATAGAAACTCATCCAAATCCGCAAAAGGCATTATGTGACGCAGCAAGTCAATTAAATGTGTATGATCTGGAAGAATTTTTAAACCCTTTAGTTGAAATTCATTATCTTGAGAAAAAATATAGAAGTGAGTAGGTAATTATGGAGTTATATTTAGATTCTACAAATCTATCCGAGATAGAAGAGGCATTTGAACTTGGTTTTCTATACGGACTTACAACCACCCCAACCTTTATGCACAGAGATGGTATAACCGATATTGATGGAACTATTCTAAAACTTTCAAAGATGGTTCCTGTATTGCAAGTGGAAGCAATGGGAACAAAATCTGAAGATATAATTTCAGAAGCAAACAGGTTGTTAAGGTTGGGATTGGATAAAGATAAAACAGTATTTAAAATTCCAATCTCACTTGAAGGTGCAAAAGCCTGCAAAAAACTTGTTGATGACGGTTTAAAGGTTAACCTTCATTTAGTTTATACTGTCCAGCAAGCTTACATAGCTTTTAGTGCAGGCGCAACTTATGTCTGTCCCCTGGTTGGCAGATTGCAGGATCAGGGTCATGATGCACTGGATCTTATTGATCAGTGCGTAAAAGCTGTAACCAAATACGGGTATAACACTAAAGTAATGTTTTCTTCTGTACGTCATCCTGAACATGTAAGAAATGCAATTAAGCTGGGAGTACATGCTTGCACTATTCCATGGAAGGTTATGAAGGAGTTACCAAAAAGTCATTTTACAGACATTGGGACACAACAGTTTTTAGAACACACTAAATTAATGACACTCAAAGTAAAAGAAGTTATCCGCAAGGAAAAAGGAACTATTAATACTAAAAAGACAATAATGGATGCTTTGATTGAAATGACACGGACCGGTTTAGGAGCTGTTACTTTAGTGGATAGTAAGTCTAAGATTGTCGGGATATTTACAGATGGTGACCTTAGAAGATTACTTGAATCCAACGGAGAAGGTGTTTTAAAGAAACCCCTCACTGAACTAAGCTCTGGGAAACCTCTTACCATAGATGCTAACGAATCACTTTATGAATGCTCCAAGATATTTGGTGAAAAGAAAGTTGATAATATAATTGTGGTAGAGAACGGTGTTCCTGTTGGGATTTTGGATATTCAGGATTTGATGGTTTAGTAGTTTACTAAACACCGGGATTTCAATTCAAAACAAATCGCTTGGCGTATTGTAATTAAAGCTGATTAAACTCAAGAACTCAAAATTCAATCATAATCTCTCCTTAATTTCATATGTGTTCTCAAACATCTAATTATTCTTTTTTTACATTAATATCTAATGATGTTCTGACCTCCGGCTGACTTGTAATTTTTTTATCTTCAGTTAACCTGTGCTCCCGATTTTTAAGAAAGTTAAAATCACTGTCATATTGATCGTTCATTGTATTATATATTTTCTTATTTAATTCATCCATAGAAACATTAGTTTCCTTTATTGTTTTCTCGAAGCCAGTTAGAAAACCTTTTAGTTTAGGGGTTGATTTTAATTGCTCCCAAATTACATTATTCGTTAACTGATTTGCAAAATCCAACATACTATGTATGGAAAAGTGAGATGCGGTTTTATGATTTCTTAATGTAGCTATTAATCTCTCCAACAAATTTCGAACCTTCAAACTATCAATTTCTCCACTTACTAAAATTTCGTTGAGGAGATTAACAAGATCATCAAATAACTTATCTAGATTACTGTCATCTTTGCATTTTCTATATACTGCATCAAAGTCAAAAGCTTTTGATTTTAGGGAATTATCAAATTTCCATTTATTGTGTGCTATCTCATTATAGATTGGGATTACTTCCAACATTAGATTTCTTGCACTTGCAGCATTATCAAAATTATGCAAATAACTGTTTAGAGCACTTATCATTTTATTGAGCCATGAGGGTATATCTTCCTTTGATAAATTATTTTTTAATGTTTGGCAAGCTGATAAGACATCTTCGGCCGCACCTTGTTTTTTATCTTTATCCTCTCCAACCATATTTGAAACAAAAACATTCAATTTGCTTTTAAGTTCTTCATGTTTTTCCTCAAGAAGCCTAACAAACTGACGGATACTTTCATTTAATTCCATATCTGATAGTCCCTTTAGTTGTTAAATTCAAAGCTCTCAGATATTATAAGCACAGGAACTTATTATTGTGCCGAAATTTAATGCAAATATAATATCATATATGAAGTTAAACCAAATATTCACCATTATTTAAAAAGAAATTGATTTTTAATGCAAATATTCTCCACTCAAAGGAAAACTGGTCTCTTATTACATATAAATTTTCAATTGCAAATGTGTAAATAGAAAGGTGCTGAGGTTACGAACAGATTGTCAATAGCTTAATGATAAACAATCAGTGAAGAGTCTTATTTTACAAGGATCATCTTTTTTGTCATCACAAATTCACTAGCTTGTAGGTTGTAGAAATAAACACCACTTGGAAAGTTGCTGCCATTAAATTGTACTTCATAATATCCCGGAATCTGTTCTTCATTTACTAAAGTTGCTATTTCATTTCCGAGTATGTCATAAACCTTCAATTGTATGGACACAGCGTGCCGTGTCTCAACTTCCGGGATTTGATATTGTATTCTTGTGGTTGGATTAAATGGATTTGGATAATTCTGTTCCAGACCAAATATTAAAGGGACATTAACTTCAACCTCTATTTCGTTAGAATATTTAAAGCCACCGTCGAAATCAATTTGCTTTAATCTATATAAATATTTACCGGCTGTTAGATTATTATCAACGTAGGAATAAGTATAGGATTGGGTTGTTGTACCATTCCCGCCTATAAATGTAATTTTCTCCCATACACTTTCAAAGTTCGAACGTTGGATCTCAAAGCCAGAGTTATTTTGTTCAGTAACAGTTGTCCAATTTAGTGTGGTTGCATTGCCATGCAAAGTACCTGTAAATGATATTAATTCCACTGGAAGTATTTCAATCTCTAAAACACATCTGGCTGAGTTAGAGTTGAAAGAATCATCCCATTGACCATTACTGCCCATAAGACCATAATGCTGGTTCCCACCTTGATTATTTGGCTCACCAGGCTGCCAATTAGCAAATGTTAGTGAATCACCCGTAACCCACTCAAATTGGCCTTCGACATTTTCATCTGTAAGCCCAAACCAAATTGCATTTCTACCAATCACGTTTCTAAGTTCAGTATTGATGTAATTATTTTCATCAATATCTGTGAATGTTACTAAATGTCCGCCATTGTCTATACATAATTGTTTGGAATCTTGCCAGAATTGGTTTGCGTTTGAAAAGTAATAAAGATTCCCATTATAGGTGGCAAAATATGTGAATCCATTTATGGTTGGTGGGTTGATGATTGAATAGCTGTCTATTGTATCATTATTGATATCGATAAATTTAAAAACTATGCTGTCTGTGTAAGCATCAACAAGCATAGCACCGTAATTGTCATTATATCTCATCTGGCTGCCGCTTACTATGCTCCCCCAATTATAAAGGCTTTTCCCACCGAGACCATTTACAAAATATGTGAATCCATCCTTTTCAATTCTTTCGTATGTATGATCGTGTCCCGCAATTACCGTGGTAGCACCTGTCTGTGGAAAATCCCATTGCTGCATATTTGAGTTTGATCCATGCTGACCGGATGAATAGGGTGGATGATGAAAGCAAACAATCTTCCAGGTTGAACTGGAAGTGGAAATTTTATTATAAAACCAGTTTGCCTGTATCGAACTGCTGCTATTTCCATCAGGCTCGTCACCATCCGAATCAAGCATAAAGAAGTGAACATTACCGACAATAAAATCGTAATACCGCTCGTTGTTCGGAAGTTCAAAATAATCTCTGTAGGGAGTAAGATCTGCAGCGCGCCAATCGTGGTTACCGGGTGATGGAAAAAATTTATTTTTATTTGCACCCTTTCCGTACGTGCCGACGTAAGGGAAAATAAACTCGTGGTAATACTGTCCGATATTTTCATCAATTGTTGAAGCTGAGCCGTCCTCGTAATTGTTATCACCTACTGTTACAATAAAATCGGGGTTCCAGCTTTTCACAAGCTCTGAGACGGCAAGCTCGTCGCTGCCTGCTTTACCGAAATCGCCTATAACTGCAAAATGTATTTGAGATTGAGAAAATAACGGGTTTATAAACAGGATTAATAATATTACGGTTACATTTATTGACGATTTAATAGAAAGTTTTTTCATCATACTCCATAAAGATTTTATAGACTGATTACTAAAAAATTATCATTCATACTGTAAAATAATAATTGCAGTGCGCTGAAGGCAGACAACTTTTATACCGTTTGGCCAGAACGGTTATTAATGAAAATAAAATTAAAGAAGAATGCTAAGTTTTATTCAATCTCAATCTATAATATCAATAATCTTCATTTTAACAGTATTAATTTCTTTGTTTCCAAATAATCCTGAATACGTGTCTGGTAGAAATAAGTGCCGCCTGGCAAGTTAGCTGCATCAAAACCAGTTATTCAGTTCCTCAATGGATGAAGGTTTAGCAATTAATTTTAATTGCCTATCAACTAAAAACGTAGTTGGAGTTACATAAAGGTATTAATCTGTCGCGGCTTTCCCACTCCATCCATTAAAATCGGAAACATTTATCCAATCTGAGTTTTTTGCTACAATAAAAATGGAATAATCTCATATCATACAATAATGAACATTACAATCTGCCCCAGGGGTATAGATATAATAATTATCAGTCAATATAGAATAATATTTGTCAAGCATCAAGAAAAACAAATTGCAGACTGGTAAATTAAAGAAAGTCTTTCCCATAATGAGACAGGCAATAAATAAACTCTTATCAACATAGCAACAAGGCTTCCCCAGGCAAGATAGTCAACAGCGGCAATCGGTTAATATTTAATACAAAAACATATTTGCAATTTTTACTTCATCAACATCATCTTCTTAATCGAAGAATATTTGTCTGAAGTTAATCTATAGATATACATCCCGCTTGCAATGCTGCCGCAGTTAAATTGTACTTCATAATATCCCGGTTCCTGTTCTTTATTTATCAAAGTAGCAATTTCACTTCCGAGTATGTCGTAAACCTTCAACTGTACGGACACGGCACGACGTGTCCCTAATTCCGGAATTTGATATTGTATTGTTGTGGTTGGATTAAATGGATTGGGATAGTTTTGCTCAAGCTTAAATTCTTTTGGTCCTGTGTAATTGAAAACAAATGCTTTCATTATTATCATTCCGTTTACACCTGCCTGCCGATAAGCATGGTCACTGATCATTATTTCTACTGTGTCTCTTTGGTTTACCGGTGCACTCCTCTTTATATCAAATAAAAATATTGCTTCTGTTTCTTCTTTAGGCTCAAGTAGTTCAATTATTTCTATTTCATTTGTAAAGGATAGAAATGATGAGCCTTTAACAAGCTTGACTTCAACTCCCTCAGCCTGATTTAAATCTGATATATTAGATACTGTTAGCCTTATCTGGTTTCCTTTTGTTCCTGGTTCTATATTGTAAACAGATTGTGAAAAAGTTATGCTTAGTGATATTAATAAAAGTACTATTATTATTTTCATCATTGTTTCTCCATTTAAATGGAACACAGATGACACTAATTAAACCGATCCACCACACACTGACAAGTTTGCACGGATCAGACTGATATCATTAGTTCCTTTATAAAAACTACCACGCTGATTTTAATTTAACATTTGTTCCTTCACCAACTTTTACATCTTTCCCTATGAATGCTCCTTCCACTTCACTATTTTTCCTTAACCATATCGTGCCATTGGGAACATAAAAGTTTGCTTTAACTTTAATTTCTTCTCCAACCTCTGCAGCATTAGGGGTTGCACCCATATTACCACTATCACCATTTATTCCTTCTACGTAAAATACTATATCACTTGCACTCAATGTTGTTGTATCTTCGGGTCCAATGTAACTTTCTTTTCCTGCCCTAAACTTTTCCTTTATCCTGACTTCACTTTCCGACTGGAAGAGTAACTGATTGCTCTCTCCACCGTCAAGTTTATTTATATTGTATTCTCCTCCTGTAAATATTAACTTACCGTTTTTCTTTACCTGTATATCTCCGTATGCCCCCGGCAACAGTATGCGTTCATCGTTTTGCTGCACTGTTATATCCTCCGTTCCCGGTGTTGATGTTTGAAAGACAGGTAAAGTTGTAATTAAAGGAAACTCTAATGGAGTGTTCAGAGAACCCGTAATTGTCCCGTTATTTATCAGTTCGTTGTAATATACATCTGAATTAACAGTTGTATTTTGTTTTACCTCTATCCTGTTTGCCTTAAGTGAATATCCCGCCGGAGTGATTGTGTTTTTACCTATAGCAAGTTCAACCTGTGAAGTTAAGAAGGGAGGTTCTCCTATTTGGTTTACACCAACACTACCTGAAAGTATATTGCTATTCTGCTGAAGCCAAATACTGTTTGTTGCGAAGATAGAGTAAGTGGAGATTGATTCTCCTTCCACTGTTAATTGTTTAACCAAGTATTCTGTATTATAACGCAATAGTGCATAAGCTTCGCTTGTTAGGTTATCTGTGCTATCTGAAGCTACCTCCTGAAGAACTGTTTGCAGGATCGTACTTGCTGCATCGCTGTTGTTTTGCTGTAGCTGTGATTTTGCTGTATTGAATAAGCCGTCAT
>Ga0075306_1000153_pt1 | contig 15151 bp, 13 predicted proteins | sample Joice_CattailNLC_FD_120074 | JGI IMG/M metagenome (GOLD analysis project Ga0075306, IMG submission 120074) | Natural and restored wetland microbial communities from the San Francisco Bay, California, USA, that impact long-term carbon... | ecosystem: Environmental > Terrestrial > Soil > Wetlands ... | reverse complement strand
GCCGGGCGCCTTCCGGGCGGTCGCGCCAGCGCTCGACGAGATGCGCGGTCGTCAGGGCCGGTTCCGCGCGGGCGGATTCGAGCAGCTCGCGCAGGACCGGGAACCCTTTCTGGTCCGCCGCCAGCCAGGCCGGGGTCATCGGCACCGCCTGGGCTGCGCCGGGGTGGTGCAGCAGGAGCAGCACCGCCTGGGTCATGAGCGGCTGCCGTCCGGCCGAACGCGGCGGACGGCGCGCGACCGAGTCCTGCGCGTCGGGCGGCGACCTGCCGCGATTGCCCGCGACCCGCGCGCGCAGCAGCGTCTCGAGCCGCCCGGCGGGCATGCGCACGGCCTCGGCGAGGCGTTCGACGAGCAGCTCGTGGTAGACCCCCGGCGGCACCCGTGCGAGCAACGGGCGCGCGAGCTCCGCGAGCCGGGCACGGCCGTCGACGCTCGCGAGGTCGGTGCGCGCGATGAGCTGGCCGACGAGGAACTCCGAGATCGGCACGGCCCCGGCGACGCGCGCCTCGAAGGCCTCCGCGCCTTCCTCGCCGACCAGCGTGTCGGGGTCGTGGCCCTCCGGCAGGAACAGGAACCGCAGCTGCCGGCCGTCGCGCGCGTGCTCGAGCGCGTTTTCGAGCGCGCGCCAGGCGGCGTTCCTGCCCGCGGTGTCGCCGTCGAAGCAGAACACGAGTTCGCTCGTGACGCGGAACAGGCGGTTGAGGTGTTCGGGCGTGGTCGCCGTGCCGAGCGTCGCGACCGACCAGGCGATGCCGGACTGCGCGAGGCGGATCACGTCCACGTAGCCTTCCACGACCAGCAGCCGCTCGACCTTCCGCAGCGCCTGCCGCGCCTCGTAGAGCCCGTACAGCTCCCGGCCCTTGTGGAACAGCGGCGTTTCCGGCGAGTTCAGGTACTTGGGTTCGCCCTTGTCGAGGACGCGGCCGCCGAACGCGATCGGCCGGCCGCGAGCGTCGCGGATCGGGAACATCACTCGGTCGCGGAAGCGGTCGTAGAATCCGGACTCCCCCTTGCCGCTGCGCTCCACCACGAGCCCGGCCTCGAGCAGGGCGTGCTCGCGTTCCGGCGATCCGCCGAAGCGCTTCAGCACGGAATCCCATGCGTCCGGCGCGTAGCCGACCGCGAACTTGACGCAGCTCTCCGCGCTGACGCCGCGGTCCTCGAGGTATTTCTTCGCGCGCGTGGACTCGCGCAGGGTGTCGCGGTAGAACTGGGTGACTTGCGCGAGCATCTGGTACAGGTCCTCGCCGGGGCGCGCGCGCGTCGCGTCGCCTCCCTCGCGCGGCACCTCGAGGCCGAGCCGCGAAGCGAGTTCCTCGACCGCGTCCGGAAACGGCAGCTTGTCGTGCTCCATGAGGAAGCCGAGCGCCGTGCCGTGCGCGCCGCAGCCGAAGCAGTGGTAGAACTGCTTTTCGGGGCTCACCCAGAACGAGGGCGTCTTCTCGTTGTGGAACGGGCAGCAGGCCTTCCACTCGCGGCCGGCCTTCTTGAGCTGCACGCGGCCGCCGATCAGCTCGACGATGTCGGTGCGTGCGATCAGCTCGTCGATGAACGCCTGGGGAATGCGGCCGGCCATGCCTCACGATACCTCAAGCGGCCCGCCCGGATCGCGCGCCGGTCTCGTGTCTCGGCGCCCGGCCCGCGGGATCCGGCGGGGTTCCTCGCTCGCAAACGCGGCCGGAACATTACGCGTTTGCTCGCGAGGACCCCGCCACCTCGCGGGCCGGGCGAGTAGCGCCGCGGCCTATCGCGCGCGTGCGAGCCGTAGCGGAACCCCCGAGCGAGCGAATGCGGTCGCCCCCCTAGAAAAGGGGACGCTCACCTTTTTCGACTATCAACTGTTCCACGGTTGCCGATCTGATTGAAAAAGGTGAGCGTCCCCTTTTCTAATGCGGTCGCCCCCCTGAGCGAGCAAGGGGAGTCCCGCCGGCGAAACACGCGCGCGGCCCGGGATTCGGGTTCTCAGGCGCTCGGCAACGGCTGGCCGGCGTTCCAGCCCTCGCGCCGCAGCCGCTCGAGCAGCGCGAGCGCGTGGGCGCGGCCGTCGCGCGAATGCAGCGGCAGCACGAGCACGTCGCCGGGGCGCGCCCAGGTGAGCGCCATCCGCACCGCCTGGTCCTCGCCGGGCGCGTCCGCGACGCGATCGCCCGCGATGCCGGCGCGCGCCAGCGCGCGGCGCAGTAGCGCCGGGATCTCGCCGTCCGAGCGCCCTCGCAGGTAGCTCGTGAGTTCCTTGACCACGATGTAATCCGGCTTCGACTTCGCCGCGACGGCCGCAAGCCGGTCGATATCCGCGTCCTCCCGGTTGCCCGCCTGCCCGAGCAGCAGTGCAAGGCGCCCGCGGCCGCGCAGGTGCTGGGCGAAATCGGCGAGCCCCGCAAGCGCCGCGGGATTGTGGGCGAAATCCACGATCAGGTTCAGTCCCCCGAGCTCGTAACGCATCAGCCGCCCGGCGTTGTCCGCCGGGTCCGTGCCAAAGCGCGCGAATACCGTGGCGATCGTCGCAGGCTCGACGCCGAGGCCCGCCGCCCCGAGCGCCGCAGTCGCGAGGTTCGCGACGTTGAAGTGCGAGTGCCCGCCCGCCGCGAGCGGCATCGCGGCGATTTCGCCGAGATCGTGGTCCTGCCCGCGCCAGCAGAGCGCGAGGCGTCCGTCGCGCGGGCCGGCAGTGGCGCCGCCGAGGTGGCGGTGCGCGGCCAGGAGCGGATGACCGGCATCCTGCGCAAACCAGCCGATCGGCTTTCCCGCCCCCGCAGACGCACGCGCGAGCACGGGATCGTCCGCGTTCACGACCAGAAGGCCCTGGTCGTCGAGCGCCCGCGCGACGGCGAGCTTCACCTGCGCAAGCGACTCGAGGTCGTGTACGCCGTACTCGCCGAAGTGGTCGGCGGCGATGCTGGTGATCACGGCGACGTCCGCACGCGCGACCGCGAGCCCGCGCCGCAGGATGCCGCCGCGCGCGGTCTCGAGCACCGCCGTCTCGACGCGCCCGTCGCGCATCACGCGCCGCGCACCCGCCGGACCTGAATAATCGCCGGTGCCGAGTGCCTCGCCGGCGACAAACACGCCGTCGGTACAGCAGTATCCGGTCGTGCGTCCCGCCGCGGCGGCGCAGGCCGCGAGCAGCCGCACGACGGTGGTCTTGCCGTTGGTGCCGGTGACGAGCGCGGTCGGCACGCCGGCGAGCGCCCGCCAGTCGACCGACGCCGGATCGGGCGGGTCGGCCGGCGGCCAGCTGCGCCCGCCGGCGCCCGCCCCGAGCGTCAGCGCTTCGTCGTCGGCGAGCCAGGGCAGGCCGCGCGTCGCGGCAGCCGCGATGAGCGCGCGCAGCCGCGGGTCCGCCTCGCGCGCGGCGCGTCGCCGCAACCGCAGCAGCGCGCCTGGCGCCTCGAGCACCGGCGGCTCCGGCTCCTCGGGCTGTTCGATGGCGAGCGCGGCGATGAGGTCGGCGCTGCGTTCGGGCTCGCGCTCGGCGATGGCGGCAGCGAGCGCCCACTCGTTGACTTCCGTCGCGGTGAATAGCTGGTCGACGGGCGCCGCCAGCGCGAGCGAGGAGCCGCTCGCGTGGGCGAGGGCGGTCTGCGGCGCGTCAGGCCAGCGCAGCTCCTTGCGTGCAAGCCCGACGCGCGCCGCCCAGCCGTCCAGCGTCGCGGCATCGCGCACGCCGGTCTCGAGCACGGCGCCGGGCCCGTCGAAGAACCGGTTGTGGCCGGTCAGGCGGCGCGATTCGGAGAACGGCGCTTTGCCTTCGGCACTCAGTCGGACGCCTCCGGCGCGAAGCGGATGCCGCGCTCGTCGCGGATCAGGCCTTCGAGCGAGAGCAGCGCGGCGGTTTCGACAGGCGACTCGACGACGGGGGCCTGTGCCGGCGCAGGCGGCGGCGCGGGCACCTCGCCTGCCGCTCCCTCCGGCCGGAAGTAGATGATCTGCTTCCAGGAACGCACCAGCGCGTCGGCGAAGACCAGCAGCAGGTCGCCCGGCTGGCCCATGCGCAGCGCCGCGTCGATCGCCGCCTGCTCGTCCGGGATCACCGAGATCGCCGTCTGCGGCACCCCGGCCGCGAGCAGCTCCGCGGCCATGATGCGCGGGACTTCCTCGGGGTCGCGGTTGCGCAGGTTGTCGTCGCGCCGGCAGATGTAATGGTCGAAGCGCCCGGCGACCGCGCGCGCGATGGCGCGCAGGTCCTCGTCGCGCCGGTCGCCCGGGCCAGCGAGCACGACGATGCGCCGGCCCGCCACGTCGAGCCTGCCGGCGAGGTCCGCGAGCATGCCGACCGCGTGCGCATTGTGGCCGTAGTCGAACAGCACCTTGAACGGGTGCTCGTCGTAGACGTTCATGCGTCCCGGCGCCTGGAAGAACGTGGTGTCGAAGGTCCTGAGGCCCTGGCGGATCGCGTCAAGCTTGATGCCGAGCGAGAAGGCGATCGATGCCGCGAACATGGCGTTCTGCACGTTGTGCGTCGCGCGGCCCTCGAGCGTCGCCGGAATCAGGTGGGTCCAGAGCAGCGGGATGTGGCTGCCGCGGTCGTAGAGCGTGATCATCTGCCCGTTGATGCCCGCCTCGAGCGCGCAGGCGCGGCCGCCGGCGCGGATGTGCTCGCGCACCAGCGCATGCTGCGGGTTCAACGTGACGTAACAGATGTTCTCGGCGTCCGTGTGCGCCGACATCTTGAGCACCAGCGGGTCGTCGGCGTTCAGCACCGCGCACTGCTTCGCCACCTCGACCACGACGCGCTTCACTTCGGCGAGCTGCTCGAGGGTATCGACGCCCTTCATGCCGAGGTGGTCGGCCTGCACGTTCAGTACCGCGCCGACGTCCACTTCCTGGACGCCCATGCCGGCGCGCAACAGGCCGCCGCGCGCGGTCTCGAGGACCGCGGCGTCGATGTGCGGGTCGGAGAGCACCATGCGCGCCGAGACCGGGCCGGTCATGTCGCCCGAGACCGTGCGCTGGCCGTCGATGTAGACGCCGTCCGTGGTCGTGAGTCCCGGCGTGAAGCCTGACATCTTGAGGACGTGCGCGAGCATGCGTGCGGTCGTCGTCTTGCCGTTGGTGCCGGTGATCGCCGCGATCGGCACGCGCGAGGGCGTGCCGCGCGGGAACAGCATGTCGATCACGGGTCCCGCGGCGTCGCGCGGCGTGCCCTCGGAGGGCGCGACGTGCATGCGGAAGCCCGGCGCCGCGTTCAGTTCGCAGATGCCGCCGCCGATCTCCTTGTAGGAAAGCGTGATGTCCGTGGACAGGAAATCGACGCCGCCGACGTCGAGGCCGATGGCCTTGACGGCGCGCACCGCCATGTCGCGGTTGTCCGGGTGGATGACGTCGGTGACGTCGGTGGCCGTGCCGCCCGTCGAGAGATTCGCCGTGGAGCGCAGGTAGACCTTGCGGCCTGCCTCGGGCACGGATTCCGCGGTGAGTTCCTGGCGCTTCAGCATCATCTCGGCCTGCGCGTCGATCTCGAGGCGCGTAAGCACCTTCTCGTGTCCGACGCCGCGGCGCGGGTCCTGGTTCACGATCTCGACGAGTTGCGCGACCGTGTGACTGCCGTCGCCCGTGACGTGGCCCGGCGTGCGGCGCGTCGCGGCGATGAGTTCTCCATTGACGACCAGCAGCCGGTGGTCGTCGCCCTCGAGGTAGGTCTCGACGATGACCGAGCGCGAATGCTCTTTCGCGCGCTGGAAGCCTGTCGAGACTTCGGCGTCGTTCATCAGCCGGATCGAGATGCCCCGGCCATGGTTGCCGTTGTAGGGCTTGGTCACGACCGGGTAGCCGAGCCGGTTGGCTGCCCTCACGGCCTCGCGCTCGCTCTGCACCAGCTCCTGGCGCGGCACCGGCAGGCCGAGCGCGGCCAGGATGCGGTTGGTTTCTTCCTTGTCGCTCGCGAGCTCGACCGAGATGTGCGGCGTGCGCCCGGTGACGGTCGCCTGGATGCGCTGCTGGTACTTGCCGTGGCCGAGCTGGATCAGCGACTGGTCGTTGAGCCGCAGCCACGGGATGCCGCGCTTTTCGGCGGCGTGCACCAGCGAGGCGGTCGAAGGCCCGAGCGCGCGGCGCTGGGCGAAGCGGATGTATTCGTCGCGCGCAGTCGGCCAGTCCCAGCCGTCCGGGACGCTGCCCTTCGGCCGCAGTTTCTCTGGCAGCAGCGAGCACAGCAGTCGCATCGCCAGCTCGCCGGCCGCCACGCCTTCCTCGCGTTCCGCGTATTCGTAGACGACCGAATAGAGCCCGGGCCTGTCGAGGCTGCGCGTCTTGCCGAAGGTGACGTCCTCGCCGGCGACGTTTTGCAGCTCGAGCGCCACGTGCTCAAGCACGTGGCCGAGCCAGGTCCCCTCGTCCTCGTTCATGCGGCGGATGAAACCGCCGGGCTCCCGGTACGAGCAGCCGTGCTCGGCGAGGCCGGGCAGGGCCTCGACCAGGCCGTCGACGAAGGACTTGCCGAGCTTGCCCGTCGGCCAGGCCTCGAGTTCCCCGAGGTCGAGCTCCAGCCGGATGACCGGAAAGCGGGCGTAGTGGGAAGGGCCGACGTAAATGGAGCGGTCGAGGATGCGCATGCGGGCCGGCCGTTTTCGGCACAAGGGTAGGACCGGACATGATGTCATAGGCCCGAGCAGGCGCGCAGCCCGCGGGCTGGGGTAGGGGGCGGCCTGGCCGGCCGCCCCCCGGCCCATCAGTCAAAACAAGCGATCAGGCCGCCTTGCCCTGGGCGAGGGCGTGCACGTCCGCGGCCTTGAGCGACTTGCCGCCGATGGCCCAGTCTCCTTGCTCGAACTCCTGGATGCGTACCCAGGTGACGCCGCGCATGGCCTCGCCCTCGACCTCGATCATCGCCTCGGTGACCTTGGCGACGAGCTCCTGCTTCTGCTTGGGGGTGAATACATCCTTGATGACGTCGATGGTGACCAGGGGCATGTCGAATCTCCTTGCTGGGGGGGGGGGTCAAAAAAATCAGTTGGCAGCGTTGCCGACGGGTATGGCGTCGAGCGCCGACTCGAAAGCGATGAACAGGACGCAGGGCACGTCGCTGACGCAGCGGGCGCTGTGGGGGCGCCCGGCCGGTCCGTATGCGTATGCCCCGGTCGTCAGCGTCGCGGTGGGCTGGCCCTCGTAACTCACCTGCATTTCGCCGGCGACTAGGACCATGCGCTCCGCGGACGTATGCGTGTGCGGCGCGATGTCGGAGTGCGCCGGCACCCGGAGAAAGATGTCGACGTTCGGCTGCGCGGGGTCGCCATGCAGCACCGCGATGCCGCAGCCGGGCGGCAGGAAATCCGGGCAGGCGCCCCACTGCAGGCCTGCGTCGCTGGCGAGGCGCACGAGCGCGGGCTCGGCTCCCGGTGCCGCCGCCACGGCTTGCAGTGCCGGAATCGCGAGGGCACAGGCCAGCATGCCGCCGGCTGCTGCCGGCCGGATCACTCGGTTCGCGAAAGTCGGGTTCATGTGGACTCCTCCTCGGGTCGCGGGTTTCGGCATCGACGGTGTCGTGCCGCGCATTCGAGCTGTCTTGGGCGGGATTCTGCAGTCAGCGGCCGGGTTTTACTTGCAGACCGCGTGGAGATTTCGTGGAGATTTCGTGGGATTCGCGCCGGGTCTCGTCTATGCTCGCCGCGGTGATCTACCGGTTCGGCGAATTCGAGCTCGACATGGCGCGAGCCGAGTTGCGCGCGGGCGCGGACCTGCGCCCGCTGGAGCCCCAGGTCTTCTCGCTCCTGGTTTACCTGGTCGAGAACCGCGACCGGCTGGTGTCTCGCGACGAACTGCTGGAAAGAGTGTGGGACGGACGCGTCGTCTCCGATGCCGCGATCGCGAGCCGCATCAAGTCGGCACGGCGGGCGCTCGGCGATGACGGCACCGCCCAGCGCTTCATTCGCACCGCGCACCGCCAGGGATTCCGCTTCGTGGCGGCGGTGAAGGCGCTCGGCGCGGCGGCTGGTGCCGGGCCCGCCGGTCCGCACGAGGCGCAGCGCCCGGAAACAGAGAAGCCGTCGATAGCGGTGCTGCCATTTCGCCTGCGGGGCGATGCCGGGCCGTATGCCGCGTTTGCCGAGGCGCTCCCCGACGAACTCATCGCCGACCTTGCGCGCCTGCGCTGGCTGTTCGTGACGGCGCGCGGCTCGTCATTCCGGCTGCGGGCCTCGGATGCCGATATGGAGGAGATCGGCCGCCTGCTCGGCGTGCGCTATTGCCTGTCCGGGACCGTGGAAATCCTCGGGCCGACGCTTGCCGTGGGCGTCGAGCTCGCGGACACGCGCGATGGCGGCGTGGTCTGGGCCGAGCGGTTCAGGGGGTCGCTGGACGACGTGCACCGTGTGCGCGAGGACATCCGCGGCAGCGTGCTTGCGGCGCTCGAGCTGCAGATCCCGCTGCATGAAGCGGCGCTCGCGCGACGCCACGTGAGCGAGGACCTGGACGCCTGGTCGGCCTACCACCTGGGCCTGCAGCACCTGTACCGCTTCAACCGCAGGGACAATGCGGTTGCGACGGCGTTGTTCCAGCGCGCGATCGGCCGCGACCCGGGTTTCGCGCGGGCGCACGCCGGGCTGTCGTTCGTGCACTTCCAGACCGCTTTCCTGCGCCACACGGACGACCACGCGGGCGAGGTGGACGCGGCGCGGCGTTTCGCGGACCGCGCGCTCGCGCTGGACGCCATGGACCCGTTCGTGAACTTCGTTATGGGCCGCACCCACTGGCTGGTGGGCGACCTGGACGGCGCGCTGCCGTGGCTGGAGCGCTCGACGTCGCTCGCGCCGAGCTTCGCCCAGGGCATTTACGCGCGCGCCTGGACCGAGACACTCGCGGGGCGCGCGCAGGACGGCCGCGGCCACGTGGACCTCGCCATGCGGCTCTCGCCGCTCGACCCGCTGTTCTACGCCATGCTCGGGACGAGGGCGTTCACGCACTTGCTGCAGGAGGAGGAGGCGGCTGCTGCCGCGTGGGCGGAGCGCGCGGCGCGCGCCCCGGGGGCGCACGTGCTGATCGCGATGATCGCGTGCGCGGCGCAGTCGCTGGCCGGCAACGAGCCGGCCTCCGAGGCCTGGGCGCGGAACGTGCGTGCGCGCAATCCGGCTCTCTCGCGCGAGGACTTCTTCAGGTCTTTCCCGATGAAGCTCGAAGAAGTGAAGGCCCGCGTGTCCGGCGCCCTGGAAAAGCGCGGCTTCTAGTACAGGCGGCCGCTATTCCTTGCGCTGGACCAGCGCCGTCGCGGTGGCCTGCCGCGTGTGCAGGTTGAAAGTCGCGCCGTCGGTCAGCACGTGCACGACCAGGCCGAGGATGCAGATAGGCTGGCCTTCGTTCGCGCTGTCGACCGAGGAGAAACTCACCTTCGAGGCGTCGACGACGGTCACTCCGCCCGAGCCTTCGACCTCGAGCGTCTCGTCCGGGCCGATGAAGGCTGCGGTATCCTCGTCGAGGCCGAGCCCGACGGCGAACGGGTTGTAGGCGAGCGCGGTGATGAGCCGCCCGAGGCGGTCGCGCTCGCGGAAATGCTGGTCGATGATGAAGCGATTCGTGAGGCCGATGCCCGGCGCGAGCCGCACGCTGCCCGCAATGGCGGTTGCGCCGTCGTCGCCGTAGGCGATCATGTGCTCCGACAGGATGGAGGCGCCGGCGCTCGTGCCGCCGACCGTCACGCCGTGGGCATTTCGCGTCCGGATCAGCTTCGCGACCGGCGTGCCGCCGAGCAGCGTCGTCAGGCGCAACTGGTTGCCGCCGGTGAAGAAGATGCCCGTCGCCGCTTCGAGCCGCGCGAGCCGGCCCGGCTCCTGGCAGTCGCGGCGTGTGTCGAAGTCCATGACCTCGACGCGGCTCGCGCCCAGGTCGCGGAACAGCTTCTCGTAGCGGGCGCCGGTCTCGTGCGCGCGGCTCGCGGTCGGGATCACCACGATGTCGGCGTCCGCGCCGCCGGAGACCTTCACGAAGCGCGCGAGGATCTTCGGGTCGTTTTCCTTGTTCTCGGCGCCGCCGATCGGGACGATGTGACCACGGGTTTCGCCATCCGGGACGCGGCTCGGTGACATGCCCTAGTCCCCGAGCGCCGTCTTGATGCGCGCGGACAGCGCGCCCATGTCGGTGTGGCCCTGGACCTTTGGTATCAGTGCGGCCATGACCTTGCCCATGTCCTTCATGGACGATGCCCCGGTCGACGCGATCGCGTCCTTGATCAAGGCCGCAAGTTCGGCATCGCCGATCTGGGCAGGTAGGTAACCGGTCAGGACGGCGATCTCGGCGGATTCCTTCGCGACGAGGTCGGCGCGGTTGCCGGCCTGGAACTGGGCGACGGACTCCCTGCGTTGCTTGATCATCTTGTCGATGACCGCGAGCACCTGGGCGTCGTCGAGTTCGATGCGTTCGTCGACCTCACGCTGCTTGATGCCGGCCTGGAGCATGCGGATGCAGGAGAGACGGTCCTTCTCCCCTGACCGCATCGCCGCCTTCATGTCTTCGGTGATGCGGGCCTTGAGGCTCATCCCGCGATCAGCGCGTGGCGGTGCGCCCGCCGCCGCCGTCGCGGGAGGCGCGCTTCAGGTGCCGCTTGATCGCGGCCGCCTTCTTGCGTTTCCGTTCCTGGGTGGGCTTCTCGTAGAATTCCCGGCGGCGCAGCTCGGTCAGCACGCCAGCCTTTTCGCAGGCGCGCTTGAAACGACGCAGCGCGGCGTCGAAATATTCGTTCTCGCGGATACGGACACTCGGCATTCTGACCTCGACGCTTCCCGGTACGGCCCCGGCAACCCGGGGAAAGGGCGGGAATTGTAGTGACCCGCCCCCGGAAAATCAAAGACCTGGCCTCATACTAGCCCCATGCTCGTCCTCGGCATCGAAACCTCCTGCGACGAAACCGCGGTTGCCCTGTACGACGGCGAAAAAGGCCTGCTCGCCAACCGCGTGTTCAGCCAGGTGGACCTGCACCGTCCGCACGGCGGCGTGGTACCCGAACTCGCCTCGCGCGATCACATCGAACGCCTGCTGCCGATGATCGAGGCGGCCCTCGCCGAGGCGGGCATCGCGCCGCAAGCCATTGACGGCATTGCCTATACGGCGGGTCCAGGGCTGATCGGGGCGTTGCTGGTCGGGGCCTGCCTCGGGCGTGCGCTCGGCTATGCCTGGGGCGTGCCCGTGATCGGCGTGCACCACCTGGAGGGGCACCTGCTTGCACCGGGGCTGGAACCCGGGGCACCGGACTTTCCCTTCCTGGCGCTGCAGGTGTCGGGCGGGCACACCATGCTGGTCGAAGTGACGGGCCTCGGGCGTTACCGCGTCCTCGGGGAGACGCTCGACGACGCCGCCGGGGAGGCGTTCGACAAGACCGCGAAGCTGCTCGGCCTCGATTACCCCGGCGGGCCGGCCCTGGCTGCCCTCGCCGAGCACGGCCGCGAGGGCGCCGTCGAATTTCCGCGCCCCATGCTCGACCGGCCGGGGCTCGACTTCAGTTTCAGCGGCCTCAAGACCGCCGTGGTCGTCGCCGTGCGCGGCCGGACGCTTGACGACGCGCAGCGCGCCGACGTCGCGCGCGGCTTCGAGGCGGCAATGGTCGACACGCTGGTCGCGAAATCGCTGCGCGCCCTGCGCCAGACCGGGATCGACGCGCTGGTCGTCGCCGGCGGCGTCGGTGCCAACCGGCGGCTGCGCGCGCAGCTCACGGCCGCGGTAGAGGCTGCGGGCGGCCGTGCGCACTTCCCGCGCCCGGAGTTCTGCACCGACAACGCCGCGATGATCGCGCTCGCGGGCCACCACCGCCTGGCCGCCGGCGAGCGCGAAGAACTCCCGGTCCGCGCCCGCGCCCGCTGGCCGCTCGATGAACTGTTGCCGCCAGGGACACCCGCGAAGGGGTCTGACCCCTTCAGCGCCACGCAGTCACGTAGTCTGGGAAAACCGTTCGCTGAAGGGGTCTGACCCCTCCGAGGAAGCACGTGGACCGCATCTTCATCACCGCACTCACCGCCGAAGCCGTCATCGGCATCTACGACTGGGAGCGCGAGGTCAAGCAGCGCCTCGAGATCGACCTGGAGGTCTGGAAGGACCTGCGGGCCGCGGCGGGCAGCGATGCGATCGAGGACACGCTCAACTACAAGGCCGTCGCCAAGCGCGTGCTCGCGTTCGTCGAGGCGAGCCGCTTCCGGCTCGTCGAGGCGCTCGCCGGCGAGATCGCGCGCATCGTGCTCGAGGAGTTCAATGTCGCCCGCGTGCGCGTCACCGTGCACAAGCCGGGCGCGATCCGGCACTCGCGCGACGTCGGCGTCGTGATCGAGCGCGGACAGGACGGCTGAGCGCGGCGATGACTGACGCCTACGTGGCGGCCGGCAGCAACGTGCGGCCGCAAGCGAGCCTCACCCAGGCCCTGCGCCTGCTGGCGCGCGACTTCCCGGGCCTTGCGGCCTCGCGCGCGTACTCGAATCCCGCCGTCGGCTTCCAGGGCGACGATTTCATCAATCTCGTCGTCAGGTTTCCGGCGGACCTGCCGACCGGGACGCTGCTCGAGCGGCTGAAGTCGGTCGAGCGCGCCTGCGGCCGCGAACCGGGCGCGCCGAAGTGGGGGCCGCGCACGCTCGACCTCGACCTGCTGCTGCACGGTGATGCCGTCGGTCGCGTCGCGGGCAAGGCGTTGCCGCACCCGGACCTGCTGACCCGGGCCTGGGTGCTGGGGCCGCTCGCGGAGCTGGAGCCCGGGCTCGTGCATCCGGTGACCGGCGAGCGCATGGACGCGCTCTGGAGCCGGTTCGACCGGCAGGCGCACCCGTTGACGCCGGCCACCCTCGACGGCGCCGGCGGGTGAACCGGCTAGCGCTCCCCGCCGCCGGCCAGCCGGCCGCCGTCCACCGCCAGCACCTCGCCGGTGACGTACGGGGCGTCCCTGGCGAAGAAGAGCGCGGCCTTTGCGACGTCCTGCGGCGTACCGGCCCGCTTGAGCGCAGTGCGCGCGACGATGCGCTCGCGCAGCCCTGCGTCCACGCCCTGTTCGGGCCAGAGCACCGGCCCGGGCGCGATCGCGTTCACGCGGATTGCGGGTCCGAGCTCGCGCGCGAGCGAGCGCGTCAGCATCACGAGCGCGGCCTTGGCGGCGCAGTAGACCGCGTGCCGGGCGAGCGGACGCAGGCCGTGGATGTCGGCGATGTTGAGGACCAGCCCCTCGTGCTTCGCGAGTTCCGGCGCCGCGGCCTGGGTGAGAAACAGCGGCGCGCGCAGGTTCGAGCCGACCAGGTCGTCGAACTGGTCGGGCGTGATGTCGCCGACCGGGGTCGCATAGAAGGTGGATGCATTGTTGACGAGCACGTCGAGGCGGGCGAACTCGCGCACGACGGACTCCGGGAGCCGGGCGCAGGCGTTCGTGTCCGCGAGGTCCGCCCTGAAGGCGCGCGCCGAGCCGGGGCGAAGGGCTTCGAGACGCGCGACCAGCGCTTCGGCTTCCGCCCGCGAGCTGCGGTAGTGGACTGCGACGCGCGCGCCCTCGGCGTGGAATGCCGCCGCGACGACGGCGCCGACGCGGCGTGCGGCGCCGGTGACGAGGACGACCTTGTCGGCGAGCGGCGTGGCGGGCAGGGGCATGCGTGGCAAGGCGCGGCGAGGGACGGGCCGCGACGATATCACGAGCCGCGGGGGCGCCGGTGCTGACCCAGGACGGCTTGCCGCCGCTGGAGCCGGAGGAAGCCCGCCGGTCGGCGGAACTGGCCGCGCGCATTCACGGGCGGATCGCCGCGCACGGCGGCTGGCTGCCGTTCTCCGCCTTCATGGACGCAGCGTTGTACGAGCCGGAACTCGGCTATTACATGGCGGGCGGCCCCATCTTCGGCGGCGCGGGCGATTTCGTGACCGCTCCCGAACTGTCGCCCCTGTTTGCAGGCTGCCTCGCCGCTGCGGTGGACGCGCTGCTGGTCGCCGCCGATGGCGCGGATGTCGTCGAGTTTGGCGCCGGCAGCGGGCGGCTTGCCGCCGAGCTCGTCGCCGGGCTCGCGCGACGCGGCCGCGCACCCCGCCGCTACCGCATCGTCGAGCCGAGCCGGCCCTTGCGGGACCGACAGCGCAGGCTGCTCGCGCGAATGCCGCGGGGATCGACGGACTTCGAGTGGCTCGATGCGCCGCCGCGCGAGGCCTGGTCCGGCGTCGCAATCGCGAACGAAGTCGTGGACGCGCTGCCGGTGGACCGCTTCCGGGTTACGCGCGGAGGTTGCGAGGCGATCGGCGTCGCCGCGGAGGACGGGGAATTTCGCTGGCAGCCTCGACCCGCGGGCCAGGAACTCGCGGCGGCGGTCGCGGCGCTGCAGCGGGCCCTGCCGGCGGCGTTGCCCCCGGGTTACGTGTCCGAACTCCGGCTCGGCTCGGCCGGGTGGCTGACTGAGGCGACCGCCGCGCTCAGTCGCGGCGGGTTCCTCGCGGTCGATTACGGACTGCCGCGCGCGCAGTACTACCACGCCTCGCGCGATGGCGGCACGCTGTGCGGATTCCGGCTGCACCGGCGCGTCGAGGATCCGCTCGCGGACCCGGGCACCCGGGACCTCACGGCCTGGGTCGATTTCTCCCGGCTGGCGGACGAGGCGCGCGCGGCCGGGCTCGAGCTCGCGGGTTTCGCTACGCAGGCGCATTTCCTGCTGGAGACCGGCATCGACCAGGAACTCGCGCGACTCGTCGAGGCAGCGCCGGAGGGCGGGCGCGCCGCGCACCGGCAGGCCGCCGCGACGCTGCTCCTGCCCGGCGAGATGGGTGAGCGCTTCAAGGTGATGGCGCTCGCGCGCGGAATCCGTGGCCCCATCCACGGTTTCGGGTTCAGGGACCTGGGCGCGAGCCTGTAGACTGGGCGCCACCTTGGATCCGCTTCACGCCATCGTTCTCGCGATCGTCCAGGGGCTGTCCGAGTTCCTGCCGATCTCGAGTTCGGGCCACCTCGTGCTGGTGCCGCACTTTCTCGGCTGGCAGGACCAGGGGCTCGCCTTCGACGTGGCCGTGCACGTCGGCACCCTGTTCGCCGTCGTCGCGTACTTCCGTCGCGAGCTCCTCGCAATGTCCCGGGCCTGGATCGGTTCGTTCGCCGGCGGCGGCCTGACTCCGGATGCGCGCCTCGCCTGGTGCGTCCTGATCGGCACGATCCCGGTCGGCGCCGTCGGCCTCGCGTTCGGCGGGCTGATCGAGGAGAAGCTGCGCAATCCGGTGGCCGTCGCGACGCTGC
>Ga0075306_1000146_pt1 | contig 15488 bp, 18 predicted proteins | sample Joice_CattailNLC_FD_120074 | JGI IMG/M metagenome (GOLD analysis project Ga0075306, IMG submission 120074) | Natural and restored wetland microbial communities from the San Francisco Bay, California, USA, that impact long-term carbon... | ecosystem: Environmental > Terrestrial > Soil > Wetlands ... | reverse complement strand
CTCCCCGAATATACAGCGATCTGCCCAAAGACCGGCCTTCCAGACTTCGGCACTATTACGCTGCACTATATGCCGGACAAGGAATGCCTGGAGCTAAAGTCGTTGAAAATGTATCTCCATGCTTACAGAAATCTCGGCATCTTCTATGAAAATGCCGTCAACCGCATCCTGCACGACATTGTGAACGCCTGCCGGCCTGTGTGGGCCAGGGTGACCGGCACCTTCGCCGCCCGTGGCGGGCTCCGAAGCATCATCGAGACGAAATACCCGTGAGTCTTCTCATTCTCTGTCCGTGCGCCTTCGCCTGAGTAACTCACGCTGATGGCTACATATGCAATCGGCGATGTGCAGGGATGCCATGACGCCTTGCAACGCCTGATCGAACAAATTCGATTTGACTCAAGATCCGATCGCCTGTGGTTCGTCGGCGATCTGGTGAATCGCGGGCCGGACTCACTGAAGGTCCTCCGATATATTAAAAGCCTTGGGGATTCGGCCGTCGTAGTGTTGGGCAATCACGACCTGTTCTTACGGGCCGTGGCCGAGGACATAACGGCAATGCGCGCGGAAGACACGCTGCAAGCGATTCTTGTCGCACCAGATCGTGATGAGTTGCTCGGCTGGTTACGCCGGCAACGCCTCCTTTACCGCGAACACCAGTTCGTTCTAGTCCACGCTGGGCTCTTACCGCAGTGGTCCATAGCTGAAGCTGAGGAGTTGGCGTATGAAGTGGAAACCGGATTACGGGGGCCCTATTACAAGGACCTGCTCCAGGCGCTCTATCCCGGCAAACACTTGCAGTGGTCCTCGAACCTGACCGGCCCGACCCGGCTTGCCACAATCGTCAAAGTTCTTACGAGGCTCCGGGCTTGTTCGGCGGATGGCTTGATGGAGTCGTCATACTCCGGGCCACCGGATCATATTCCTGCCGGCTTTCTTCCCTGGTTCCGAATCGAGAACCGCAAACGACGGGACACGACCATTATTTGCGGGCACTGGGCTTCGCTGGGACTCCATTGCGAAGAAAATCTCTTAGCCATCGACAGTGGTTGTGTATGGGGGCGACAGCTCACAGCCATGCGATTGGAAGACCGGACGGTATTTCAAGTCAGCTGCAACAACATCGAGTATCGCAGTGACTGAGCCGGAACCGCCTGATCCCAACTGGCCCCGCTACTCTGCACACCCGTTCCCACCATATCGTTTCGTGCCGGGCCGGACACCGCATCCAAGACGAAATCCCCTTGGGCATTCCTATGGTCAACCGGAACCGAAACCAACGCCGTTCTCTGCCGATCAATGGCAAGCATCAGAAGACTATTTGTACGGAATCGACCTCTATAATTTTGCCTATTGGTGGGAATGTCATGAGGTCTTCGAAGGGCTGTGGCACGCGGTGGGACACAACAGCGAGCAGGGAAATTTTTTCCAAGCCCTTATTCAACTCACCGCTGCAAATTTAAAATCTTTTCTCGGTAGCCACGCAGCAGCACATAACCTCTTTCGCAGTGGAATCATTCGATTGCAGAAAGTTCCTCCTTCATATCAGGGCATCGACGTGTCTCGCCTAACCGAAACATTACAAGCGCACCTCATTAATCCCAAACCGCACGCTCCGCTCATCTGCTTAAGTTACCAGCGAAAGAAACAGGCCCTGGAAATGCTAGATTGAACCCCTAGAATTTCGATGGTCCGCATCTGTGGAAAAATTAGGAGGGCACTACTGCAGGCTGCTCAAAAAGGTCTCCAACAAGGCCGCAGGCGAGAAAGAACCGGAGGCGTACCCTCTGGGGTACGTTGAGGATTGTTTCGAGCCGAGAACGAAGTTGGAGGCCTTTTTCAGCAGCCTGTTAGTGGTAGGATTCGGAGTCGCTAGGAAACTTGCCCTGTTCGACTTCTTCTTTGTAGCGGCAAAGGGCTTGCAACGCATCCGCTTTGAAGTGCGCATAGGGCTTCACAAACTTCGGCACGAAATCGTCGAATAATCCGAGCAGATCATAGAGCACAAGGACCTGGCCATCACAGTGTGGACCGGCGCCGATCCCGATCGTAGGAACGGCCACCTGCTCTGTAATAGTTTTGGCCAACTCGGCAGGAATCGCTTCGAGCACGATCCCAAAGGCGCCGGCCACTTCAAGGGCTTTGGCATCATTCAGCAATGCACGCGCGTAATCCAACTCTTTCCCTTGTACTTTGTAGCCGCCAAATCGATGCACAGATTGAGGCGTCATACCAAGATGCCCCATCACCGGAATACCGATATTGGTCATCGCAGCCACCTGATCGACCACGGCCACGCCGCCTTCCAACTTGACGGCCTGAGCCCCCGCCTGTAGAAACCGTCCCGCATTACGAAGCGCGTCTTCCTGACTGGTTTGATAGGACATGAAGGGCATATCGCCGATGACGAGGGCTCGTTGGGCCGCCCCGGCCACAAGTTTCGTGTGATAGAGCATATCGTCCATCGTCACGGATAACGTGTTGGCCTTTCCTTGTACGACTATACCCAGTGAATCCCCGACCAAGATTGCTTCAATGCCGGCCTGTTCGACAATGTGTGTGAACAACGCGTCGTAAGCGGTAACGACGGCGATCTTCTTCTTATCGCGTTTGAGCCGCTGAAACTCGGGAATCGTCATCAACCCACTTCTGATTTGGTGATAATGTCAGCCAGCCGATGGGTCGCCTTAATTGCCATGATATGCACTCCATCGCAGTACGGCTGCACAGCCTTGATCGTTCGCACCGCGATGTCCACCCCCACATCCTCCGCGCGCTCGGGGCCGGCAGCCCTGAGTTCATCGATCATCTCCTGGGGAACGGAGACGCCGGGAATATTGGCATTCATGAACTCCGCCATCTTGGCGTTCCGGAGGACAAGAATTCCCGCCAACACCTTGACCTTAAAAGGACGCACCACCTTCATGAAGGAGGCAAATTGCTCCGGGTGGTATATCGCCTGCGTCTGGAAAAACTGGGCGCCGGCTTTTACCTTCACTTCGAACTTGGCGAGCATCGGACCGAGCGGATCTGCCTCCGGAGTCACCGCAGCCCCTATGGTAAACTGCGTGACGCCATCTAACGTGTTTCCTGCAAAATCCCGCCCGCCGTTGAGTCCTTGCACAAGCTGCATGACTTGAACTGAGTCCAGATCATAGACCGGTTTTGCCTCTTTATGGTCCCCAACCGTCGGATAGTCTCCAGTGAGACATAGAATGTTGCGGATGCCGAGCATGGAGGCGCCCATCAGGTCCGACTGCATCGCAATACGGTTCCGGTCACGACAGGTCATCTGCATGACCGGATCATGCCCGAGTTCGTAGAGCAGTCGACAGACGGAGAGAGACCCGGCTCGCACTACGGCGGCCGTGTTGTCCGTCACGTTGACCCCGTGCACGCGCCCTACCAACTGCTTGGCATTCTCTAACACACCAGAAATGTTGGTGCCTTTGGGGGGATTATATTCAATCGTGACAGCAAACTGTCCCTGATCGAGCACCTCTCGTAATCGCCTCGGCTCCCGACTCATGTTTTCTATCTTACTCCTCTACTCCCACACACAGCTGCAAGGTAAATGAAGCGCTCCCCTACGGGCATCAATGCCCCTCATCTTTCTAAAATGATCCTTCCAAACTCGCTTGCCGTTCTCATGGAATGGCACCCGTGTTGATCCCACTGCGGCCGTCGAGCGAGCACATTCTGATCGTGCGCGCTCCGGGAGCAAGGGATCAACGCGGGTGCCATTCCATCCCTCTTATCGTGCGCGTTCTGCGAGCAAGGGAGCGCCCCAGTTCTCCTACAGCATCCCCGCCATTCTCTTCGCAGACTCCACCGTGTTGTCCAGCAGCATCGCGATCGTCATCGGCCCCACACCGCCCGGCACAGGACTGATCCAACCGGCCTTTTGGCTGACCGGTTCAAAGTCAACGTCGCCGACTACTTTTCCATCGGGGAGCCGGTTCGTTCCCACATCGATGACAATCGCCCCCTCTCGCACCATGTCGGACGTCACAAACTTGGCTTTTCCGATCGCCACCAGCAACAATTCGGCTTCGCGACAAACCGCGGGCAAGTCTTTGGTCTTGGAGTGACAAATCGTCACTGTGGCATTGCGCTGGAGCAACATGAGCGCCAAGGGCTTGCCGACAATATTGCTCCGACCCAATACGACGGCGCGTTTCCCTTCGATACTCATACCGGTAGATTCGATCATCTTGATAACGCCCTTCGGTGTGCAGGCTTCAAATACGGGATGCCCCTCAACAAGTCGACCGAAATTGTACGGATGAAACCCGTCTGCGTCCTTGTCGGGCGACACCGCTTCGAGTACGACTTTGCTGTCGATATGCTTCGGGAGCGGCAACTGAACCAATATCCCGTGGATCCTGGAATCGGCATTTTCTCTTTCAATTAAGGCCAACAGTTCTGTTTGCGTCGTACTCGCCGGCAATTTGTGATCATCGATATAGATGCCCGCCGCATCACAGGCTTTCTGTTTGCTCTTCACATAGAGATGTGAGGCAGGATCATCGCCCACCAGAATCGTCGCCAGGCCAGGTTTCACCCCGATCTTAGCCAAGACTGCCGCCGATTCGGCTACGAGCCCCTCCCGGACCTGCAAGGCCAACGCTTTGCCGTCAATCAATCGTGCCGCCACGGATTCCTCCTCCCTTAAAAAAACTTCAGGAAAAAACAAGGCACCATACCAGGGCATTTTTGATCAAGTCAACGCTAGGGATCGTCTAAAGGGTAAGGCAAGATGAGTCGGAATATCCGTCCCTTTAGCTCATTCCGCGCTTGTCGCATGACGCCTCACGTTCCACATCTCATGTACTTTTCTTGACAGGTTCTTCGCTTGACAGCTACGATGGATGCGGCAACCAAGATCAACAGCCATCGAGCTTGTGAGCAGAACCTCCTCCGTGATATCCCTTCTGACACGCGTCATCCGCCATCCTGCGACCTGGCTCATCTGGATCGTATCAGTTGCAATCGTCAGCCCGCTCGGCGCTCAGATCACCGTGACGGAACTCCAGTCTCCCTATAGCTTTGTGAATGATCCCATCGAGAAGGGCTATTTCATTTCGAGCGTGAACGGCGAGGCGGAGACCGCCGATAACAACGGATTCATCACCAAGCTCGATCCTCATGGCAAGCTCCTGAATCTCAAATTCATCCAGGGCGGGAAGGGTGACGTGACCCTCCATGCCCCCAAAGGCATGGCCGTGGCGGAACACGTACTCTACGTGGCAGATCTCAATGCCCTACGGGGTTTTAACACCACCACTGGTGAGTCGGTCATGACGCTCACCGTCCGATCACCGGCGACCTCACAATCTGAGCTGCCACGGGCCTCCTTGAGCGACGTAACCTTCGATGGCAAGGGCCACTTGTACTGTTCCGATCAGAAAGCCAACACGATCTACCGCGTCGATCTAGCCACTCAGACTCTGTCCGTGCTCGTGACAGACCTTGCCCTGGCTGGTCCCTCAGGCCTTGTTGTCCATCCCAAGTCCGGCCAGATCATTGCGGTGAGCTGGGACAAAGGCAAGATCTTCGAGGTCTCTCCGGAAGGCGTGGTGACGGAGCTCTTCTCCAACGGATTCTTTTCCAGCCGCTTTCAGAACCTTCGCGGGGTGGATTTCGACCGGTGGGGGAATATGTACGTGTCGGATTTTACGACGGGAAAGGTCTGGCGCATGAGCTGGGACAAGCGATTTCAAGTCATCGCCGAATTTTTACCTTCGCCGGGGGATCTGAGCATCGACCGTACCAACAATCTCATCCTTGTCCCGTTTGAGTCGGCCCATGCGGCTGAAATGAACGGACTTGAAACCCCCAGCAGTGGGAAGTCCAAACAAGAGAAACGGACATTGGCGGACTACGGCTTTATTCCCCCTCCGCCGAAGCCGGCCCCGGAAGGGCCAATAACAAAATGAGCCAATGCGCATATTGCGCTCATCGGAAAGGCAAGCGGCCATGCCCCGCCTTGGGGGGACTGATCTGCAGCCAATGTTGTGGCGAACACCGGATCGTGCGGGTCGGATGCCCGGTTGATTGCGTGTATCTCGAATCCGGAGGCGACTACCAACAGAAACGACTGGCTGTACAATTTATGCCGATACGCCGCGACTTCTATCGCGAGTTGACAGAGCTGGGTGGTGAAAAGTCCGTCGCCCTGTTCAATCTCGTTGAAGTGGTGATTTTCGGATACTTCCAAGGACGCCGCGACGGGCAGGATGCGGAAGTCGTGGCAGCGCTGCAGGCCCTGCGACGGACGCTCAGCCCACTCCATGTCCCGGCTGCACCGATGCCGGTATTCGCGGAATATCTCAAGAGGGAATACGACACGTTCAAAAAACAGAACCCTCAGCAGATCGCTGACCTGTCCTCCGCACCGGAAATATTGGACCGTGCGATCACCTTCGTCTCGCGCTTTTCCGGCACGGACCTCCAATCACAACGGTTCCTCACCGGACTCATCGGTTATGTGCGAGCCTACCATCCGGACATTGCGGAACACTTGACCAAGCAACGTGAACCGGGCCACATCATTTTGCCAGGACAGCAGTTCATGCCGCCACCGGCACCTGAACCCCATACCCATGGACCTGGGTGTCATCACCACTGACGGGGAACCACTGCCCGGTACGGCAGGACACTGACCATGAGCGCTGGGAGAGAACACAAGATCAGAAAAGCGCGCCGAGTGGAGTTACGCTGCATCCTGGGATTTGCTTCCGGGGAGATTGAAGGCGACGCGACAGTCACAAACATCTCAACATCCGGCTGTCGAGCCGAATCTGATATCAATATGGCGGAAGGGCTCGACGTTCAGCTCGCGATTTATCTTCCCGACCAGTCGCCTCCGATCAAAGTCGAACGAGCCTCTGTACGTTGGATCTCAGGCCGTGCTTTTGGCCTGAGCTTCATTCTGTTTTTCCCATCCGAACGCGCCCGTCTCCGTACATTCATCGAACACATAAAATAGCCTTCTCTTTTCTACCCTCCACAATCCACACTCCACAAGCAGTGCGGTCTCATGGACTCCCACTGCGCACATCGAGCGAGCACATTCTTATTGTGCACGCTCTGAGAGCACGGGAGTCCGTGAGACCGCGGTGCTATTCTACAATCGTCACCGTCATCTCAATTCGCTCATTCGGAAGGTCCTGAGCGTTTCTTTCGACAGCCACGATCTTATCGGCGACTCCAAGCCCTCTAACCACCTCGCCAAACGCCGTATATTTTCCATCGAGGAAGGGGGACTGCTCGACGACGATGAAAAACTGCGACCCAGCGGTGTCCGGCTCGTTCGCTCGCGCCATCGACACAATGCCGCGCTTGTGCGGAATGTCGCTGAACTCTGCTTTGAGCAAGATAGGATTACCCTTCTCATCCTTTGGCCCACCCTGCCCATAGGTGTCCTTGCGCAGCAAGTTTTTGGTATTGGGATCACCGCCCTGGATCATGAACCCTGGAATCACCCGATGAAAGATCGTGCCGTTATAGAAACCGGATTTGGCCAGCTTGATGAAGTTTCCAACATGATTCGGAGCCACATCCGGAAACAACTTGATATGCATGTCTCCAAACTTCGTCTTGATCATGGCTCTCGGACCGAGGCTCGTCGGAGGGGGAGAGACTGGTTTCACCTCTGCCTTCTCTCCACAGCCCGCGAGAAGACCAATCCCCAACAGCAGGCCGCACAGCACGAGACTCCTCATGACAGCAATATCACGCATCATAGCCCACCAACCCTGCATCATTTATTCACCCACCACAACCGTGATCTCCGCCCGTTCCGTAGGAAGATCGCGACTGTTCCTTGGCAAGCTGACAATCTTATCCGCCACCTCCATCCCTTTCACCACCTCGCCAAAGACCGTATATTGTCCATCGAGAAAATTCGAATCCTTCACGACGATGAAGAACTGCGAACCGGCACTGTTGGGATCGCTCGTACGTGCCATGGAGACGATCCCTCGCTTGTGAGGAATGTCGTTGAACTCGGCTTTGAGCCGCTGGCTCGGTCCCCCCTGGCCATAAGTCTCCGGCTTGTTCAGATCTTTGGTATTGGGATCGCCTCCCTGGATCATAAACCCTGGAATCACCCGATGAAAGATCGTGCCGTTATAGAAACCGGATTTGGCCAATGCGATGAAATTTTCAACATGCTTGGGAGCCTTCTCGGGAAAGAAGAGGATTTCCATGTCGCCAAACTTTGTTTTGAGCGTGGCCTTAGGACCTTTCACACCTTCTACTGTTCCTGCCGGGGACTTGTCAGCCGCAAAGAGGGTACCCATTCCCAGCAACAGACTCCCACCAAGCACAAGCGCCACCGCCGCCATTCTCACGATAATTCGTCTCTGCATCATGAGCCTCCCTAGAATAATATCGGATTTCATCACGAGGTCACCTTACCATGGCGAGCCGATCAGGTCTGTAATTGTTGGAGGGCCTGCTTCGCCGCCTGTTGCTCTGCCTCTTTTTTACTTCGCCCGGAACCTCTGCCCACGACCTGGCCCTGAATGGACAGTTCCACCTCGAATAACTTCTGGTGGTCTGGTCCTGTTTCTCGGACAGTCGCATAGCGCGGCAATGTGTCATGCCGCTTTTGGCACCACTCCTGAAACTGAGTTTTGTAGTCGCCTGCTCCCGGCTGCTCCTGTTGCGCCGCAACATGTGTGAGTTCCTCTGCGAAAATCCGGCGCGTCACGCTGCGGCTTGCCTCGAACCCTCCATCAAGATGAACCGCCGCAAGTACCGCCTCCAGTGCATCGGCCAACAACGAGTCTTTCTCACGCCCCTTCGAACGGTCCTCCCCGCGCCCGAGCTTGAGATGCTCCCCGAGTCCGAGCCTGCGGGCCACCTGCGCCAACGATGCCTCACTGACCAGCCGTGCTTTCACCTTCGAGAGGGCCCCCTCTGAAGACTGCGGCAACACGGAAGCGAGATACTCACTGATCACGAGCGACAACACGGCATCGCCGAGGAATTCAAGCCGCTCGTTATGTTGAGATGACGCGGTTTTCTGTTCGTTGACGAGAGAAGAATGGGTCAAGGCCTCCTCGAGCAAGGGAAGAGCCTTGAATCGATAACCCAACGAGGATTGGAGCAAGTCGGCAGAAGAAGCCGAAGTCATAGTGATGAGACCTGCGCGCGGAGCCCAGGAGACTGTGTCCGCCATCTGCAACGCTGCCTGTCCTGCTTCTGAGACGGGGACAAATGCCGAAAAGAATGGCGCCCGTCACAAGCAGTACGGAGTGGGTCCGAGGGACGAGCCTGCTGGCCGGAGGCTCGTTGTAACAATGGATCGACGATCGCAGCTGAAGCGCTCATGAATGCTGCTGGCTAGACATCAGGCTGTCTGAAAAGCAGGCAGGCATTGACTCCGCCGAATCCAAAAGAATTCGACAGCGCCACCGTCACCGTAGCCGGTCTGGCCCTATGCGGAATATAGTCCAGATCACAGGCAGGGTCCGGGTGATCCAGGTTGATCGTCGGAGGAAGTATCCCGTGGTGAAGCGCCAGAACGCTAAACACAGCTTCAATCCCGCCAGCTGCCCCGAGTAGATGGCCGGTCATCGACTTGGTCGAACTGACCGGTATGTGGTAGGCCTGCTCTCTGAACACCTGCTTGATGGCCTTGGTTTCAATGGCATCCGCCATCGTCGACGTGCCATGCGCGTTGATGTACCCGACCTGGTCCTTGCAGATACCGGCATCCTTGAGCGCCAACTCCATGCACCGGACTGCACCTTCGCCCTCTTCAGACGGAGCAGTAATATGATAGGCGTCGCTGTTCATGCCGTAGCCGATCAATTCGGCATAGATACGAACGCCACGCCGACGCGCGTGCTCCAATTCCTCCAAGACCACGACTCCAGCGCCTTCACCAAGCACGAACCCGTCGCGGTCCTTCTCGAATGGCCGGCTCGCTTTCATCGGATCGTCGTTGCGAAATGACAAGGCTTTCGCTGCCGCAAACCCTGCAACCCCCAACGGGGTAATGGCGGCTTCCGCCCCGCCGGCGATCATGACATCAGCATCGCCGGCCTGAATCAGCCGATACGCGTCGCCGATGCAATGATTCCCCGTCGCACAGGCGGTTACCGCACAGGAGTTCGGCCCCTTGGCGCCCAGCCTGATCGCCACCTGCCCGGAGGCCAGATTGATAATAGTCATGGGGATGAAAAATGGCGAGACACGCCCGGGGCCTTTTTCCTGCAGAATCTTGTGATAGTGCTCGATCGACCCAAGCCCCCCGATACCAGACCCGATATACACACCGACTTTCGTGGCCTCTTCCGGCGCCACGGTAAACCTCGCATCACCCACCGCCATGTGGGCAGCCCCCACGGCATAATGGATGAACGTATCCATCTTTTTGATTTCTTTTTTCTCGATGAACTCGGCTGGATCGAAGTCTTTTACTTCGCCAGCGATTTGGGCATCGTAGGCTGCAGGATCGAATTTTGTGATTCGACTGATGCCGGACTCGCCGGCACAGATGGCCTTCCACGTCTTGTCGACACCAGTTCCCAGAGGCGTAATCAGCCCCAGACCGGTCACCACAATCCGTCTGGTCGAGCGAGGACTCATCACATCCTACGGCCGCTATGCTTTTTCCTTAATATAGTCCAGCGCTTTCCCGACCGTCAGAATCTTCTCTGCATCTTCGTCAGGAATCTCAATGCCGAATTCTTCTTCAAGGGCCATCACCAGCTCAACCGTATCGAGCGAATCGGCGCCAAGGTCTTCCACAAAACTGGCCTCCGGCGTCACCTCATCCTCTTCAACTCCTAACTGCTCACCAATAATTTTTTTTACCCGTTCATCCACAGTACCCATTGCTTTTCCTGCCTCCTTTCCCATCCTGTATCCTCCTTCTCACTGCGAACCTGCGGCCGCAGCATCATACAATATTCTGTTCACAGAGTCGTCAAACCATCAACATCCCGCCGTTCACATGTAAAACATGCCCAGTAATGTAGGCGGATTCGTCCGACACGAGAAAACGCACCGCCGCCGCAATATCAGCCGGAGTACCCAATCGTCCCAATGGTATCTGCTTCTGGAGCATGTCTTTCACTTCCGTCGATAATCCCTGCGTCATAGCAGTATCGATGAAGCCGGGCGCGACCGCATTCACCGTGACCGAGCGGCTGGCATATTCACGTGCAACCGTTTTGGTCAATCCAATCACCGCAGCCTTCGATGCCGCGTAATTAGCCTGGCCCACATTACCCATCACCCCGACGATTGACGCAATGTTGACGATACGACCATACCGCTGCTTGGTCATCGAGAGCAAGACCGCCTTTATGCAATTGAACGTCCCGTTCAAATTGACTTGCAACACCAGATTCCAGTCTTCCTCCTTCATCCGCAACAACAGCCCGTCACGCGTAATCCCGGCATTGTTCACCAAAATATCGACCTTCCCCCATTCCTTGAGCACCTGATCGACCATCGCTTTGGTGTCAGCGGCGTCCGCCACATTGACTTTGACGTTCAATGCCTTGCGACCCAACTGCTCCACTGCCGTCACCGTGTCCTTTGACCGGCTCGGATCGAGATCAGCAACCACAATATCGGCCCCAGCTTGAGCCAGCGCCTCTGCTATCGCCCGCCCAATGCCTTGTGCCCCCCCTGTCACAATCGCAACCTTACCTTGAAGTGACATCACAACTCCGTTAATCACTAAACGCTATTCGTTGAACGCTCTGACAACACCGTTTCACGATTCACGTTTAACACCCTTCGGGTCGCCTCAAGCGACTTAGGATCGTTGACACTCAAAGTCACGGCTTCCGGCAGAATTCGTTTGATCAAGCCGCTCAACACCGTTCCTGGCCCAATCTCGACGAACGTCATCACACCCATCGCAGCCATAACCTTCACCGTATCTTCCCAGAGCACTGAAGAAGGAAGCTGTCGTACCAACGACGCCCGGATATCACCGGCCTTGGTGATCGCTCTCGCTTCCGCATTATTCACCAAAGGCATCTTGAGATCGGACCAAGTGATCGCGGCCAAATCTCCGGCGAGTCGATCAGCTGCCTGCTGCATGAGGGGCGTATGTACCGGGACACTGACGGGGAGGGGTATCGCCTTCTTACACCCTTTGCCCTTAGCCAGTTCAATGGCCCGTTCTACCGCAGCCTTTTCACCAGCAATGACAATCTGTCCAGGCGAGTTGAAGTTCGCTGCAGCCACAACTCCGACAGATGAAGCCTCCCGGCAGACCTCTTTTACCACGTCAGTTGCGAGACCAAGAAGCGCAGCGACAAGCCCGGTCCCTGGCGGGACCGCTTCGGACATATAACGGCCTCGCTTCTGCACAATCCCCACTGCCTCACGATAGGTCATGCCCTCAGCTGCGACAAGAGCCGAGTATTCACCCAGGCTGTGACCGGCCACTGCAATCGGCGAGACACCTAGTGGCTTGAATGCACGAAGCGCGGCCATACTGCTCACCAGCAACGCAGGCTGAGTATATTCCGTGAGGTTCAATCGTTCTGCTGGCCCTTCGAAACACAGTGCGGCGATGTCATATCCCAGCACCGACGAGGCCTCTTCATAGAGACTCTTAATGTTCGAATCGACCGCAAGCAGCGCGCTTCCCATCCCGACCGATTGAGACCCCTGTCCTGGAAAGACCAGCCCGATACCGGATGATCTTGTTGATTGGAGAGTTGCCATACTACTGGAGTGATTGTACGAAGCTGCTGGTTACTCTTATCCTTAAAATCATCGAAGCAGGAACAGCGCATCGCGCCGTCCCCCGTGGAGTTAGATATCGTCGAATCCCCTTTGAATGTCAACGGGAAAAGTTCAGGGGGAGCTGTCAGCCGTCACAATCAGTTGCGACTTCCGATTCCCGTGTGATAGCTGACTGCTGATCGCTTCTCCCCCTACCATCTGATGAGCGCAGATGCCCAGGTCAATCCGGCGCCGAAGGCCCCTAACATCACCAAGCTCCCTTCTTTGATCAGCCCCTGCTGGAGGGCTTCATCCAAGGCAATGGGAATCGATGCCGCTGACGTGTTTCCATACCGATCAAGATTCAACATCACTTTCTCCGGCGGGAGTCCAAGACGCTCGGCCACTGCTTTGAGAATACGCACATTCGCCTGGTGGGGCACATAGAGGTCGAGATCCTCAACGCGGAGATGATTCGCAGCCAAAGTCTCTCGTGCGACCTCTTCCAGGGTCCGAACCGCCACTTTAAAGGTCTCGTTCCCCCTCATCTTGATGTACTGCATTCGTTCTGCCACGACCTTTTCAGAGGGCGGCAACCGCGATCCTCCCCCTGGCACTGCAATCAATTCGCAGAGTGCTCCATCGGAACGGAGATGGGTCGAGAGGATACCCCGGTCATTCTCACTCGCACTGATGACTGCTGCTCCAGCCCCGTCGCCGAACAAAATACAGGTATTGCGATCGGTCCAGTCGGTAATTGCCGACATCACTTCCGACCCGATGATCAATACATGGCGCATGCCGGTTTTCACATAGGCATCCGCCAATGATAATGCATAGACGAACCCGCAACAGGCAGCCGACAGGTCGCAGGCTGCCGCACGCGTCGCCCCCAGCTGATGTTGAATCAGGCAGGCGGTGGCAGGAAGCGGATAATCACCGGTGCAGGTGGCCAACAGAATCAGATCGAGATCGGCCGCACTCACCCCCGCAGCCGTCAGAGCCCGCTCCGCCGCCTTTACCGCCAGATCAGAACAGGCTTCACCGGGGCCGGCCACATGTCGCTCACGGATCCCGGTCCGTTCGACTATCCATTCGTCCGATGTGGCCACCATCCCTTCAAGATCGGCATTGGTCAGCACCTTAGCCGGTACATACGATCCGGTCCCTGCAATGCGGGCTCTCATGCTGATGCATCCTCGGTGGGCTTGGCCTGCGAGAGGCTCTCTTCAATATCGCGTCGAATCAACTCATCGACGCGATGCTCGGCCAGTCCCTTCGCCCGGCGGATGGCATTCTTGATCGCCTTGGCGGACGAACGACCATGGCAGATCATTGTAATACCATTGACTCCCAAAAGCGGTGCCCCTCCGAACTCCGCATAATCGATTTTCTTCTTCAAGTTTAGGAGTGGCGTGGCAATAAGGGGATAGGCTAAACGACCGAAGAAGGATCCGGAGATCTCCTTGATCAACAACTTCTTGATCGTATCGGCTACCCCCTCGGAGATCTTCAGCGCGACGTTCCCGATAAAACCATCGCACACTACTACATCGGTGCCCCCGCTATAGACATCACGGCCCTCGACATTGCCGATGAAGTTAAGCGTACTCGCTTTGAGGAGCTTGAAAGCCTCCTTCGTGACCTCATTTCCTTTACTGTCTTCCTCCCCGATACTCAACAGCCCGACACGGGGATTGGGCTTCCCAAAGAGGTATTTGCCATACTCATTCCCCATGATGGCGAATTGAGTCAGGTGCTGAGCTGTACAGTCCACATTCGCCCCCACATCCAACATAATCGCCGTACCGGTCAAAGTGGGCAAGCTTGTCGCGATCGCCGGACGCTCGACACCCTTCGTCAGCCCAAGCAGAAAGAATGATGCCACCATACTGGCGCCGGTGTTTCCAGGACTGACCACGGCACTCGCCTCTCCGCTCTTAACCAATTCTGTGGCAATCCAGATGGAGGAATCCCGCTTCTTGCGGGCTACGGTAGCCGGCGACTCGTGCATTTCGACGACCTGCGAGGCATGCCGAATAGATAAACGAGAGTCTGTGCAACCAAGGCGGCGACATTCGGTGGTGAGAACGGCCTCGTCACCGACCAATAGCACTTCGACATCACATTCCTGGGCAGCCTGGAGAGCCCCTTCTATGGCCGGGGCCGGTCCATGGTCAGAGCCCATGGCATCAAGCGCAATCTTCATAGCGACTGAGTGTTTCGTGAAAGATGACGTATCGGTGATTACACAAGAAGAGTAGCACGTCACCACGCGACATGCGGCAGGAGTTTAGAGCAGCGAGTTGCTCGACGCAACAGGCAAACAAGCACAATCCTGTGGTGATCCACGGAACTATCGAACCCAACGAACAGGGCTCAACAGCCCCATCATGAACCAATCTAGCAGGCTGCTCAAAAAGGCCGTCCAGCAAGGCCGCTGCGCATGAAGAGCGTTCAGGTTGAGGTTGAGGAAGATCTCATTTCTTTACCTCAGCCTTAGCCTAAACCTTAACCTCTCAGGACTGCTGGCGGACTCTTTCAGCAGCCTGCTAGGACTCTTCGACCTGGATAACCGCTTTGCCCTTGTACGTCCCACAATTCAAGCAGGTATAATGCGGCAGCTTAAGCTCGTGGCACTGCGGACAGACGGACATGCCCGGCGGCGTGATACGCAGTTTTTGTGTGCGCCGCTTATCGCGTCGTTCCCGTGAATGTTTATGTTTCGGATTTGGCATGGCGACTCTTTCTCACTTTCAATGGCAGGCGGTCACGCTAGG
>Ga0075306_1000143_pt1 | contig 16008 bp, 15 predicted proteins | sample Joice_CattailNLC_FD_120074 | JGI IMG/M metagenome (GOLD analysis project Ga0075306, IMG submission 120074) | Natural and restored wetland microbial communities from the San Francisco Bay, California, USA, that impact long-term carbon... | ecosystem: Environmental > Terrestrial > Soil > Wetlands ... | reverse complement strand
GGCGAGCTGGCTGTCGGTCAGGCCCGCGGCGCCCACCGCGCGCGCAGCGGTATCTGCTTCCTCCATGGCCGCGAGGAGCAGCTTGGCCGCCCGAACCGTCGCCGCAGCAGGGTTGTTGAGCTCGTGCGCCAACCCGGCCGCGAGGCGCCCGAGCGACACCATCTTCTCGTCCTGGAGGTCGCTCGTGTTGAAACTGCGCGCGCGGTCGATCATCGCGTGCGAGGGCAGTACCAGCGGGCACTGCGCGCTGACCCGCAGGCGCTCGAGCGCGGGCACGCCCTGCGCCGCGAGCATGTCGGCCTCGGCGAGGAGCGCGTCCAGCGAGACGACGACGCCGTTGCCGATGAAGCAGCGCACGCCCTCGCGCAGCACGCCGGACGGGATCAGCGACAGGACGGTCTTGACCCCGCCGATCACCAGGGTGTGGCCGGCGTTGTGCCCGCCCTGGAAGCGGGCGACGGCCGAAACGCGCTCGGTCAGGAGGTCGACCAGCTTGCCCTTGCCCTCATCGCCCCACTGGGCGCCGACGACGACGACAAAGCGACCCACGGGATGCTCAGCCTCGCGCGAGCCAGAGCACGAGGACCCCGGCGACCATGCTGGCGGCCCCGGCCACGCGGAACGTGGCGTCATCCATCGCCAGCATGCGCTCCAGCGTGCGCCGGATCGCGCGCGGGCTCAGGAACGGCAGGATGCCCTCGATCACCAGCAGCAGGCCGATCGCGGCCGCGAGGTCGGGCCATGCGACGCGCATGGTAACTGGATGCCTTTACCGGCCGGACTGCTTGAAGTACTTGAAGAACTCGCCCTTGGGCGCGATCACCAGTACGTCGTTCGGCTGGCCGATCGACTTGCGGTAGGCCTCGAGGCTGCGGTGCAGCGAAAAGAACTCGGGATAGCGTTGGAATGCGCGCGCGTACGTCAGGGCCGCCTGCGCGTCGCCTTCGCCGCGTATCACCTCCGCGTCGCGGTTGCCGTTGGCGAGGATCTCCGTGCGTTCGCGTTCCGCTTCCGCGCGGATGCGCTGTGCCTGCTCGTCGCCTTCCGCGCGCAGCTGCGAAGCCTGGCGCGCGAAATTCTGCCGCATGCGGTTGTACACCGACTCGGAGACCTCTTCCGGCAGGTCGATGCGCTTCACGCGCACGTCGACGAGGGTCAGGCCGAGCTGGCCCACCGATGTGCCCGCGAACTGCAGGATATCGCCGATGAACTCGGTGCGCGCGGCGGCCACGACCTGCTGGATCGTGCGCTTGGCGATGACGCCCTTGAGGCCGTCCTTGACGACCTCGGCGAGGCGCCCGGCCGCCGCTTCCTCGTCGCCGGCGGTCGCAAGGTAGAATTGGCCGACATCCGTCACCCGCCACTTCACGAAGAAGTCGACGTTCAGGATCTTGCCTTCGCTGGTCAGGAACGGCTCGGCCGGATAGCTCCGCGTCAGCACGCGCCGGTCGAATTTCTGCACGGTCTCGATGAACGGGATCTTGAAGTGCAGGCCCGGATCGAAGTCGGCGGCGACAATCTCGCGCAGCCGGAACTTGATGGCGAGTTCGGTTTCCTTGACGGTGAAGACCGCCGCGGACGCGAGCCACGCCACGAGCAGGGCGCCGATCAGTGCCTGGAATGCGCCGCGACTCATCTCAGCGCTCCCTCCGGGCACGCGGGTCCTCGGCCTCGAACTCGCTGCCGTCGTCCAGCCGGATGGTCGGCGGAGTGTCCGTCGGGTTGCGTGCCGGGCTGCGCAGTTCCATGAGCTTGTCGATCGGCAGGTAGATCATGTTTCCCGTGCCCTCGACGTCGACGATGATCTTGGCCGACGAACCGAGCACCTGCTCGATGGTCTCGAGATAGAGGCGCTCGCGCGTGACGGCCGGCGCGCGCTGGTACTCGGCCGCGAGCGCGAGGAACCGCTGGGTCTGGCCGTCGGCGTCCGCGATCACCCGGTTGCGGTGCGCGCGAGCGCCCTCGACCACGCTGACCGCCGCGCCGCGCGCCTTCGGGACGATGTCGTTCGCATAGGTCTCCGCCGAAAGCGTCGCTCGTTCCTTGTCCTCGCGCGCCTTGATCGCGTCCTTCTGCGCCGGCGCGACCTGCTCCGGGACGCTCACCCCCTGCAGGTTGACGCTGATGACCTCGATGCCCGTGTTGTAGGCGGCGATGGTCCGCTGCACGAGGTCCTTGGTCTTGGCGCTGATTTCCTGGCGCCCGGCTTCCAGGACGAAGTCGAGCTTGCTCTGCCCGATCACCTCGCGGATCGCGCTCTCGCTGACGTCGCCGAGCGTCTGCTCGGGGTCGCGCACGTTGAACGCGAACTTGACCGGGTCCACGCGCCGGTACTGCACCGCCAGGTCGATGTCCACGAGCGCCTCGTCCTGCGTCAGCATCCGCGTGCGGTCGGTGAAACTGCGGAACTCGGTCACGTTGATCACGGTCCGGCGGTCGATTGGCCACGGCAGGCGCATGTTGAGGCCGCCGGAGGTGGTCTTGACGTACTGCCCGAAACGCGTGATGACCGAGCGCTCCGCCGCGCCATTCAGGTAGAAGCTCCCGAACAACACCCAGGCGGCGACGAGACCGAGCAGCACCGACCCGATGCCGAGCGCGCGACCGCCGGCGCCGGAGGAACCGCCCCCGGGCGCGCCGCCGCCGCCGCCGCCGCCGAACAGGCCGCGCAGCTGCTTCTGCAGACGACGCAGCAGTTCGTCGAGGTCAGGCGGGCCCTTCTCGGGCCGGCGCTGCCAGGGATTCTCGTTCTTGCCGGGATCGTTCCAGGCCATGGTTGGTGTCGGCTTGCTCGGGAGTTCAGGCCGCGGAACTTGCGGCGTCACGCCCGAATTCTACGAAGCCGGGCGCGGGCAGACAAGGCGAGACTGCGGTGCCGAACTCGACGCCCGCTGCGTGGCAGAGCAGTACGAGCTCCTGCGGCGAGGATTCGACGACGAGACGCGTGTTTCCGTCCTCCATTGCCTCCTCCGCGTGCACCAGCCGCAGTTCGTACAGACGCGCCCGCAGCCGGCCCTGCGACGGCGGCAGCACCACCGCGAGCCACATGGCAGCCTGGCCGAAGATCTCCTGGAGTGCGTCCTGCAGCAGGCCGACGCCTGCGCCGCTCGCCGCCGAAAGCCAGACGGCCGAAGGCCGGCCTGCCGCGTCGCGCACGAGCTCGGGCACGCGCCCCATCCGGTCGATCTTGTTGAACACGCGCAGCTGCGGGATCGCTTCGGCGCCGATGCTTGCGACGAGTTCGTCCACCTGCGCGATACGCTGGTCGCGCTCGGGATCGGCGGCATCGACGACGTGGATCAGCAGATCCGCCTCGCGCGCCTCCATCAGCGTCGAGCGGAAGGCCGCGACCAGTTCGTGCGGCAGGTCGCGCACGAAGCCGACGGTGTCGGCGACGACGAAGTCCGGCGTGTGCGGCAGCCGCAGCCTTCGGACGGTCGGATCCAGGGTCGCGAACAGCTGGTCGGCCACGTAGGCGTCGGCGCCCGTGAGCGCGCGGAACAGCGTCGATTTCCCGGCATTGGTGTAGCCGATCAGCGCGACGCCGGGCACCGGCACGCGCTTGCGCTCCTGCCTGCCAGTGTCGCGGCGCCTGGCGAGCTTCTCGAGCCTGGCGGCCAGCGTACGGATGCGCTTGCCGATCAGGCGCCGGTCGGTTTCCAGCTGCGTTTCGCCCGGTCCGCGCAGGCCGATGCCGCCCTTCTGGCGCTCGAGGTGCGTCCAGCCCCGCACGAGCCGCGTCGACAGGTGCCGGAGCTGCGCAAGTTCCACCTCCAGCTTGCCTTCGGCGCTGCGGGCACGGCGGGCGAAGATGTCGAGGATGAGCCCGGCACGGTCGAGCACCCGCCGCCCGGTCAGGCGCTCGAGGTTGCGCTCCTGCGACGGCGACAGCTCGTGGTCAACCAGCACGATCTCGGCCTTTTCCGCCTCGGCCCGCTCGCGGATCTCCTCGGCCTTGCCGCTGCCGACGAAATACCGCGGCTCCGGGATGCGCCGGCTGCCGGTGACGGTCGAGACGGGAATCGCGCCCGCCGAACGCGCCAAGGCGTCGAATTCGGCAAGCTCGTCCGCATCCGGCGGCTGGCCGAGGCCGATGCGTACGAGGATCGCGCGCTCGCCGCGTTCAGGGCGATCGAACAAGGCGTCCTGCCGGGATCCCGGTCAAGCAGTCTCCGAGACCGGTGCTTCTTCTTCGGTGCCTTCCGCCGACGGCAGGCGGACATTGCGCGCCGGGACGACGGTCGAGATCGCGTGCTTGTAGACCATCTGGCTGACGGAGTTCTTGAGCAGCACCACGAACTGGTCGAAGGAGTCCACCTGGCCCTGAAGCTTGATGCCATTGACCAGGTAGATGGATACCGGCACGCGCTCCTTGCGCAGCGCGTTCAGGAACGGATCCTGCAGTGACTGACCTCTGGCCATGGTAACTCCTTGTTTTTTATCGCGCTTCGGGCCGCTCTAGGCTTGTCCGGCGGCTATATCTTCGGACCGTTCCGGGCTTTTTCAAGACGCAGGGGGCGTCGCCGGTAGGTCAGAAGTCTAGCATCTCCGTGCCACGAATCATTGCTTCCGCAGCCATTCGGCAACGCGGGCGACGATCCGTTCCGGGATGTCCGCTGCCCCGGCGTCGAACCACTCCGCGCGGGGCTCCGCGCGCAGCCAGGTGAGCTGGCGGCGAGCCAGCTGGCGCGTGGCCGCAATGGCCCTCTGCGAGGCGTCCGCGAGGGTCCCGGCGCCGTCCAGGTGCTGCCAGAGCTGCCGGTAGCCGATAAGCCTCATCGAGGGCAGTTCGGCATGCAGGTCGCCGCGGGCCCGGAGGCCGCGCACTTCGTCCACGAATCCGCGCCGCATCATCTCGTCGAACCGCGCCGCGATGCGCTCGAACAGCAGCCCGCGATCCCGAGGCGCGAGCACGAGCGGAAGGTCCGTGCGGCTCGAAGCGCCCCTCAGGTCCTCCCCGAGCTGGGCGGACAGGGTCTTGCCGCTCTGTTCGATCACTTCGAGCGCGCGCTGTATCCGCTGGCGGTCGTTCGGTCGGACCCGAGCCGCGGTCACGGGATCGAGCCTCGCGAGCTCGGCGTGCAGCGCCGGCCAGCCCTCGACCGCGGCACGCGCGTCGAGCCGCTGCCGGATCGCTGTATCCGCGGCTGGCAGCCGGGCGAGGCCCGATTGCAGCGCACGGAAGTAGAGCATCGTGCCGCCGACCAGCAGCGGGATGCGGCCCTGCGCGCTGATTTCCGCCATGGCGGCCCCGGCATCGGCGAGGAAGCGCGCCGCGGAATACCGCTCGGCCGGATCGACGAGGTCGATGAGGCGATGCGGAGCGCGCGCGAGCAGCCCGGGAGGCGGCTTGGCGGTGCCGATGTCCATGCCGCGATAGACCATTGCGGCGTCCACGCTCACGATCTCGAGCGGCAGCCGCGAGACGAGCGTGGCCGCCAGCTCGGTCTTGCCGGATCCCGTCGGGCCCATCAGCAGGATCGCCGGGCTTCGCGTCATCAGCGTCCGCGCAGGAAGATCCGGTCGAGCTCGGCGAGCGTGAGACGCGTCCACGTCGGCCGGCCGTGGCTGCACTGCCCCGAGCGCTCGGTCTTCTCCATGTCGCGCAGCAGAGCATCCATCTCCGGGATCGTGAGCTGGCGGTTGGCGCGTACCGCGCTCCGGCAGGCGATGTTCGCGAGCAGTTCGTTCTGGCTGCCGTCGATGCGATGCGCCGTGCCGCCCGCGCCGAGGTCGGCGAGCGCGTCGGCGAGTACGCCGGCGACATCCGCGCCCGCGAGCGCGACCGGCACTTCGCGCACGGCCAGTGTCGCCGGGCCGACGCGGTCGACGGCGAAACCGGCCGCTTCGAGCTCGCCGGCATGCTGCTCGGCGAGCGAAGCCTCGCCTTCCGTGGTCTCGAGCAACGCCGGCACCAGCAGTGCCTGCCGCGGACCCCGGCCCGTGTCCATGGCGAGCTTGAGCCGCTCGTAGAGGATGCGCTCGTGCGCGGCGTGCATGTCGACGAGGACCATGCCCTCCGCCGACTGCGCGATGATGTAGATGCCGTGCAGCTGCGCGATCGCGTGGCCCAGCGGCCGGTCCTCCTGCGGCGCGGCCGGGGCGGCGACCGGCCACAGCGCCGGGCCGGCGGCCGCAGACGGCTCGCCGAGCGCGAGCGCCGCGACGGCGGGCGGGGCCGCCCAGCGCGCTGCCGCGAAGACCGGTGCGGAACCCGCCGCTCCCTGCCCTGCCTCGGCCAGCGCCCGCTCGATCGTGTGAAACAGGAAATCGTGGACGCCGCGACCGTCGCGGAAGCGCAGCTCGAGCTTCTGCGGATGCGCGTTCACGTCCACCTGCATCGGATCCAGCGTCAGGTAAAGCAGCCAGGCGGGATGCCGGCCGCCGTAGCTCACGTCGCGGTATCCGAGGCGCACGGCGCTCCCGAGCAGCCGGTCACGCACCATCCGGCCGTTCACGAACAGGAATTGCCGGTCCGGCTGGGCGCGCGAAGCCGAGGGCAGCCCGATCCAGCCCTCGAGTGCAAGGCCCGCCTGCGTGTGCGTCACGAAACGCGAGGCGGCGACGAAGTCTGCGCCGACCAGTCGCGCGATGCGCGCCTCGCGCTCGCGACGCCCGGGAGCCGGGGGCAGGACGAACTGCTCGCGCCGGTTGTGGGTCAACGTGAATGCCACGTCGAAACGCGAGAGCGCGAGGCGCGTGACGGTCTTCAGGACGTGCTGGAACTCGGTCGCCTCCGCGCGCAGGAACTTGCGCCGCGCCGGCACGCGGTGAAAGAGGTCGCGGACCTCGACGGTCGTGCCCTGCGGGTGCGCGGCGGGCTGCACGCGGCCGGGCTCGCCGTCCAGGCACTCGATCGCCGCGCCCGCCTCGGCGCCCTGCCGCCGGGAGGCCAGCCGCAGCCCCGATACCGACGCGATCGACGGCAGCGCCTCGCCGCGGAACCCGAGCGAGGCGACCCGTTCGAGGTCTTCGAGCGAGGCGATCTTGCTGGTGGCGTGGCGCGCCAGCGCGAGCGGGAGCTCGTCCGGCACCATGCCGGCACCGTCATCGCGCACGCGGATCAGGCGGATCCCGCCGTGCTCGATGTCGATCGTCACCTGCTGCGCGCCGGCGTCGAGGGCGTTCTCGACCAGCTCCTTGACGACGGAAGCCGGGCGCTCGATGACCTCGCCCGCAGCGATCTGGTCGACGAGCGGCCCTTCGAGGATGCGGATGGGCATGGTGGCGCTGCCGGCGCCAGTCTACCCGCTCAGGTGCCGGTGACGGGAATCTCGAGGATGGTGCCGGACGCGACGGTTTCGGTCGCGAGGCGGTTCTTCTGGCGCAGGTCGTCGATGCTGACCGCATATCGGCCGGCGACGTCGCCCAGCGTTTCGCCCGGTGTCACGACGTGGCGCAACGCCTGGCCGCGTTCGCGCGCGGCCAGCACGGCGACGCGCGAGCCGGGCGGCGGGTTGTCGTAGAAGTACCGCCGCACGCCGGCGTGGATCGCCTTCGCGAGGCGGTCCTGGTGTGACGGATCGCGGAGCTTGCGCTCCTCGTCGGGGTTCGAGATGAAGGCCGTCTCCACCAGCATCGAGGGCACGTCCGGCGAGGTCAGCACGATCAGGCTCGCGTGCTGCACGTCGCTCTTCTTGAGCTGGCCCACGTGGTCGAGCTCGGCGAGCACGCGTGCCGCGGCTTCGCGGCTCGCGCTGATCGCGGCATTCTGCGACAGGTCCAGCAGGACCGACTGCAGCACATCGCTCTTGTCGTGCAGGGACACGCCGCCGATCAGGTCGGCGGCGTTCTCGCGCTCGGCCAGCCAGCGGGCGGCTTCGCTGCTCGCGCGGCGCGTCGAGAGCACGTAGACCGAGGAACCGCGCACGGAGCGGTCCATGAACGCGTCGGCGTGGACCGACACGAACAGGTCCGCCTGTTGCACGCGAGCCCGCCGGATGCGCTCGCGGAACGGTACGAAATAGTCGCCCGTGCGCGTCAGCACCGCCTTCATGCCCGGTTCGGCATTGATGCGTTCGGCGAGCTTGCGCGCAACCGCCAGCGTGACGTTCTTCTCGCGCGTGCCTGCCTTGCCGACCGCGCCCGGGTCCTCGCCACCGTGGCCGGCATCGATCGCGATCACGAGGTCGCGCTGCCCGTCGCCGCCCGCGACCTTGACCGGCTTCGGCGCTTCGGCCGGCGCCGCCGTTGCCGTCCCGTGACCGAGATCGATGACCAGGCGGTGGCCGTAGGTTTCGTTCGGCGGGGTGAAGAAGGCCTTCGCGTCCACTTTCGCAGTCACGTCGAGCACGATCCGCAGGCCCGAGCGGCCGCGTTCGCCGAGCCGGACCGACTTCAGGACGCCGGAGGCGTCCGGGACCTTGAACGCGGACGCGTCGGCCTCGATGCGCTCGAAATCGATGACGACGCGATCGGGTCCGTCGAGCGAGAACAGCGTATAGGACGCAGGCTCGCTGAGATCGAGCACCACGCGGGTGGAATCGGGGCTTGCCCAGACGCGGATATCGCGCAATGTGGGCGCTGCCGCCGCCGTTGCCGACGCGAGCAGCAGGACGATTAGGCCGGTTACCCTCATTGGCCGCATGACTGCCGTGCGCTCTGAAGCCCCGGGGTACTCTAGCGGTCGAGTTTTTTTAATTCAAGTTTTTCAGCTAGATACGCCACACTCTTCGAGTAGGGCGCGACTCGCGGCCAGCCACCTGCGCCCACTTTCGCCGTGTGCTGCGAGGGAAATGCGCCGGCCGGCACCCTGGTGGTCGAGCCACGCCGTGAGATCGGGCGCGCCGAGGGCCACGCCGGCCCGTTCGGGCCACTCCACCAGCACGAGTCCTGGCAGTCCGCGCAAGTCACGGTAACCGAGACCCTCGAGCGCGGCTGCGCCCGGGGCAAGGCGGTAGAGATCGAGGTGATGCACGACTCCCCGCGTCGTCTCGTAGGGCTCGACCAGGGTGAACGTCGGGCTCCGGATCGTGCCGGTGACGCCAAGCGCGCGCAGTAGCGCACGTGCAAGCGTCGTCTTGCCGCTGCCGAGTTCACCGGAAAGAGTGAACAACAGGCTGTGGGTCGCGAGCTCCGGCAGGCCGCGAGCGAGCGCGCCGCCAGCGCAGGTCGTCGCCGCCTCGTCCGCGAGGTTCAGCTCCACGGCGAGTTCACGACACCGCGCAACTCCGCCACGATGTCGCTCGCGACCAGCCCGCGCATCCCCGCGCGCGCGGCACGGTCGCCCGCCTCGGCATGCAGGAACACGCCCGCCACCGCAGCAACGGACGGCTCGCAGCCACCCGCGAGCAGCGCGGCGATCACGCCGGTCAGCACGTCGCCGCTGCCGGCCGTCGCCATGCCCGGATTGCCGCGGTCGCAGACCCAGGGCACCGGCATTGGCCCATGCACCAGGGTGTGGGCGCCTTTCAGGACGCAGGTGCCGCCGTAGCGATCAACGATCGCGCGCACCGTGTCGAGCCGACTGCGCTGCACGACGTCGGACCCGGAATCGAGCAGTCGCGCTGCCTCGCCGGGATGCGGCGTCAGGACCCAGCGGTCGGATTTGCCCGGGCGAGCCGCGAGCAGTGTCAGCGCGTCGGCATCGACAACGAGGCACGCGCGGGATGCAACGGCCGCTTCGAATACGCGCTGTGCTTCGGCGTCCGTGCCGAGTCCCGGCCCGATCGCGATCGCGTCGAACCGCGACAGGTCCGCCGGCATCCCGCCCTTCACGATGAGCTCCGGCCGCCCTGCGAGCACGGCCGCGACGCTCGCGGCAGAGGTCGCGACCGTCACGAGGCCGGCGCCCGCACGCAGCGCCGCCTCCCCGGCCAGCCGTGCCGCGCCCGGCATTGCGTGCCCGCCGACCAGCAGGACGCGGCCATGGTCGCCCTTGTGCGCCGAGCGGCGGCGTAGCGGCAAGGCGCGGGCCGCGGCCTGCCCGTCCATGCGGCGCATGACGGGGCTTTCGCCGGCACGGGAAGCCTGCGCCAGTTCCAGCCCGGCGAATTCCAGCGTGCCGACGAAGTCTGGCGCCCTGCCGAGGTAATAGCCGCATTTCAGCCCGACGAATGCGACCGTGAGCGTCGCGGAGATCGCGTATCCGTGCGGCTGGCCCGTTTCCGCGTCGAGCCCCGACGGGATGTCGAGCGCGAGGACCGGGACCTGCAGTCGGTTGACCTGGCGGATCGCGGCGACGAACGGCTCTTCCAGCGGCCGGTCGACGCCCGTGCCGAGCATGGCGTCGACGACCAGGTCGCAGCGCTCGAGCAGTCCGTTGCCGAGCGGCTCCGTGCTTCCGCCCTGGGCGATGAAGTCGTCGTGCGCCCGTGCCGCATCGCCGCGCAGTCGCTTCGGGTCCGACACCGCCACGACGCGCACGTCGAATCCCGCCGCGCGAGCGAGCCGCGCGACGATGTAGCCATCGCCGGCGTTGTTGCCAGGGCCGCACAGCACGGTCACGCGCCTCGCGTCAGGCCAGTGCCGGCGCAGCGCTGCGAAGGCGGCGTCGCCCGCGCGCTGCATCAAGGTGTAGCCGGGCATGCCGCCGGCCTCGATCGCGCGCCGGTCCATGGCGCGCACGGACGCGGCCGTGTAGACCTCGACGGGCAGCGGTTCCATGCACGCGATTATACTGGCCGCTCCCGCGCGAAACCCGGCACATGACAGGCCCTTTCACCGCATCCGAACTCTCTCGCCTGCGCGCGCGCCTCGACGTGCTCGCGCGCGAACTCGGCTTCGACCAGGTCGGCGTCGCCGGCATCGACCTTGCCGAGGACGAGGCCAACCTCGAACGCTGGCTTGCCGAACGGCGCCACGGCGGCATGGCGTACATGGCGCGCCACGGCCGGCGCAGGACCCGGCCGGAGGCGCTCGTGCCGGGAACGCTGCGCGTCATCAGCGTGCGCATGGCGGCTTCGGCGCCGGATGCAGCCCCGGCCGCCGGCGTGCTCGCCGACGGCAGCAAGGGCTACGTCGCGCGCTACGCGCTCGGACGCGATTACCACAAGGTGCTACGCAGCCGCCTCGCCGCGCTTGCGACCCGGCTCGAGGGCGAGTTCGGCGCGTTCGGGCATCGCGCGTTCGTGGACTCGGCGCCGGTGATGGAGAAGCCGCTCGCGCGCGACGCCGGCCTCGGCTGGATCGGCAAGCACACGAACCTCATCAACGAGCGCGCCGGTTCGCTGTTCATGCTCGGCGAGCTCTATACCGACCTGCCGCTCCCGGTGGACGAGCGCGCAAAGGACCGCTGCGGGACCTGCAACGCCTGCCTGCAGGCCTGCCCCACCGGCGCGATCACGGCCCCGTACTGGCTCGATGCGCGCCGCTGCATCTCATACCTCACGATCGAGCATCACGGCCCGATACCGGAGGAGCTTCGCCCCGCGATCGGCAACCGCATCTTCGGCTGCGACGACTGCCAGCTCGTCTGCCCCTGGAACAAGTTCGCGCGCGTGGCCGCGGAGCCGGATTTCCGCGTGCGGCATCACCTGGACGCACCGGACCTGGTCGGGCTCTTCGCCTGGAGCGAACCCGAGTACCTGGAAAAGACACGCGGCAGCGCGCTCGCCAGGCTCGGCTTCCGGCGCTGGCTGCGCAACCTCGCCGTCGCGCTCGGCAACGCGCCGCGCTCAGCCGGGGCAGCCGCCGCCCTGCGCGCGCGCGCCGACGACGCCGATGACGTCGTGCGCGAACAGGTTGCCTGGGCGCTGGCAAGGCAGGGCGGAAAGCCCTAGCCCCGGAAGGGACTGTCACCTTTGCGCCAGAGCGCGCAAAGGTGACAGTCCCTAGCCGCGCAGCGGGTTGACGTAGTGCCGGCCGCTGGTCGTGCGGCGGATCGTCTCGAACAGGTCGTCGAAGTCGCGCGAGTTGTTGGCCGGGTCGATCTCGGCCGTGTTGACGATCAAGAGCGGCGAAGCCGTGTACTGGTGGAAGTAGCGCGTGTACGCGTCGCCAAGCCGTTCGAGGTAGGCCGCGTCGATGTACTTCTCGTAGGGAATGCCGCGCCGGTCGATGCGCTGCAGCAGGATATCCACCGGCGCCTGCAGGAACACGACCAGGTCCGGCGTCGGGGCGTCCAGCGCGAGCCGCGCGTAGACCTGGTCGTAGAGCTTGAACTCCTCGTCGTCGAGGACGATGCGCGCGAACAGGCGGTCCTTGTCGAGCATGTAGTCGGCGACGCGCATCTGGTCGAACAGGTCGTGCTGGCGAAGCTCCGACAGCTGCCGCGCGCGCTGGAACAGGAAATACAGCTGGGCCGGGAAGGCGGCGGCGCGCCGGTCCTTGTAGAAGCGCTCGAGGAACGGGTTTTCCATCGGCTGCTCGAACACGGTCCCGGCGCCGACCGCGCCCGCGAGCTTGCGCGCGAGGCTCGTCTTGCCGACGCCGATCAGGCCCTCGACGACCACGAGCCGGTGCGGCCAGACCTCGGTCTTTTCTTCAGTCGTCACCGGATCCCCGTGCCGCGAGCCGCTCGATACCCGCCGGCGATACCCGTTCACGCAGCCGGCAGACGCGAGCGAGTCCCGGCACCCAGAGCTCGGCGGCGATTTCACAAAGAGGATACAGGACGAAATTGCGCAGGTGCAGGCCCGGGTGCGGCAGCCTGAGGCCGGGTTCCGCGAGCTCGAGCCCACCGACCGCCAGCAGGTCGAGATCGATCACGCGCGGGCCCCAGCGCACCGCCGGCGCGGTCTTGCCGAGTCGACGCTCGACTTCCTGCAGGGATTCGAGCAAGGCCCGCGGTTCGGCCGTTGTCAGCAGTCCCGCGGCCGCATTGACGAATTCCGGCTGCTCCTGCGGGCCCATCGGCCGGCTGCGCCAGAGGCCGGATCGCGCGATGAGCCGCGTTCCGGGAAGCCTCGCGAGCGCCGCGAAGGCCGCCTGCACCTGCCGGACCGGGTCGGACAGGTTGCTGCCGAGCGCCACATACGCGGGACGCCAGGCCATCGGTTGCGCTCAGTTCGCGGCGGGTGGCGTGGCGTTGCGACGGCCGCCGCGGCGCCGGCGCCGGCGCCGGGGCGGCCCCGGCTCGTCGCCCGAACCCCCGCCGGCGTCGCCGGCAGATCCCACGCGCTCGCGCTGCTGCTCGGGTGAGAGCGCGAGGAACTCGGTCCACCACCGCGCAATCGCGGGATCCTCGGCACCCGCCTGCGCGCGCAGCAGCAGAAAATCATAGGCGGCGCGGAATCGCGGGTGCGCGAGGAAGCCGAGCACGCGCCGGCCCTCGCGGCGATGGAAGCGCGGCTGCAGCGCGAGCAGCTCGCGCATCGGGATCGAGAAGCGCTTCGGGATGCCGATGCGCCGGTTCTGCTGGCTGACGACCTCGTCCACGGCCTCGGCGATGGCGACCGGCGGTGGCGCGCCCGAGTCGAAGCGCCGCTGGGCTGCACCCGACACGGGACCGAACAGCATCACCGCGAACAGGAACATCGGCGTCACGGCGCGGCCTTCGGCCACGCGCCGGTCCGTGTCCGCGAGTCCCGCGCGGATCAGTGCCAGCGCCATGCCGCCCTGGTCCGTATCGAGGTGCGCGGCGGTCACCGGGAACAGTTCCGCGAACAGGCCGTGCTCGCACAGCAGGTCGAAGGCGCGCTGGCCGAAGCCGGCCAGGAACAGTTTCTGGAACTCGTCGAGCAGGCGCGCCGGCGGGATGTGCCCGAGGAGCCCGGCGAGCGTCGTGAACGGCGCGCGCGCCGATTCGTGGATCGTGAAGCCGAGCTTCGCCTCGAAGCGGACGGCGCGCAGCATGCGCACCGGGTCCTCGCGGTAGCGCGTCTCCGGGTCGCCGATCAGGCGGATCGTGCGCGCTCGCACGTCATCGACGCCGCCGACGTAGTCCACGATCGAAAAGTCCTCGATGTTGTAGTAGAGCGCGTTGCAGGTGAAGTCGCGCCGCCACACGTCCTGGTCGATCGTGCCGTAGAGATTGTCGCGCAGCAGCCGGCCGCGCTCGTCGTGCGCGCGGTCGACATTTCCGTTCGGCTCGTCCTCCGGTTCCGGCTCGTTCTCCGGCTCGATCTCCGAATCATCCTCGGTGACCCCGTCGAGGTCAGGCTCCGGGGCCATGGGCGCGCCGGTGGCGCGGAAGGTCGCGACCTCGATGACCTGGTAGCCGAAGCGCACGTGTGCCAGCCGGAATCGTCTCCCGATCAGGCGGCAGTTGCGGAACAGCCGGCGCACTTCCTCGGGCGAGGCGTCCGTCGCGACGTCGAAGTCCTTCGGCTCGATGCCGATCAGGAGGTCGCGCACGCAGCCCCCGACCAGGAAGGCCTGGTAGCCGCCGTCCCGCAAGCGATAGAGGACCTTGAGCGCGTTGCCGGAAATCTGCGAGCGCGAGACCGGGTGATCCGGGCGTGCGACGATTACCGGGGTCGACGCCCGGTCGTTCTGCTGGTCCAAGGAGTTTGGGTCCGCTTGAGGTCGAGTGATGGGCCGATATAATACCAGCCCCCTCACGGGGACCGGCCACGAGCAGCCTCGCTCCCATCGTCTAGAGGCCTAGGACACAGCCCTCTCAAGGCTGGTACGAGGGTTCGAATCCCTCTGGGAGCGCCACCGAATCGACCGCCGGGCGCTGGCGTATCATCTTCCGCAGCGATGGATTTCAGGCAGGCAATGAAGAATCCCGGGCGTGCCTTCGCCTCACCTGAGGCGATCGAGGCCTCTGGCGAGCTGTCTGCCGCGGAAAAGCGCGCGCTCCTGCTGCAGTGGCAGGACCAGCTCCAGCAACTCCTCGTCGCGACCGAAGAGAACATGCCTGGCCCGGAGACGGCGAGCGGCGCCAATGCCGACTGCCTGCGCCGCGTCGTGGACGCGATCTCGCGGCTCGGCCGGCTCCAGGCCTGACCGCCCGCAGCCGATGCTGACGCACGATCGACTCGACCGTCCGGTGGACGTGGCCCGCGACCACGTGCTCGGCCCGCCGGGCGCCGAGGTCACGCTCGTCGAATACGGCAGCTACGCCTGCCCGCACTGCCGCGCGGCCAACGAGCGCATCGCGGCCGTGCGGGACCGCTTCGGCGACCGCTTGCGCTACGCATTCAGGCAGCGGCCGCTGACCGGCAGCGACATCGCCCGCCGCGCCGCCGACCTCGCCGAATGCGCCGCAAGCGACGAGCAGTTCTGGAAGGCGCACGTCGCCCTCATGTCGCGTTCCACCGAACTCACCGAGGCGGACCTCGACTATGTCGCCGGCGAGCTCGCACTCACGGCCGAGGACCGCGCGGCGGCGAGCGATCGTGCTCGCCGCGCCGCCGGGCGCGTCGACGCCGACATCGCGAGCGCGCGCGCGGGCGGCGTCGCCTTCACACCGACCTTCTTCGTCAATGGCCGGCGCTACGACGGGCCCTGGGACGAGACCTCGCTGTCCGACGCGCTGCTCGGCTCGCTGGGGCACCGTATCCGCTCCGCCGCGCTCGACTTCGCCGGCTGGGCGCCGTCCGCAGGCCTGTTGCTGCTGCTGATGTCCGTGGTGGCCGTCCTGCTGACGAACTCGTCCCTGGGCCCGGCGTTCACCGCGTTCTGGCAGCAACCCTGGGGCATCGCGTTCGGCGACGCGGGCCTTTCCATGCCGGCGCTCGACTGGATCAACCACGGGCTGCTGTCGGTGTTCTTCCTGATCGTCGGCCTCGAGATCAAGCGCGAGTTCACCGTAGGCCATCTCGCGAGCCGGCAGGCCGCCGCGCTGCCGGTCGCCGCCGCGCTCGGCGGGATGGTCGTGCCCGCCGCGCTCTATGCGCTGGTGATCCCGTCCGGGCAATGGGCCCACGGCTGGGGCGTGCCGATGGCGACGGACACCGCATTCGCGGTCGCGCTGATCGCGATGATGGGCCGGCGCGTTCCGGTCGAACTGCGTATCTTCCTCACCGCCGCGACGATCGTCGACGACATCGGGGCGATCACGGTGATCGCCCTGTTCTACAGCGCCGAGATCCACCTCGGTCATCTCGCCGCCGCCGCCGGCATCGTCGCCTCTCTGGCGGTGCTCAATCACGCGCGCGTGTACCGCGTCGCACCCTACCT
>Ga0075306_1000139_pt1 | contig 16675 bp, 31 predicted proteins | sample Joice_CattailNLC_FD_120074 | JGI IMG/M metagenome (GOLD analysis project Ga0075306, IMG submission 120074) | Natural and restored wetland microbial communities from the San Francisco Bay, California, USA, that impact long-term carbon... | ecosystem: Environmental > Terrestrial > Soil > Wetlands ... | reverse complement strand
GGGACAACATCAAGATGGTGGTGGAGCTGATCGCTCCGATCGCCATGGAAGAGGGCCTCAGGTTCGCGATCCGCGAGGGCGGCCGCACCGTCGGCGCAGGCGTGGTCTCGAAGGTCCTCAAGTAAAGGAACGGCAATGGCCACGAGTCAGAACATCCGTATCCGCCTGAAGGCCTTCGATCACAAGCTGATCGACACTTCGGCGCGGGAGATCGTCGAGACGGCGCGCCGCACCGGCGCGACCGTGCGCGGGCCCGTGCCGCTGCCGACCAAGATCGAACGTTTCACCGTGCTGGTCTCGCCGCATGGCGACAAGGACGCGCGCGACCAGTTCGAGATCCGCACCCACAAGCGGCTGATGGACATCGTGAACCCGACCGACAAGACCGTGGACGCGCTGATGCGCCTCGAGCTACCGGCGGGCGTGGACGTGCAGATCAAGTTGAACTGATTTTCAGGGCCGCTATACTGGGCGGCTTTTCGCGGGGCGGGAAAAGGGGACGCTCACCTTTTTCCCCGGCGCAGTCGGGAAAGGTTGAGGAAAAAGGTGAGCGTCCCCTTTTTCCTGTTGCGGGACAGCGTCGGCCAATTGCAGCCGGCGCGGTGAAAAAAGGATATAAATCATGACCATAGGTCTGGTCGGCCGAAAGGCCGGCATGACTCGGGTTTTCACCGACGCGGGCGACGCCCAGCCGGTGACGGTCATCGAGGCCCTGCCGAATCGCATCGTGCAGGTGAAGGACTCGAAGGCCGACGGCTACCGGGCCGTCCAGGTCACGTTCGCCACACGTCGCGCCTCCCGGCTTACGAAGCCGGTCGCAGGCCATTACGCCAAGCCGGGCGTGCTGCCGGGCGAGAAGCTCATCGAGTTCCGCCTCGCCGAGGGCGAGGGCGGCGACCTCAAGACCGGCGGTGAACTCAAGGTCGACCTGTTCAAGGAAGGCCAGGTCGTCGACGTGACCGGGACCTCGATCGGCAAGGGTTTTGCGGGCGTCATGAAGCGCCACGGCTTCGCCGGCGGCATGGCGAGCCACGGCGCCTCGGTCGTGCACCGTGCCCCGGGCTCGATCGGCCAGCGCCAGACGCCGGGTCGCGTGTTGCCGGGCAAGCGCATGGCAGGACGCATGGGCGGCGAGCGCCGCACCGAAGAGAACCTGAAGGTCGTCCAGGTGGACCTCGAGCGGAACCTGCTGCTGGTCAGCGGTTCCGTGCCGGGCGCCCCGGGCGGCCGTGTCGTGGTACGCCCGTCGGTCAAGGCGGCTGCGCAGAAGCGCCGCAAGTCCGTCGGCACGGCGAAGAAGTGATCGAGGGCCAACCGCAATGAAGCTGAAGCTTGTCAATGGCGGCACCCAGGGCTCCGAGATCGAGCTCTCCGACGCGACCTTCGGGCGCGAATTCAACGAGCCGCTGGTACACCAGGTGCTGACGGCCTACGCGGCCGCGGGCCGCGCCGGCACGAAGGCGCAGCTCACGAAGGCGGAAGTCCGCGGCGGCGGCAAGAAGCCGTGGCGCCAGAAGGGCACGGGCCAGGCGCGCGCGGGTTCGACCCGCAGCCCGATCTGGGTCGGCGGTGGCCGCGCTTTCGCCGCGAAGCCGCGCAGCCACGCGCAGAAGCTGAACAAGAAGATGTACCGGGGCGCGATCCGCTCGATGCTCTCCGAGCTCGCGCGGCAGGAGCGCCTGGTCGTGACCGGCGGTCTCGAGCTCGAGGCGCCGAAGACCAGGATGCTGGTCGGCAAGCTCGCGGAGCTCGGCCTCGACAACGTGCTGATCCTGATCGAGGCCTACGACGAGAAGCTGCACCTGGCGTCGCGCAACCTCGTGAACGTTGACGTGCGCACGGTGGCGAGCCTCGACCCGCTTTCGCTGGCGCGCTACCCGAAGGTGCTCGCGACCGTCGGCGCGCTGCGCATGCTCGAGGAGAAGCTGGCATGAAGGCATTCTCGAAGGATCGCCTGGCCGGCGTGGTGATCGCGCCGCACGTGTCCGAGAAAGCCGCGCGCATCTCGGCCGAGGGCAGCCATTACGTGTTCCGCGTGCGCCGCGGCGCGACCAAGCCGGAGATCCGCGCCGCCGTGGAGTTCCTCTTCGAGGTGAAGGTGGATTCGGTGCGCGTCGTGAACCAGGCCGGCAAGGTGAAGCGCTTCGGGCGCTCGCTCGGCCGCCGCTCGGACTGGAAGAAGGCGTACGTGCGCCTCGCCGAAGGACAGAAGATCGAAATGGGAGGCAGCGAGCGTGCCTGAGGCACGGCTCCACGAAGGTAACCTCACATGGCAATGAAGCAACTCAAGCCGACCTCGCCGGGAACGCGCTTCCAGCTGCGCCCGGACCGCTCGCACCTGCATCGCGGCAAGCCCGTGCGCGCGCTCGTGGCCGGCCACAAGTCGACCGGCGGGCGCAACAACGTCGGTCGCCTGACGACCCGCCACAAGGGCTCGGGCCACAAGCACAACTACCGGATCATCGACTTCCGCCGCGACAAGGACGGGATCGTCGCCTCGGTCGAGCGCCTCGAGTACGACCCGAACCGGTCCGCGTACATCGCGCTGCTGCTGTACCGGGACGGCGAGCGCCGTTACATCCTCGCGCCGAAGGGCGTCTCGGCCGGTGACGAGCTGCAGTCCGGCGCAGATTCGCCGATTCGCGCGGGCAACGCCATGCAGCTGCGGCATATTCCCGTGGGCTCGATGGTGCACAACATTGAGCTGAAGCCCGGCAAGGGCGGCCAGATCGCGCGCGCCGCCGGCAGTTCCGCGCAGCTTTCCGGCCGCGAGGCGGGCAACGCGATCCTGCGGCTCAAGTCCGGCGAGACGCGCAAGGTCAGCGTCGACTGCCGCGCCACGATCGGCGAGATCGGCAACGACGAGCACAACCTGCGCAGCTACGGCAAGGCGGGCGCCAAGCGCTGGCGCGGCATTCGCCCGACCGTGCGCGGCGTCGTGATGAACCCGGTTGACCACCCGCACGGCGGCGGCGAGGGCCGCTCGGGCCAGGGCAACCCGCACCCGGTTTCGCCCTGGGGCTGGCACACGAAGGGCAAGAAGACGCGCAAGAACAAGCGCACCGACGCATTCATCGTGCGCCGTCGCAAGAAGGGAGCGTAAGCGAGATGTCACGTTCGCTGAAGAAGGGTCCGTTCGTCGACCTGCACCTCGCGAAGAAGGTGCAAGTGGCCCGCGACAAGAACGACCGCCGCCCGATCAAGACCTGGTCGCGCCGCTCGATGATCCTGCCGGACATGGTGGGCCTCACGATCGCGGTGCACAACGGCCGCCAGCACGTGCCGGTGCTCGTCACCGAGAACATGGTTGGCCACAAGCTCGGCGAGTTCGCGCCGACCCGCATCTTCAAGAGCCACTCCTCGTCCAAGCGGGTCGAGGCGGCAGCGGAGTAAACCGATGCAGGTATCAGCCATCCTGCGCCACGCGCGCATCTCCCCGCAGAAGTGCCGCCTCGTCGCGGACCTCGTGCGCGGCCAGCCCGTGGGCGACGCGCTCGCGGTGCTCGCTTACACGCCGAAGAAGGGCGCGACGATCGTGCGCAAGGTGCTGGAGTCCGCGATCGCGAACGCCGAGCACAACCACGAGGCGGACATCGACGAGCTCAGGGTGGCGCGCATCGAGGTCGACGCGGCGCCGGTGGCGAAGCGCTTCCACGCGCGTGCCAAGGGACGCGGAAACCGCATCGTCAAGCGGCTCAGCCACATCAGGGTCACCGTCGCCGATCGGGCGCGGTAAGGGCGGAACATGGGTCAGAAAGTCAATCCGATCGGCATCCGTCTCGGCATCACGCGCGACTGGACGTCGCGCTGGTACGCGGACACCAAGGGTTTCCCGGCGTACATCCTGTCGGACTGGCGGGTGCGCGAGTTCCTGCGCGCCAAGCTGAAAGACGCGTCGGTGAGCAAGATCCACATCGAGCGCGCGGCGCGCAAGGCCAACATCACGATCCACACGGCGCGGCCGGGCGTCGTGATCGGCCGCAAGGGCGAGGACATCGAGAAGCTGCGCGTCGAAGTCGCGAAGCTCATGAGGATGGCGGTCGCCGACGTGCGGCTCAACATTGCGGAGATCCGCAAGCCCGAGCTCGACGCGACGCTGGTCGCGGAGAGCATCGCGCAGCAGATCGAGAAGCGCGTGATGTTCCGCCGTGCCATGAAGCGCGCGGTAACGAACACGATGCGCAGCGGCGCCCTGGGCGTGAAAGTGCGCATCGCCGGCCGCCTGAACGGCGCCGAGATCTCGCGCTCGGAGTGGACCCGCGAGGGCCGCATCCCGCTGCACACTTTCCGCGCCGAGATCGACTACGGGACGGCCGAGGCGCAGACGACCTACGGCGTGATCGGCGTGAAGGTCTGGGTGTTCAAGGGCGAGGTCTTCGACCGCGAGGAAGCGGAGCAGGAAGTGCTCGAGGCCCAGGCCCAGCCGGAGGCCGCGAAGGATGGCGACAAGCCCGCCGAGGGCGCGGCGCCGGAGCCGGCCGCGGGCTGAGCTTAAGGACCAACGACATGATGCAGCCAAAGCGGACCAAGTACCGCAAACAGTTCAAGGGCAACCTGAAGGGCAGCTCGCACCGCGGCAGCTCGGTCGCGTTCGGCGACTATGCCCTGAAGGCGACCGACCGCTCGCGGATGACGGCGCGCGAGATCGAGGCCGCGCGACGCGCGATGACGCGCTACGTCAAGCGCGGCGGCCAGATCTGGATCCGCGTGTTCCCGGACGTGCCGATCACCCAGAAGCCGCTCGAGGTCCGCATGGGCAGCGGCAAGGGCAACGTCGAGTACTGGGTCGCGAAGGTGACCCCGGGCAAGGTGCTGTTCGAGATCGAGGGCGTGCCCGAGAACACGGCGCGCGAGGCATTCAAGCTGGCGGCGGCGAAGCTGTCGGTGTCCACGGCCTTCGTCAGGCGGCAGGTGCGCTGATGAGCAGGAAGAACATCAAGGAACGGGCGCGGTCGCTGACCGCGCTGCGCGGCAAGACCCGCGTGGAGCTGCGCAAGGAGCTCGCGGAGCTGCGCCGTGAGCAGTTCAACCTGCGCATGGCCGCGGCCTCCGGCCAGCCGGCGCGGCCCGACCAGCATGCAAAGGCCACGGGCAAGATCGCCCGCGTGAAGACCGTCCTGAACGAGATGGACCGCGCGGACGCGGGGAGCAAGGCGTGATGAGCGAGACCGGACAAAAGCCCGCGGACAAGGCGGCGAGGACGCTGACCGGGACCGTCGTCAGCAACAAGATGGACAAGACCATCTCGGTTGCTGTCGAGCGGCTGATCAAGCACCCGACCTACGGCAAGTACGTGCGGCGCACGACCAAGCTGCTCGCGCACGACGAGAAGAACGAGTGCAACGAGGGCGACACCGTCGCCATCTCGGAGTGCCGGCCGCTGTCGCGGAACAAGTCGTGGACACTGGTGCGCGTGATCGAGCGCGCGCCGGCGGCATGAGCGGAGGAACGCGGTCATGATCCAGCTCAGGACACGTTTGCAGGCGGCGGACAACTCCGGCGCGCGCGAGCTGATGTGCATCAAGGTCATGGGCGGCACGCGCCGCCGCTACGCCGGCGTGGGCGACGTAATCAAGGTGAGCATCAAGGACGCCATCCCGCGCGGGAAGGTCAAGAAGGGCGAGGTCTACGACGCGGTCGTGGTGCGCACCCGGCGCGGCGTGCGCCGCGGCGACGGCTCGCTGATCCGCTTCGACGGCAATGCCGCGGTGCTGCTGACGCCGAAGCTCGAGCCGATCGGCACTCGCATCTTCGGGCCCGTGACGCGCGAGCTGCGCAACGTCGCGTTCATGAAGATCATTTCGCTGGCGCCGGAGGTCCTGTGAGGAAGATCCGCAAGGGCGACTCCGTCGTCGTGACGGCGGGCCGCGAGAAGGGCCGCACCGGCACCGTGGTCGCGGTCCGGACCGACGGCCGCGTGGTCGTCGAGAACGTCAACATGATCAAGAAGCACCAGCGGCCGAACCCGGCGCGCGGGGTGCAGAGCGGGATCGTGCAGAAGGAGGCCCCCCTGCACGTGTCGAACGTCGCGCTGCTGAATCCAGCGACGAAGAAAGCCGACCGTGTCGGCGTGCGCACCCTCAAGGACGGCCGCAAGGTGCGCTTCTTCAAGTCGGACGGCGAGCTGGTGGACGCGTAACCGGAGAGCATCGAGATGGCCGAATCAGCCAGGTTGCACAAGCATTATCGCGAGGTCGTGAGGCCGAAGCTCCGCTCGGAGCTCGGGCTCGCCTCCGACATGCAGGTGCCGCGCATCACCAAGATCACCGTCAACATGGGCGTGGGCGAGGCCGTGGCCGACAAGAAGGTCATGGACGCGGCGACCGGCGACCTCGCGAAGATCAGCGGCCAGAAGCCCTCGGTCCGCAAGTCCAAGAAGGCGGTCGCGACCTTCAAGATCCGCGAGAACCTCCCGGTCGGCTGCATGGTGACGCTGCGCGGCACGCGCATGTACGAGTTCCTGGACCGGCTGATCAACGTGGCGATGCCGCGCATCCGCGACTTCCGCGGCGTCAACCCGCGCTCGTTCGACGGCCAGGGCAACTACAGCTTCGGGGTCAAGGAGCAGATCATCTTCCCCGAGATCGCGTACGACCAGATCGACCAGGTCCGGGGCATGGACATCACGATCACGACCTCGGCGGGCGACGACAAGCGTGGCCGCGCGCTGCTCGAGGCGTTCAATTTTCCGTTCAGGAAGTGACCGATGGCGAAGACCAGCATGATCGAGCGCGAGAAACGCCGGGCGAAGGCGGTGAAGAAGTACGCCGCGAAGCGCGCGAAGCTCAAGGAGCAGATCCGCGACCCGAAGGGGTCCCAGGAGGACCGCATGGCCGCGGTCGAGGCGCTGCAGAAGCTGCCGCGCGACTCCAGCCCGAGCCGCGCGCGCAGCCGCTGCGCGATCACCGGCCGCTCGCGCGGCAACTACAGCAAGTTCGGCCTCGGCCGCGTCAAGCTGCGCGAGGCGACGATGCGCGGCGACGTGCCTGGCCTGCGCAAGGCGAGCTGGTGAGGAACCCATCATGAGCATGAACGACCCGATCGCGGACCTGCTTACGCGAATTCGCAATGGGCAGAGCGCCGGCAAGGCGGAGGTCCGGGTGCAGTCCTCGCGCGTCAAGGAGGCGATCGTGCGCGTTCTGAAAGACGAGGGTTACGTGGCCGACTTCGTGGTCAGCAGGGACAAGGGGCGATCGGCGCTCGTGATCGCGCTGAAGTACCACGCGGGCAAGCCCGTCATCGAGCGGATCGAGCGCGTGTCGCGCCCGGGCCTGCGCGCCTATCGCGGCAAGGACGCGCTGCCGAAGCTGCTCGGCGGCCTCGGTGTCGCCATCGTCTCGACGCCGCAGGGCGTCATGACCGACCGCGAGGCGCGGCGCGCAGGGCAGGGCGGCGAAGTGCTCTGCGTCGTGGCCTGAGGAAAGGATCATGTCGAGAATCGCGAAAATGCCCGTCAAGCTGCCGCAGGGCGTCAATGCGACGATCGCCGCGGATGCGGTGACCGTGAAGGGCTCCAAGGGCGCGCTGACGCTGAAGCTCGGCGACGGCGTGACCGTGGCGCAGAAGGACCAGGAACTCGTCGTCTCGGTCGCGGACGGCAAGGCCACGAACGAGCGGGTCGCCGCGGCCGGTGCCGCGCGCGCGAACCTGGCGAACATGGTCACGGGCGTCACCAGGGGCTTCGAGCGCAAGCTCGAGCTGGTCGGCGTCGGCTACCGCGCCGCGGTGCAGGGCAAGAGCCTGAACCTCACGCTCGGTTTCTCGCACCCGGTCAGCTTCCCCGTGCCGGACGGCATCGCCATCGAGACGCCGAGCCAGACCGAGATCGTCGTGAAAGGTACCGACCGCCAGAAGGTCGGCCAGGTCGCGGCGGTGATCCGCGGCTACCGCCCGCCGGAGCCCTACAAGGGCAAGGGCGTCCGCTACGCGGGCGAGAAGATCGTGATGAAGGAAGGCAAGAAGAAGTAAGCCATGAAGCTCACGAAGAAAGACCGGCGCCTGCGGCGCGCGACCCGCGCCCGCGCCAAGATCCGCGAGACCGGCACGGCGCGCCTGACGGTGCACCGCACGCCGCAACACATCTACGCCCAGATTACGACGCCCGACGGCGCGAAAGTGCTCGCCGTGGCGTCGACCGTGCAGGAAGCGGTCGCCACGGGGCTCAAGGGCACCGGCAACGCGACGGCGGCGAAGGCCGTCGGCCGCGCGATCGCCGAGCGTGCGAAGGCAGCAGGCATCGAGTCGGTCGCGTTCGACCGTTCGGGTTTCCGTTACCACGGGCGCGTCAAGGCGCTCGCCGAGGCCGCCCGCGAGGCCGGCCTCAAGCTCTGAGGTAAGTTAGATGGCACGAGTGGAACGTTCACAGTCCGGCGACGACCTGATCGAGAAGCTGGTCGCGGTCAACCGCACGGCAAAGGTCGTGAAGGGCGGGCGCCAGTTCGGCTTCACCGCGCTGACGGTGGTCGGCGACGGCGCCGGTCGCGTCGGGTTTGGCTACGGCAAGGCACGCGAGGTGCCGGTCGCGATCAGCAAGGCGATGCAGCAGGCGCGCAAGAATATGACCAGCGTGCCGATCGCCAACGCGACTCTGCACTACGCGGTGCAGGGCCGCCACGGCACGACCCGCGTGTACATGCAGCCGGCCTCGGACGGCACGGGCGTGATCGCGGGCGGCGGGATGCGCGCGGTGTTCGAATGCGCGGGCGTCAGAAACGTGCTCGCGAAGAGCTACGGGTCGCGCAACCCGATCAACGTCGTGCGCGCGACCTTCGACGCCTTCGAGCGGATGGTCTCGCCGGACCGCATCGCGGCGAAGCGCGGCAAGACACTGGCAGAGATCACGGGCTGATGGCGATGAGCAACGCAAGGCTGAAAGTCACCCTGAACCGCAGCGTGCACGGGCAGCTGCGCAACATCCGCGCCTCGGTCTACGGGCTGGGGCTGCGGCGCATCCGGGATTCCCGCGTCGTCTCCGACACGCGCGAGGTGCGCGGCATGATCAATGCCGCCAGGCACCTGATCGCTGTCGAGAAGGCCTGAGTCCCGAAGGAGCGATGACATGCGACTGAACACGATGAAGCCGGCGCCGGGCGCGAAGCGCAAGCGCCTGCGGGTGGGCCGGGGCGCCTCGGCGGGGCAGGGCAAGACCTGCGGCAAGGGCGGCAAGGGCCAGAAGGCGCGCAAGGGCGGCTACCACAAGGTCGGCTTCGAGGGCGGCCAGGTGCCGCTGCAGCGCCGCCTGCCGAAGGTCGGTTTCCGCTCGGCGATGCACAGGACGCGCGCCGAAGTGACGTTGAGCGACCTCGACAAGGTGAAGGCCGAGCTGGTCGACCTCGCCTCGCTGCTCGCGGCCAGCATCGTTCCGGCCAGGACCGAGCGTGCGAAGGTGATCCTGTCCGGGGAAATAAAGCGCAAGGTGACGCTGCAGGGCCCCGCCGTGGTCGCCACCAAGGGCGCGCGCGCGGCGATCGAGAAGGCGGGTGGCAAGGTGGACGGGGGCAAAGCGGCCTGAGGGCCGGCGGAACCATGGCGACCACGGCCGGCAACGCAGCGCTCGCGATCGGTGAAGTCACGCGCTTCACCGAGATGCGCCATCGCCTGCTGTTCCTGCTCGGCGCGCTGGTCGTCTACCGCATCGGCACCTTCGTGCCGGTGCCGGGCATCGACCCGGTCGCGCTCGCGCGCCTGTTCGACAGCCAGGAAGGCACGATCCTCGGCCTCTTCAACATGTTCTCGGGCGGCGCGCTGGAGCGGCTGTCCATACTCGCGATGGGCGTCATGCCCTACATCTCGGCGTCCATCATCATGCAGATGATGGCGGTGGTCGTGCCCTCGATGGCGGCGATCAAGAAAGAAGGCGAGTCGGGCCGGCGCAAGATCACGCAGTGGACGCGCTACTTCACGGTCGTGCTGGCGGCCTTCCAGGGCTTTGCCGCGGCGGTCGCGTTCCAGAACCAGGGCGTGGTCATCAATCCGGGCGCTTTCAGCTTCCTGCTGCCCGCGGTGCTGACGCTCACGACCGGCACGATGTTCCTGATGTGGCTCGGTGAGCAGATCACCGAGCGCGGCATCGGCAACGGCATCTCGATGATCATCCTCGCGGGCATCATCTCCGGCCTGCCGTCCGCGATCGGCGGTACCTTCCAGCAGGTGCAGAGCGGCGAGATGAACCCGGCGTTCGCGATCATCCTGCTGCTGTTGATCGGCGCGGTGACGGCCTTCTGCGTGTTCGTCGAGAGCGGCCAGCGCCGCATCCCCGTGAACTACGCCAAGCGCCAGGTCGGCCGGCGCATGTACGCGGGCCAGACCAGCCACCTGCCGTTCAAGCTGAACATGTCCGGCGTGATCCCGCCGATCTTCGCGTCGTCGCTGCTGCTGTTCCCCGCGACGCTCGCCAGCTTCTTCGGCACCAGCGAGACCGGCAGCTGGCTGCAGACGGTCGCCGCGGCGCTCGGCTGGGGGCAGCCGCTGCATCTCCTGATCTACGGCGGCCTGATCATCTTCTTCTGCTTCTTCTACACGGCGCTGGTCTTCAACTCGCGCGAGACGGCGGACAACCTGAAGAAGGGCGGGGCCTTCATACCGGGCATCCGGCCCGGCCAGCAGACCGGCGAGTACATCGACAAGGTGCTGACGCGCCTGACGGTCTGGGGCGCCCTGTACGTGACGCTCGTGTGCCTGCTGCCCGAGATACTGATGTCCTACGCCCGCGTGCCGTTCTACTTTGGCGGCACCTCGCTGCTCATCATGGTCGTCGTGGTCATGGATTTCGTGGCCCAGCTCCACGCGCACATGATGTCGCACCAGTACGAGGGCCTGATGAAGAAGGCCAACCTGCGCGGGCCCGGCAAGAGAGGTCCTTGAGATGAAGGTTCGTCCATCGGTCAGGAAGATCTGCAAGAACTGCAAGATCGTGCGGCGCAAGGGCGTCGTGCGCGTCATCTGCTCGTCCGACGCCCGCCACAAGCAGCGCCAGGGCTGAGGCAGGCTACTGGATATGTTCAGGAAAGCAGCCCGTTCACGTACACTTCGCGGTTCTCCGCGGGTCGAGGTCAACTAGCCATGGCGCGCATCGCCGGCATCAATATCCCCGTCAACAAGCACATCTGGGTGGGCCTGACGCACATCTACGGCATCGGCCGTACCCGTGCGCTGAACGTGTGCAAGGCCGCCAACGTGGCGCCGTCCACGCGCGTGCGCGACCTCACCGAGCCCGAGGTCAATGCGCTGCGCGCCCAGGTGTCGCGCTTCATGGTCGAGGGCGACCTGCGCCGCGAGAACGCGATGAGCCTCAAGCGGCTCATGGATCTCGGCGCCTATCGCGGCATCCGCCACCGCAAGGGGCTGCCGGCGAGGGGACAGCGCACGCGCACCAACGCGCGCACGCGCAAGGGCCCGCGCCGCGCGGCAGTCAAGACGAACGTTCAACCGGGCAAGGTCTGAAGATGGCCGAGATCGATACCAAGCTGAAGGCCGACGCCAAGCCGGACGCGAAGGGCGACGCCGACAAGGCCGCCGCCCCTGCCGTCAAGGCGCGCAAGAAGACCAAGCGCCAGGTTTCCGACGGCGTCGCGCACATCCACGCGTCGTTCAACAACACGATCGTCACGATCACCGACCGGCAGGGCAATACGCTCGCCTGGGCGACGTCGGGCGGCTCGGGCTTCCGCGGTTCGCGCAAGAGCACGCCGTTCGCCGCGCAGGTTGCGGCGGAGAAGGCGGGCGTCGCGGCCCAGGAATACGGGCTGCGTACGGTCGAGGTGCGCGTGCGCGGCCCCGGCCCGGGCCGCGAGTCCGCGGTCCGCGCGCTGAACGCCTGCGGCCTGAAGGTCACGAGCATCGAGGACGTGACGCCCATTCCGCACAACGGTTGCCGCCCGCCCAAGAAGCGGCGCGTCTGAGGTCGAGGAAGAGATGGCCAGATACCTGGGTCCCAAGTGCAAGCTCTCGCGCCGCGAGGGCACTGACCTCCTGCTGAAGAGCGGCATCAAGCCGCTCGAGAGCAAGTGCAAGCTCGAAGTGCCGCCCGGCGGCATCAAGGGCGACCGCCGCACGCGCCTCTCGGGCTACGGCGTGCAGTTGCGCGAGAAGCAGAAGCTGCGCCGCATGTACGGCGTGCTCGAGCGCCAGTTCCGCAACTACTACTCGAAGGCCGCGGGACGCCCGGGCTCGACCGGCGAGAACCTGCTGCGGTTCCTCGAGGGCCGTCTCGACAACGTCGTCTACCGGATGGGCTTCGCGACGACCCGCGCCGAGGCCCGCCAGCTCGTTTCGCACAAGGCGATCGAGGTGAACGGCGAGGCCGTGAACGTCCCCTCGTACCAATGCGCCGCCGGCGACGTGGTCTCGGTGCGCGAGAAGTCGAAGGCGCAGGCCCGCATCGCGGCCGCCCTCGCGATCGCCACCCAGGTCGGCTGGCCCGACTGGGTCGACGTGGACGACAAGAAATTCACCGGCACGCTGAAGGCGTTGCCGGACCGCGACCAGATTCTCCCGGACATCAACGAGAACCTGGTCGTCGAGCTCTATTCCAAGTAAAGGGTGATGCCAATGCAGGGTGCCGCCACGGAATTCCTGAAGCCCCGCTCGGTCAAGGTCAGCGAGACGGGCGCGCGTCAGGCACGCATCGTGATCGAGCCTTTCGAGCGCGGTTTCGGCCATACGCTCGGCAACGCGCTCAGGCGCGTGCTGCTGTCCTCGATGCCCGGCTGCGCCGTGACCGAGGTCGAGATCGAGGGCGTGCTCCACGAGTACACCAGCATCGAGGGCGTTCAGGAGGACGTCGTCGACGTGCTGCTGAACCTGAAGTCCGTCGCGATCGAGATGCACACGCGCGACTCGGTCGAGCTCCGCCTCGTCAAGAAGGGTCCGGGGCCGGTCACCGCCGCCGACATCCAGATCGACCACGACGTCGTGATCGTGAACCCGGAGCTCGTGATCGCGAACCTGAACAAGGCGACCGAGCTGTCGATGACGCTCAAGATCGAGCGCGGCCGCGGCTACCGCCCGGCCGTGCAGCGGCTGGAGTTCGAGGAGCAGAGCCGCCCGATCGGCCGCCTGCAGCTCGATGCCTCCTTCTCGCCGGTCCGCCGCGTGACCTACGGCATCGAGTCGGCGCGCGTCGAGCAGCGCACCGACCTCGACAAGCTGATCATCGACATCGAGACGAACGGCACGATCAACCCGGACGAGGCGATCCGCCGCGCGGGCGGGATCCTCAAGGACCAACTGACCGTGTTCGTGGACCTCGAGGGCCAGGGCGAGTCGCCATCGCGCGATGCCGGCCCGCTGCCGGACCCGATCCTGCTGCGCCCGGTCGACGAGCTCGAGCTCACCGTCCGCAGCGCGAACTGCCTCAAGGCGGAGAACATCCACTACATCGGCGACCTCGTGCAGCGCACGGAAGTCGAGCTGCTGCGCACGCCGAATCTGGGCAAGAAGTCGCTCACCGAGATCAAGGAAGTCCTCGAGAGCCACGGGCTGACGCTCGGCATGCGCATCGACGGCTGGCCGCCGGCTTCGCTGCGCCGCGAAGACGAGCTGCGCACGGCCTGAACGCGGTAACGGGATAGAACGATGCGACACCAACTGTCGGGACGCCAGCTCTCGCGCAACAGCTCCCATCGCAAGGCGCTGATGCGGAACATGTGCGTGGCCCTCATCCGCTCGGAGACGATCCGCACGACCGTGCCGAAGGCGAAGGAGCTGCGCCGCGTCGTCGAGCCGCTCATCACGCTCGGCAAGACGGACACGCTCCCCGGCCGCCGACGCGCCTGGGTCACGCTGCGCGACGACGCGCTGGTCGAGAAGCTGTTCGGCGACATCGGCCTGCGGTTCAGGAACCGCGCGGGCGGCTACACGCGGATCCTGAAGATGGGCCCGCGCCCCGGCGACACGGCGCCGATGGCGCTGATGCAGCTCGTCGAGGGCGAAGCGCCGCCCGCGGCGCCGGCGGGCGACGACAAGCCGCCGAAGAAGGCGAAGAAGGAAGCCGCGCCGAAGAAGGAAAAGGCGCCCGCAAAGAAGGCCGCGCCGAAGGCCCGCAAGGCGGCGGCGCCGAAACGGCGGAAGAAGGCGGCAGGCTGACGATTTCCAATCTGCGGGCGGCTACGGCCCCCGCGGTCGCCATGGAGAAGCCGGGGACATCCCCGGCTTTTTTTTATACCTTACGCCGAAGGGGACGCACCCCTTCACGAATATGAGGGGGTGCGTCCCCTCCAAGAAAAGGGGAGAAACCATGAGCCTTATCTCTGAGTTCAAAGAGTTCGCGATGAAGGGCAACGTCGTCGACATGGCGGTCGGCATCGTGATCGGCGCTGCCTTCGGCAAGATCGTGTCGGCATTCGTGGACGCCGTCGTCATGCCGGCGCTCGGCTGGGTCATCGGCGGCGTCGACTTCTCGAACCTCGCGATCACGCTCGGCGAGAGCGCGGCCACTGGCGAGCCGGTGACGATCGGCTACGGCCGCTTCGTCCAGGCGCTCGTGGATTTCCTGATCGTCGCCGCAGCTATCTTCATGGCGCTGAAGGCGATCAACCGCCTGCGCAAGCCGGCACCGGCCGCTGCCCCGCCGCCGCCCCCGGCCGACGTCGTCCTGCTGACCGAGATCCGCGACCTGTTGCGGCAACGCTGACGCCGAAAAAGGGGACGCTAACCTTTTCCTGAGGTGGGCGTCCCCTGCGGAAAAGGTTAGCGTCCCCTTTTTCAGCCGGCTGCGTCGAACGCCTCGCGCGTGAGGTTTCGCGGCGCCCCGTCCTGGGCGACCACGTTGTCCTCGATGCGCACGCCGCCGAAGGGATGGAGGGCCTCGACGCGCTTCCAGTCGATTGACCGTCCGCGCCCGTCCGCGCGCGCCGCCTCGAGCAGCGAGTCGATGAAGTAGATCCCCGGCTCGATCGTCACCGCGAATCCCGGCTCGAGGTCGCGCGTCAGCCGCAGGAACGGATGTCCCGCCGGCTTCTCGCGCGTGCCCCCGTCCGGGCCCGCAGCGAAACCGGCCGCGTCATGCACCATGAGGCCGAGCAGGTGCCCGATGCCGTGCGGGAAGAATACCGACGTCAGCCCGGACTCGACCGCGGCTTCCGCAGTGCCCGACACGATGCCATGCGTCACCAGGATGCCCGCCACCGAGCGGTGCGCCTCGAGATGGATGTCCCGGTAGTCCACCCCGGGCCTCACGCGGTCAGCGAGCTTCTGCTGGGCTGCGTCCACGGAACGGATCAGGTCCAGGAACTCGCCCGGATCGGTCGCGTAGGTCCGCGTTATGTCACAGGCATAGCCGGCATGCTGGGCGCCAGCGTCGATCAGGAACGACTTCACGCCGGCCGGGCGCGTCCGTTCCAGGACCTGGTAGTGCAGGACCGCTGCATGGCGATCGAAACCGATGATGTTGTTGTAAGGCAGCTCCTCCTCGCGCACGCACGCCGCCTGGCAATAGGCGAGGTGGATCTCGTACTCCGAAGCGCCGGCCCGGAAGGCCCGTTCCGCCGCGCGGTGGGCGCGCGCGCCGGCGACCGTCGCGCGCGCCATGCACTCGATCTCATAGGGCGTCTTGACGGCCCGTGCGTGGTCCAGCGGGCCGGTGACGGCGACGGGATCGTGATCGCCCAGGCCTTCGGTCGCCGGCCCCGGCTGGCCCAGGACGGCCCAGCGGCCCTTGCCGACCGCATGCCGAAGCTCGGTCGGGGAACGCACGATCGCGAGGTCGAAATGACCGACCCAATAGCCCTCCGGCCGTTCCGGCGGCAGGTACCAGTAGTCGTCCGGCTGGGTGAAAACCAGCTTTGGGCGCGCTCCGGGCCGATAAATGACGAAACAGTCCGGGCTGGAATCCGGCAGCCAGGCCCGGTAGCGGGGATTCGGCCGGAAGGGATACGTACTGTCGTCCAGGTAGTAGTAGACCTGGCTTCCAGAACACATGATCAAACCGTCGTAACCGCCCGCAATCACAGCCCGGTCGGCTCGCGCCATGACCTGTTCAAGGTGTTTGCCGTAGAGCTCGGCCAGTGTCTTTTTCGCCATAACCTGACTCGTGAAGTGGAATCCGGAAGGGTAACCGGCGAATGCACCTGTCGCAAAATGGCGACCTTTGCTTACCCTGGCAATCCCGCTAAAATCCGCGCACGCGACGAGATTCGCCGCGCAAGTGCACTTGTAATTCTCACTGACGAACCGGGGTAACTGACGATGAATGCAAAGATCTGGGGCGCCATTGCGGTTGCCCTCGTAATCGGCGCCTGTGGCGCCAAGAAGGATGAGGCTGCCGACGCCGCCGCTGCTGCTGCGGACTCCGCCGCCGCTGCCGCTGAATCGGCCGGCGATGCCGCCGCTGCTGCTGCCGATGCGACGCTCGACGCCGCCGCTGACGCGGGCGCTGCTGCCGCCGACGCCGCCGCCGATGCGGGCGCTGCCGCTGCCGACGCCGCGGACGCCGCTACCGACGCCGCCGCCGACGCCATGGAAACGACTCCTCCTTCGCAGTAAGCGATTGCTGTAGTCAGGCCTGAACGGCCGGGCGGATGGCGCGGAGAACCCGCGACTTCCCCCGGCCGTTCTCTTTCCAGGACAGGGAATGCCGATCACCATCCGCGAAGCGCGCGCGTCGACGACCGATCGCGACTGGATCGAAGAAACCTACGGCGAATACCTCGCCGACCTCACCGCCGACACCACCGGC
>Ga0075306_1000138_pt1 | contig 16713 bp, 14 predicted proteins | sample Joice_CattailNLC_FD_120074 | JGI IMG/M metagenome (GOLD analysis project Ga0075306, IMG submission 120074) | Natural and restored wetland microbial communities from the San Francisco Bay, California, USA, that impact long-term carbon... | ecosystem: Environmental > Terrestrial > Soil > Wetlands ... | reverse complement strand
CCAGCGTCACGAAGGCCGAAGGCAGCGGCGGCGGCAGCGCGATTTCCGCGTCCGGCGGACCCGGCGAGCGCACCACGATCGCCCAGAGTGGCAGCGGCGACATCTACGCCGGCCACGACGGCAACGTCTACCGCAAGACCGAGGACGGCTGGCAGCAGCATGGCGACGGCGGGTGGTCCAGCGTGGAGACGCCGGAACGGCCGGCAGGCGCAGAACGCGCGGGCACCACCGAGGCCCCGAGGTACGGCGGCTCGGGCAGCCTCGAGTCGCGCGGCAGCCGCGACGCCTACGGCGGCAGCGGCAGCCTGGACGCCGGCGGAACCGGATCGCGCCCGGCGACGTCCAACACCCAGCAGCTCAACCGCGACGCCGCGGCACGCAGCGGCGGCTACCAGAACCACCAGCGGCGCACGGCGCCGCGGTCGACGGGCATGAGCCGCGGCGCGAGGCCGCGGCGGCGATAGACCAGACAAAGGGGTACGAACGATGTTCAACGCAGGCATCCGCGGGCTGTGCGCCGCGCTCACGCTGATTTCTTTTTCCGCGTTCGCCCAGGACTCGGGCAACTGGGACGGGCTGGTCGAGGTGAAGCCGAAGCGGCTCGACGCCGTGTTCCTGCTACCGGGCGCGGATTTCCGCGCCTACACGAAGATCATGATGGATCCGGTCGAGGTCGCTTTCGAGAAAAACTGGGCGCGCGACTACAACCGCGACGCCGCGACGCTGTCGCAACGGCTCGACCAGCAGGACCTCGAGCGCATCTCGCAGGCGGCGCGCGACGAATTCACGAAGGTTTTCACCGAGGCTTACCGGGACGCCGGGATGGAACTCGTGACGGAACCCGGTGCCGACGTGCTGCGGCTGCGTCCCGGCGTGGTGAACCTCCACATCGCCGCGCCTGATACGATGTCGGCCGGCCGTTCACGCACGTACACGATGGAGTCCGGTTACGCGACACTGTTCCTCGAGGCGCGCGATTCCACGACCGGCGCGCTGCTCGGGCGCGGGCTGGACAAGCGGGCGACGCGCAACACCGGCCGCGTGCAGATCTCAAACAGCGTCACGAACCTTTCCGACTTCCGCGCGCTGTTCAAGCAGTGGGCTGAGATCAGCGTGAAGGGATTCAAGGAACTGCACGAACATTCCCCGGTGCCGGCGGACCTGAAGCCGGGCCAGAAACTGCAATAAGCAACCAGAAGGCCTATCCATGAGTCATTCCGAGCATTCCCGCCGGGTCGCGCAGGGCTGCGCACTCGCCCTCCTGGTCGCTGCAGGCGCCGCCCGCGCCGACAGCTCCGGCATGGACTGGCTGGGCATCGTCTACCTGTGGGGCGCGGACATCGGCGCCGACTACCGGGACCGGAGCATCGACGCCAGCTTCAGCGACATCGTCGATACGCTCGAAATGGGCTTCATGGGGCACGTCGAGGCCCAGGGTGACGATTTCGGGGGCTTCGTGGACGTCGTGTTCATGTCGGTCGGCGACAACCGGTCGATCGGGCCGGCGAGCGTGCGTGGCGACCTCGACATGACTCTGATGGACCTGGCAATGGTCTGGAACCCGGCGTCCGGGCGCTTTGCCGGCCCGGAGGTCTACGGCGGGATCCGTTACGTCAGTGTCGACGCCGGCCTGCGCGCGACCCTGTTGCCGCCCCCGGAGCCGACCCTCAACGCCGGGATCGACAAGAGCTACACCGACTTCCTGCTGGGCGGCCGGTACGTGGCGCCGATCAACGAGAGCTGGCGGCTCGTGTTCAGCGGCGACCTGTCCGCCGGCGATACCGAGGGCACCTGGAGCCTTGCCGGTTACGGCGTCTACCGCAACGGACCGCATCGCTTCTACGCGGGCTACCGCCACCTGGAAGCCGAGATCGAGGCGCGCGGTTCCGAGCGTGTGGACATGAGCTTTTCGGGGCCCGTCGTGGGCTACGGTTTCGCCTTCTGACGAACACGGCCGAGGGTTCGGCAAGCAACTGAAAAACAAGCAAAAAGCCGGATTTTTCTGTTAGAATTTCCGGCTTATGCAAGACGGCTCCGGGACCCCCCCGAACGACACCTACGACTCCACCAAAATCAAGGTGTTGAAGGGCCTCGAAGCGGTCCGCAAGCGCCCGGGCATGTACATCGGCGACACCGATGACGGTACGGGCCTGCACCACATGGTTTTCGAGGTCGTCGACAACTCGATCGACGAGGCCCTCGGCGGGCACTGCGACCGCATCGTCGTGACCATCCACGCGGACGAGTCGGTGACCGTCACCGACAACGGCCGCGGCATCCCGACCGACATCCACCAGGAAGAGAACCGTTCGGCGGCCGAGGTCATCATGACCGTGCTGCACGCCGGCGGTAAGTTCGACGACAACTCGTACAAAGTCTCCGGCGGCCTGCACGGCGTCGGCGTCTCGGTGGTAAACGCTCTGTCGGGCGCGCTCACGCTCACGATCGCGCGCGACGGCAAGCTGCACCGCCAGCAGTACAAAATGGGCGAGCCCCAGGGCCCGCTCAGCGTCGTCGGCACGACGACGGAGCGCGGCACGACCATCCGTTTCAAGCCCAGCAACACGATCTTCACGAACACGACCTTCTCGTACGACTGGCTGGCCAAACGCCTCCGGGAACTGTCGTTCCTGAACTCCGGCGTGCGCATCGAGTTAATCGACGAGCGCGAGGACAAGAACGACGTGTTCGAGCACCAGGGCGGCGTCTCCGCCTTCGTGCAGTACCTGAACCGCAGCCGTACGTCGATCCACCCGAACATCTTCTATTTCCACAGCCAGGAAGGCCCGGTCACGGTCGAGGTCGCGGCGCAGTGGAACGACTCCTACCAGGAGTCGATGTACTGCTATACGAACAACATCCCGCAGAAGGACGGCGGCACGCACCTCGCCGGCTTCCGCGCGGCGCTGACCCGCAAGATCAACGAGTTCATCGAGAAAGAGGGCCTCGCCAAGCGCGAGAACGTCTCGCTCACGGGCGACGACGCGCGCGAGGGCATGACCGCGATCCTCTCGATCAAGATGCCGGACCCGAAGTTCTCCTCGCAGACCAAGGACAAGCTGGTCTCCTCGGAGGTGAAGGGCGCGGTGGAGTCGGCCGTCGCGCAGAAGCTCGGCGAGTTCCTGCTCGAGCGCCCGGCCGACGCCAAGGGCATCTGCCTCAAGATCATCGACGCCGCCCGGGCGCGCGAGGCGGCGCGCAAGGCCCGCGAGATGACCCGCCGCAAGGGCGCGCTCGACTCCTCGGGGCTGCCCGGCAAGCTCGCCGACTGCCAGGAGAAGGATCCCGCGAAGTCGGAGATCTTCCTGGTCGAGGGCGAGTCCGCGGGCGGCTCGGCGAAACAGGGCCGGGACCGGCGCACCCAGGCCGTGCTGCCGCTCAAGGGCAAGATCCTGAACGTCGAGAAGGCCCGCTTCGACAAGATGCTGTCGTCGCAGGAAGTGGTGACGCTGATCAGCGCGCTCGGCACTGGCATCGGCCGCGACGACTTCGACGCCGGGAAGCTCCGGTATCACCGCGTGATCATCATGACCGACGCGGACGTGGACGGCAGCCATATCCGCACGCTGCTGCTGACGTTCTTTTACCGCCAGATGCCCGAACTGATCGAGCGCGGCCACATCTACATCGCCCAGCCGCCGCTGTTCAAGATCAAGCGCGGCAAGCAGGAGATGTACGTCAAGGACGAGGCCGAGCTCGACCAGCTGCTGCTCACGAGCGCGCTGGACAACGCCGCGCTGCACGTGAACCCGGAGGCGCCGCCGCTCGCAGGCTCCGCGCTCGAGATGTTGGCCCGCCAGTACATGGAGGTGAAGGCGATCATCGGCCGCTGGTCGCGCCGCTACGACCGCCGGCTGCTCGAGCAGCTGCTGGCCATGCGGACGGTCGGCGAGCAGCAGTTCGCCGATGGCGCCTGGCTGGAGGGCTGGGTCACGGAACTCGAGGCCCGGCTCAACGCCGACGGCAGTCTCGTGCACAGTTACAAGCTGGGCGTGCGCCGCGGCGAGTCCGGCGAGCCGGAGCGGGTGGACGTCTCCCGTACCGAGCACGGCGTCACGACCGTGAAGCACCTGCAGCCGGAGTTCTTCGATTCGGCCGAGTACGGGCGCATTGCGGAGCTTGGCACCACCCTGACCGATTTCATCACCGAGGGGGCTTTCGTGAGCCGCGGCAACGAGCGCCAGGACATCACGAACTTCCCCGAAGCGATCACCTGGCTGCTCGAGCAGGCACGCAAGGGGCAGTCGATCCAGCGCTACAAGGGCCTTGGCGAGATGAACCCGGGGCAGCTTTGGGAGACGACGATCAACCCGGAGGTGCGCCGGCTCCTGCAGGTGCGCATCGAAGACGCCATTGCCGCCGACGACATCTTCACGACCCTGATGGGCGACGCGGTCGAACCGCGGCGCGAGTTCATCGAGAAGAACGCGCTGTACGTGTCGAACCTGGACGTCTAGCGGGCGGGGTTGCGCAGCTCCCGCATCGTCCCCTCGATCCAGGCCTGCACCTCGGCGTTCAATTCACGCGGCTCCCGGCCAGCCGCCTCGATCGGCGGCCCGATGACGACGCGCACGAGGCCGGGCTTCTTCAGCAGCCCCCGCCGCGGCCAGAGGTCGCCGGCGTTGTGGGCGACCGGCACCAGCTTCACGCCCGCCTGCGAGGCAAGCAGCGCCCCCGACACCCCGTACTTGCGCGTCTCGCCGGGCGCCATGCGCGTGCCTTCCGGGAAGATCAGCACCCAGATGCCGGCGGCAAGCCGGTCGCGGCCCTGGTCCAGGACCTGGTTGACGGCCCGGTGACCGGAGCCACGGTCGATGGCAATGCACCTCATCAACCAGGTCGCCCAGCCGACCAACGGGATCCAGAGGATCTCGCGCTTCAGCACCCAGGCCTGCGGCGGGAACACGACCATCTGCGCCATCGTTTCCCAGGTGGACGTGTGCTTCCACATCGTCACGTGCGCGCCCTCGCGCGGGATGTGCTCGACCCCGATGACGACCCAGTCGATCCCGCACAGGATTTTCGCGAGCCAGAGATTGGTGTGCGCCCAGGCGCGCGCGAACCGGTAGAGCCGGCGAAACGGCAGCCAGCCGAACAGCACGATGACGAATCCGAAGACCACGGAGTCGAGGAAAAGGATCGTCGTGTAGACGAGCGACAGGATCCACTGGAGCGGCGGGATGCTGCGCCACCTCGCGATGCCTGCAGACATCGGGCTGGCGGCCGTTCAGCCCGGCAGCCGGGACAGGTTGGCGATGTGCAGGAACAGCCGCTGCAAGGCCGCGAGCAGCGCGAGCCGGTTCGCGCGCACCCGTGCGTCGTCCGCCATCACCATCACCTGGTCGAAGAAGGAATCCACGGGACCGCGCAGCGTCGCGAGCCGGGCGAGCGCGTCTTCGTAGCGGCGCGCGGTGACGAGGCGCTCGACGTCCTGGCGCAGCGACTCGACCTCGGCGGCGAGCGTGCGCTCGCTCGGGTCGGTGAGCAGGCCAGGATCGACGCGCGGGCTCGGCTGTCCCTCGGCCTTGCGCAGGATGTTGGCGATGCGCTTGTTGGCGGCCGTGAGCCCGGCGGCATCCGGCAGCTTCAGGAAGGCCGCCAGCGCGCGCAGGCGCTGGTCGAAGTCGAGCGGCGAGGCGGGGCGCGTGTCGAGCACCGCGTCGAACATCTCGGTCGTGACGCCGCCGCCCGCCTCGAGGTACCAGGCGCGCAGGCGCTCCATCATGTAGTCGTAGATCTCGGAGGGGTCAGGCCCCTTGACGTCGATCGTCAAGGGGCCTGACCCCTTCGCGAGGCGCGCGACGTCGGCCGCGACCGAATCGAGCGCCGAGCGGATCAGCTCGCGCAGGTCGAGCGCGATGCCGGTCTCGATCAGGATCCGCAGCACGCCGAGGGCAGCGCGCCGCAGGCCATACGGGTCCTTCGTGCCGGTCGGCTTCTGGCCGATGGCGAAGATGCCGACAAGGGTGTCGAGCTTGTCGGCGATTGCGAGCGCGAGGCCCGCGCCGGTCGTGGGCAGGGCGTCTCCCGCAAAACGGGGGAGGTACTGCTCGGCGATGGCGGCCGCGACCTCGTCGGTCTCGCCATCGTGGCGCGCGTAATAGCGGCCCATCACGCCCTGCAGCTCGGGGAACTCGCCGACCATGTCGGTCAACAGGTCGCACTTGGCAAGCATGGCGGCCCGCTGCGCCGCCGCCTCGTCGTAGCCGGCGACCCGCGCAATCTGGGCGGCGAGGGCCGTGACGCGCGCGGCCTTGTCCGCGAGCGAGCCGAGCCGGGCCTGGAAGGTGACCGCGCCGAGCGCCTCGCAGCGACTGGCCAGGCTCGCCTTGCGGTCGGCCGCGTAGAAGAAGGCGGCATCGGCGAGCCGGGGGCGGATCACGCGCTCGTTGCCGGCGCGCACCTGCGCCGGGTCCCGGCTTTCCAGGTTGGCGACGGCAATGAAACAGGGCATCAGCGCCCCGCCCTGCGCCCGCAAGGGGAAGTACCGCTGGTGATCCTGCATCGTCGCGACCAGCACCTCCGGCGGGAGCTCGAGGAAACGAGGCTCGAAGCCGCCCGCGAGCGCCACCGGCCACTCCGTCAGCGCCGTCACTTCGTCGAGCACGGCGGGGTCGACGAGGGCCGTTCCGCCCTCCTGCTCCGCCGCGGCGATGACCCCGGCGCGGATGTGCTCGCGCCGCGCCGCGTGGTCGGCGCGCACATGGCCCTTCTCCAGCGCCGCGAGGTATACGCCGGGGGAGCGCAGGGCAATCGGCTTGCGGGTGTGGAAGCGGTGGCCACGCGTCATCCTGCCGGCGGCGATGCCGAGGATCTCGCCCGGCACGACGGCATCGCCGTGCAACATGACGACCCAGTGGACGGGCCGCACGAATTCGGCTTTGCCGTCGCCCCAGCGCATGCGTCGCGCGATGGGAAGCCGGTCGAGCGCCGCCTGGACGATGCCAGGCAGGAGCTTCGCGGCAGGCTCGCCGGCCCGCGTGGTCCGGCAGAACAGGAACTCGCCCTTGTCGTCGGTGATGCGCGTGAGTTCGTCCACCGCGACGCCACAGGACTCGGCGAAAGCGGTCGCCGCGCGCGTCGGCTGGCCCGCGGCGTCGAACGCCGCCTTGACCGGCGGGCCGCGCCGCTCGACGCGTTGCTCCGGCTGGCGGTCGAGAAGCTTGCGGACGTGGACGGCGAGGCGCCGCGGCGTGAAGTAAGCCTGTACCGCACCGTGCGACAGGCCGGCCGCATCCAGGCCCGCGACGACGCCGTCCCGGAAGGCTTCGCCGAGCGCGGCGAGGCTCTTGGGCGGCATTTCTTCGGCGCCGATTTCGACCAGGAAGTCGTGGCGGTTCATGGGGTGTCGGAGGGGTCAGACCCCTTGACCGCAGAGCCGGTCAAGGGGTCTGACCCCAGCAGGGGAAAGCCCTGCGCCTCGCGGCTGGCGGTCCAGGCGCTGGCGACTCCGCGCGCGAGGGCGCGCACGCGCAGGATGTAGCGCTGCCGCTCGGTGACGCTGATGGCCTTGCGCGCGTCGAGCAGATTGAAGACGTGCGAGGCCTTCAGCGTCTGTTCGTAGGCGGGCAGCGGCAGCGGCACCTCGAGCAGCGCCTTGCAGTTCTTCTCGCGCTGGTCGAACTCGGCGAACAGCGAGGCCGTGTCCGCGTGCTCGAAGTTGAAGGCGGACTGCTCGACCTCGTTCTGGCGATACACGTCGCCGTAGGTGACGCGGCCCTGCGGACCTTCGGCCCAGAGAAGGTCATAGACGCTCTCTACGCCCTGCAGGTACATCGCGAGCCGTTCGAGCCCGTAGGTGATCTCGCCCATCACCGGCCGGCAGTCGAGTCCGCCGGCCTGCTGGAAGTAGGTGAACTGGGTGACTTCCATGCCGTTCAGCCAGACCTCCCAGCCGAGTCCCCAGGCGCCGAGCGTCGGCGATTCCCAGTTGTCTTCGACGAGGCGCAGGTCGTGCACCAGCGGATCGATGCCAAGCGCGGCGAGCGAACCGAAGTAACGCTCGATGATGTCGTCCGGCGAGGGCTTCATCACCACCTGGAACTGGTAGTAGTGCTGCAGCCGGAACGGGTTGTCGCCGTATCGGCCGTCTGCAGGCCTCCGGCTCGGCTGCACGTAGGCGGCGTTCCAGGGCTCGGGGCCAAGCGCGCGCAGGAAGGTCGCGGTGTGAAACGTGCCGGCGCCGACCTCCATGTCGTAGGGCTGCAGCAGGACGCAGCCCTGCTCCGCCCAGTAGCGCTGCAGGGTCAGGATCAGGTCCTGAAACGTCTGCGGCGGCGTTTTTTCAGCGCCTTTTGGCATGCGCAAGTATAGCGAGGAGCGGCTTCAGTTCCGCGGCCGTGAGGTCGCGCCAGCGCCCCGGGGGCAGCTCGCCGAGCCGGATGTGCATGATGCGCAGGCGCACCAGGCGCTTCACGCGCCAGCCGAGCGCCGAGCACATGCGGCGGATCTGCCGGTTGAGGCCCTGCGTCAGCACGATACGGAACCGGTTCGCGTCCACGCGCGTGACGCGGGCGGGCTTCGTCTTCTCCGCGCCGATGCGCACGCCCGCCGCCATCATCGACAGGAAGTTCGCGGTCACCGCCGGCTCGACGGTCACGAGGTACTCCTTCTCGTGACCGCGCTCCTCACGCAGCACCTCGTTGACGATGTCGCCGTCGTTGGTGAGGAGGATGAGGCCCTCCGAATCCTTGTCGAGGCGGCCGACGGGAAAGATGCGCTCGGCGTGGCCGACGAAGTCGACGATGTTGCCGGGCACGTTGCGTTCCGTCGTGCAGGTGATGCCCGGCGGCTTGTTGAGCGCGATGTAGACCGCGTTCCCGCGCGCCGGCAGCGGGCGGCCGTCGACGAGCACGGCATCACCGGGTTTGACCTGCGTCCCGAGCGAGCCTGGCGCGCCATTCACGGTCACCCGGCCGGCCGCGATCCAGGCGTCCGCTTCGCGGCGGGAGCAGATACCGCTTTCGCTGATGTGCTTGTTGAGGCGCATGTCCGCGACAGTTGCAGGTGCGGGATTGTGCCGACGGCGGCCCGGCTTGTCGTCGCACCGCCATAGTGCGTCTGCTATCGTGGCTGCACGATAATAGTGCATCAAGTGTCTCACCAAAGACTCGATCGTTCATAACTTTATGATTAATATATGATCTCTTGCTGCCGTTGCGTGGCACGGACCTTGCACCACGGCAGGGATCGCGCTTGAAAGCGAACGAATCAGGGAGACGGACATGACCCCGGCCGACGTCGTGAAATTCATCAAAGAGAAAGAGATCAAGTACTGCGACCTGCGCTTCACGGACACGCGTGGCAAGGAGCAGCACGTCACCATCCCGACCCGGATGGTGGACGAAGACTTCTTCGTCGACGGCAAGATGTTCGACGGCTCGTCGATCGCCGGCTGGAAGGGCATCAACGAGTCCGACATGATCCTGATGCCGGACTCCTCGACGGCGATGGTCGATCCCTTCTTTGAGGAGACGACGCTCCTGCTGCGCTGCGACATCGTCGAGCCGACGACGATGCAGGGCTACAGCCGCGACCCGCGCTCGCTCGCCAAGCGGGCCGAAGCGTATTTGAAGTCCACAGGGATAGCCGACTCCTGCCTGTTCGGGCCCGAGAACGAGTTCTTCATCTTCGACAGCGTGCGCTGGACCAACGAGCTGCACGGCTGCAGCTACCACGTGGACTCGGTGCAGGGCGCGTGGAACACCGGCACGGCCTACGACGGCGGCAACATGGGCCATCGGCCGGGCGTGAAGGGCGGTTACTTCCCGGTGCCGCCGGTCGACCGCTTCCAGGACCTGCGCACCGCGATGTGCCAGGCCTGCGAGGAACTCGGCCTGAAGGTCGAGGTGCACCACCACGAGGTGGGCACCGGCGGGCAGGGCGAGATCAACGTCGGCCCGAACACGCTGACCAAGAAGGGCGACGAGGTGCAGATCCTCAAGTACGCGCTCTGGAACGTCGCGCACGGCTACGGCAAGACGCTGACCTTCATGCCGAAGCCGCTGGTCGGCGACAACGGCAGCGGCATGCACGTGCACCAGTCGCTGCAGAAGGACGGCAAGAACATCTTCGCGGGCGAGCGCTACGCGGGCCTGTCGGACGTCGCGCTCTATTACATCGGCGGCATCATCAGGCACGCGAAGGCCATCAACGCCTTCACCAACCCGGGCACCAACAGCTACAAGCGCCTGGTGCCGGGCTTCGAGGCGCCGGTCATGCTCGCCTACAGCGCGCGCAACCGCTCCGCGTCGATCCGCATCCCGTGGGTCTCGAACCCCAAGGGCCGGCGCATCGAGGTTCGCTTCCCAGACTCGAGCGCGAACCCGTATTTCGCCTTCGCGGCGATGATGATGGCGGGGCTCGACGGCATCCAGAACAAGATCCATCCCGGGGATGCCTCGGACAAGGACCTGTATGACCTGCCGCCCGAGGAGGCGAAGAACATCCCCGAGGTCTGCCACTCGCTCGACATGGCGCTCGAGCAGCTCGACGGCGACCGCGAGTTCCTGAAGCGCGGCGGCGTGTTCAGCGACGACCTGATCGACGCGTACATCGCGTTGAAGCAGGGCGAAGTGACGCGTTTCCGCATGTCGACGCACCCGGTGGAGCTCGACATGTACTACAGCCTCTGAGACGCAGGTCACACTTTGTCAGGCCGGCAGGTCAGGGGCTATGCTGGTGCCCATGCGCAGCATCCTGATCCTCGCCGGGCTGGCGGTTTCCCTGGCGGCCGCGTCCCAGGACATCTACCGCTGGGTGGACAAGGACGGCGTCGTCCACTTCGCGGACCAGCCGGGATCCGACAGCGCGGTACTGATCAAGACCGTCGAGCCGAACACCATGGATGCGGCGGAACCACCGTCGGTGGCGGCAGGCGCCGGCGGGGACGGACCGCAGGAGCCCGACGCCCCGCCGTACGACGCCCTGTCGATCGTCTCGCCGACGCCCGACCAGGTGTTCTTCGGCGCCGACGCGGTCGTGACGGCGACAGCGGAACTGGGCGGGACGCTGCGTCCGGATCACTCGGTCGTGTTCTTCCTGAACGGCAACCGCCACGAGGCATCGGGTCTCAGCGCCGAGTTCTCGAATCTCGCGCGTGGCAGCTACTTCCTGCGTGCGAGCATCCTCGACCAGGCCGGCCAGCCCGTGATCTCGAGCCAGCAGGTCAGCTTCCACGTGCGCCAGCCGTCGATCAACTCGCCGCAGAGCCCGCAGGGGCGGCCGCGACCGCAACCGCGACCCGGCAACTAGCGCAGTCCCGCCATGGGCGGTGAAGCGCGGGCTCCCGCCGCGCCCGATCCCGCGGCGATCCCCGACCTGCTCGCCACGGCAATCCTCGTCGTCGATGCCCGCTCGGAAGTCGCCTGGCTGAACCAGGCCGCGACGGCACTGCTCGCGACCAGCCAGGCTGCCGCCCGCGGGCGCAGGCTCGCGGCGCTGCTCGTGGACGCCGCCGCGATCGACGCGCTGCTCGCACGCAGCCGCGAAAGCGACGAGCCGCTGGCGCTGCGCGGCATCCCGCTCGTGCCCGCCGCGCGCGCCGGCACACGTTACCAGGCCGACGTGACCCTGACGCCGCTCGCGTCCGCGATGCCGGGCGGGGTGCTGGTCGAGATCGCCGATACCACCCAGCCCTCGCGCATGACGCGCGACGCGGCCCTGCTCGTGCAGCAGGGCGGCAGCCGCGCGATGGCGCGCCAGCTCGCGCACGAGATCAAGAACCCGCTCGGCGGGTTGCGCGGCGCCGCGCAACTGCTGGAGCGCGAGCTGCCTTCCGAGACACTCCGCGAATACACGCGCGTGATCATCGGCGAGGCGGACCGGCTCTGCGCGCTGGTGGACAGCCTGCTCGGGCCCGCGCGGCCGATGCGGCGCGAGACCGCGAACGTCCACGAGCTGATCGACCGCGTCTACCGGCTCGCACGCGCCGAGGCCCCTCCGGGGGTCGCTATCGAGCGCGACTACGACCCGAGCCTGCCTTTGCTTGCCCTCGACCGCGACCTGCTGGTGCAGGCGATGCTGAACCTCGCGCGCAACGCCGTGCAGGCGGTCGGCGGCAGCGGCCGGCTCACGCTGCGCAGCCGCGCGCTGACGAATGCGACGATCGGCGCCGAGCGTCACCGCCTGGTCGCCTCGCTGCAGTTCGAGGACGACGGTCCGGGCGTGCCGCCCGAGCTCGGCGAGACGATCTTCTATCCGCTGGTGACCGCGCGCGCCGGCGGCACCGGCCTCGGCCTCGCCGTCGCCCAGGACATCGCGACGCGCCACGGCGGCATCGTCGAGTTCGACAGCCGGCCGGGCCACACCGTATTTTCGCTGCTGCTGCCGATGGAGAACGGGGATGACGAAGCCGCTTGAGGTCTGGGTGGTGGACGACGACGCGTCGATCCGCTGGGTGCTCGAGCGCGCGCTGCGCCAGGGCGGCATGGAACCGCACAGCTTCGACCACGCCGACGCCGCGCTCGCCGCGCTCGGGACGCGGCGGCCGGACGTGCTGCTGACGGACGTGCGCATGCCGGGGACGGAAGGCCTGCGGCTGCTCGAGATCGCGCGGCGCGAACACCCGGGCCTGCCGGTGATCGTGATGACCGCGCATTCCGACCTCGACCACGCGGTCGCCGCCTATCGCGGCGGCGCGTTCGAGTACCTCCCGAAGCCCTTCGACATCGACGAGGCCGTCGCGCTGGTACGGCGCGCGTCCTCCCCCGGGGTCGCGCGCGGTGCCGGGGAATCCGCCGCGCCGATTCCGGGGATGATCGGCCAGGCGCCGGCGATGCAGGAGGTGTTCCGCGCGATCGGCCGCCTGTCGCGCTCGAGCCTTTCCGTGCTCGTGACCGGCGAGTCCGGCACCGGCAAGGAACTCGTCGCGCGCGCCCTGCACCGGCACAGCCCGCGCGCGAACGGGCCGTTCATCGCGCTCAACACCTCGGCGATCGCCTCGGAGCTGCTGGAGTCGGAGCTGTTCGGCCACGAGAAGGGCGCCTTCACCGGCGCGGATGCGATGCGCCGCGGGCGCTTCGAGCAGGCCGACGGCGGCACGCTGTTCCTCGACGAGATCGGCGACATGAGCCTCGCGCTGCAGGTGCGCCTCCTACGCGTGCTGGCCGAGGGCGAGTTCTATCGCGTGGGCGGCAGCACGCCGGTCAGGGTCGACGTGCGCGTGATCGCCGCGACGCACCAGGACCTCGACGCGCTGGTGAAGGCGGGCCGGTTCCGCGAGGACCTGCTGCACCGGCTGAACGTGATCCGCATGCGGGTTCCCAGCCTGCGCGAGCGGCCGGGCGACATCCCGGAACTGCTGGGGCACTACCTTGCGCTCGCCGCGCGCGAACTCGGCGTCGAACCGAAGTCGCTGACCGGCGAGGCGCGCAACCGGTTGGTCGCCTTCGGCTGGCCGGGAAACGTGCGTCAGCTCGTGAATGCGGCGCGCCGCCTGACCGTCACGGCGCCTGGGCGCGAAATCCGCGTCGAGGACATCCCGCCGGACCTCGGCGGCGAAGGATTGCCGCCGACGGCGGACGACTGGTGCCGCGAGCTCGAGTCCTGGGCGGCGCGGCATCTCGCGGGCGGCGGGCCGCCGCTGCTCGACGTCGCGACCGCGCGGTTTGAAAGGGCGCTCGCACAGGCGGCGCTCGAGCGCGTGCACGGGCGGCGCCAGGAAGCGGCGAAGCTGATCGGCTGGGGCCGGAACACGCTGACGCGCAAGCTCCGCGAGCTGGGGCTCGAATAGTTACAATACGGGCGTGAATCTCGAGGAACTGCGCGAGCTCGGCCAGACGGTCTACTACGGCAACACGCTGCTGGCGTGGGGCAAGGCGCTGCTGACCTTCGCGCTGTGGTTCACCGTGCTGCCGCTCGTGCGCGCGTTCATCTCGCGGCGCATCCGCAGGCGCACGGCGGACCACCCGGTCGCCTTCCTGGTGGCCGCGGGGACGCTTCTCGATGCGACGAAGAAGTTGTTCACCTTTGCGGTCGCGACCTACCTGGCGCTGCGCTGGCTGAAGCTGCCGGCGACGGCCGACCGGTACATCGACACCGGCATCCTCGTCATCGTCTGGTGGCAGGTCGCGCTCTGGCTGACGGCAGCCTTGCGCCACTTCATCGACGTGCGCCGTGGCCACGAGCTGGCGAGTGCGGAAGGCGCCGCCAGCCTCAACATCCTGCGCTTCGTCGGCGTGGTGGTGGTCTGGTCGGTCGCCTTCCTGATGTTGCTGACCAACCTCGGCGTGCAGATCGGGCCGCTGATCGCGGGCCTCGGCATCGGTGGTATCGCCGTCGCGCTGGCCGTGCAGAACGTGCTGGGCGACCTGCTGGCGTCGATGTCGATCGCACTCGACAAACCGTTCCGGGTCGGCGACTTCCTCGTGCTCGGCGAGGAGAAGGGCACGGTCGAGCAGATCGGCATCAAGAGCACGCGGCTGCGCTCGCTGTCCGGCGAGCAGATCGTGGTCTCCAACAGCGACCTGCTGAAGACGCGGGTACGGAACTACGGCCTGCTCTACGAGCGGCGGGTCTCGTTCAGCATCGGCATCGTCTACGAGACGCCGCGCGAAACCGTGCGCGAGGTGCCGGCGCTGATCGAGGCGGCGATCCGCGCGCAGGAGAAGACGCGCTTCGACCGTGCGCACTTCGCGAGCTTCGGCGATTCCGCGCTGCTGTTCGAGGCCGTCTACTACGTGCTCGGCCCTGAATACAACCTGTACATGGACATCCAGCAGGCGATCAACCTGCAGCTGATGGACGATTTCGCGGCGCGCGGCATCGAGTTCGCCTACCCGACGATCAAGCAGTACAACGTCGAGGTGCCGGGCGACTAGGCGAGCGTGCCGGTGAGTTCCGCGACCGAGGCCATGCCGGCCGCCGCGAGATACCTGGCGATGCCGGCATTGACCTTGGGGCACAGCAGCGGGTCGTAGAAGAGCGCCGTGCCGAGCCCGACGGCGCTCGCCCCCGCAACGAGGAACTCGATCGCGTCGTTCGCGCTCGCGATGCCGCCCTGGCCGATGATCGGGACACGTTTCGGGCCGGCGACTTCGTAGACCCGCTTGACGTTCAGCAGCGCGATCGGCTTGATCGCGGGGCCCGAGACGCCGCCCTGGACGTTGCCGATCACCGGACGGCGCTTGCCTGCGTCGATCGCCATCCCGGAGATCGTGTTGATGACCGCGAGACCATCGCTGCCGGCCTCGATGCACAGCCGGGCGTTCTCACGGATGTCCGTCTGGTTGGGCGAGAGCTTGGTGATCAGCGGCTTCTTCGTCTTCGCCCGGCAGGCGGCGACCACGCGCGCGCTCATCTCCGGGTAGTTGCCGAACTGCACGCCGCCTTCCTTGACGTTCGGGCAGGAGATGTTGATCTCCATCGCGTCGATCGACGAATCGTCGAAGCGGCGCGTGACCTCGGCGTACTCCTCGATGGTCGAGCCGCAGACGTTGGCGATGAAGCGCGTCTCGGTGAAGTCGAGCGCCGGCAGGATCTTCGTGACCACGGCGTCGACACCGGGGTTCTGCAAGCCGATCGCGTTGATCATGCCGTACGGGGTCTCGGTCACGCGGTGCGGCGGATTGCCGAGGCGCGGCTGGCCGGTCGTGCCCTTCAGGACGATCGCGCCGACGTCGCGGTTGGAGAAGCCGGCAACGCGGGTGTACTCCTCGCCGAAGCCCACGCAGCCGGAGAGCAGGACGATCGGCGAGGCGAACTTCAGGCCGCAGAAGTCGAGGGTGAGGGAGGGGGCGGGGGCGCTCACGGCGCGTATTATGCCTCGTGTTCCACGTCATCCTCTTCGAACCCGAGATCCCGCCGAACACGGGCAACGCGATCCGGCTGTGCGCGAATACCGGCGCAACGCTGCACCTCGTCCGTCCGCTCGGGTTCACGCTCGACGACGCGCGGGTCAGGCGCGCCGGGCTCGACTACCACGAGATGTCGCGGGTGCGCGAACATTCGAGCCTCGCCACGTGCCTGAAGGCCCTTGGCGATGCGCGCGTGTTCGCGGTGGAGACGAGCGGCGCCCGCCGCTACGACGAGCTGCGCTACCAGGCCGGCGACGCCTTCTTGTTCGGGCGCGAGACGGCCGGGTTGCCCGCCGAGACGCTCGCGGGCTGGCCGCCGGAGCGGCTGATCCGGCTGCCGATGATCCCCGGCAACCGCAGCCTCAACCTCTCCAACGCGGTCGCGGTCGTCGTATTCGAGGCCTGGCGGCAGATTGGATTCCCCGGAAGCTGACCGGGCACACTAGCGACATGCGAAACGACCACGCGTTCACCGCGCCCAAGCTCAAGGGCCCGAAAGTCGAGCCGGCCTTCGCCGGCGCGCTGAGCTTCCTGCGCTGCCGCTACAAGAAGGACATCGCCGGCGCCGACGTCGCCGTGACCGGCATCCCGCTCGACACCGCGACCACCAACCGTCCCGGCGCACGCTTCGGGCCGCGCGCGATCCGCGCGGCGTCGTCACAGATCGCCTGGACGCGGCCCTATGGCTGCGCCTTCGATCCGCTCGAGAAGCTGGCGGTCGTGGATTTCGGCGACTGCGCCTGGGACCACGGGCGGCCGGAAGGCATCCCGGCGGCGATCGAGGCGCATGCGGATGCGATCCTCGCGTCCGGCGCGGCGATGCTGACCCTCGGCGGCGACCATTTCATCAGCTACCCGCTGCTGAAGGCGCATGTGAAAAAGCACGGCCCGCTGTCGCTGATCCACTTCGACGCGCATT